>MTKX01023107.1_pt2 | contig 50197 bp, 41 predicted proteins | sample 1042771 | NCBI WGS metagenome assembly MTKX01 (sample SAMN06212183, study PRJNA360534) | anaerobic digester metagenome | biome: Wastewater treatment plant; material: sludge; isolation source: anaerobic digester fed with sludge from wastewater treatment plant | place: Denmark: WWTP Randers ...
TTGGCGGGAGCGAGGCTCAGGGCGTGCTCGCCAGGCCTGGTGGGCGATCAGGGTCCATCGGACTCCATGGCGGCCTTGACACCTGCAAGGTTCCGCTGCACCGTCTCGATGTTTGGGTGCCCCGCGGGCAGAAACTGCTCAAGAATGGCCAGCGCCCGCTCGAAGGCCGCCCGTGCCCCGGCCAGGTCCCCCAGGTCCTGCAGCACGTTGCCCAGGTTGTTGACGTCGGTGGCCACTTCCGGATGCTCCGGCCCGAAGGCCTGCTCGTCGATGGCCAGCGCCCGCTCGTATGCCGTCCGCGCCCCGGCTAGGTCCCCCAGGTCCTGCAGCACGCTGCCCAGGTTGTTGACGCGGATGGCCACCTTCGGATGCTCCGGCCCGTAGGCCTGCTCGGCGATGGCCAGCGCCCGCTCGAATGCCGCCCGCGCCCCGGCCAGGTCCCCCAGGTCCTGTAGCACGCCGCCCAGGTTGTTGACGACGGTGGCGACGTTCGGATGCTCCGGCCCGAGCTGCTTCTCCCAGATGGCCAGCGCCCGCTCGTACGCCGCCCGCGCCCCGGCCAGGTCCCCCAGGCCCCGCAGCACGCTGCCCAGGTTGTTGACGCGGATGGCCACCTTCGGATGCTCCGGCCCGTAGGCCTGCTCGTCGATGGCCAGCGCCCGCTCGAAGGCCTTCCGCGCCCCGGCCAGGTCCCCGAGGGCCCGCAGCACGCCGCCCAGGTTGTTGACGCGGATGGCCACCTCCGGATGCTCCGGCCCGTAGGCCTGCTCGTCGATGGCCAGCGCCCGCTCCAACGCCGCCCGCGCCCCGGCCAGGTCCCCCAGGTCGTGCAGCACGCTGCCCAGGTTGTTGACGCGGATGGCCACCTCCGGATGCTCCGGCCCGTAGGCCTGCTCGTCGATGGCCAGCGCCCGCTCGTGCGCCGCCCGCGCCCCGGCCAGGTCGGCGATATCCTGCAGGTGAAAGCCCAGGTTGTTCCACAGCGCCCCGGCCCCTTCTTCCCCCGCCCCCTCCGCGGCCGGCGCCACGGCCTCGGCGTGCGCCCGCAGCGGCGCAAAGCGCACTGGCAGGCCTGTCTCGCCTGCGTCAACGGTGAGATCGAGAAGTGCCTCGGCCACCCCCGCCAGCGCGCCCTCCCCCTCGGGCTGCAGCCGGTCCATCGCCTGCCCGAACTCGCCCAGGAGGGGGTGGATGGCCGGCCCCGCCTCACCGGCGGGCCAGGCCAGCAGCCCCAGGCCCACCAGTTGCGACAGCGCCTCGTCGCAGGCCTCGGGTTCCAGCCCGGCCGCCCGCTCCAGCAAGGCGCAGGGGATGGACTCGTTGGCCGCGCACCAGCTCGCCGCCCGGAAGGCGCGCCGCGCCGCCGGCCCGATCTCATCCACGGCCCAGCTCGCCGCAAATGTGGCCATGACGTCCAGGTCGTGCCCCGTGGGATTGCCCATCTCGGCCTTCCATGCCTGCATGCTCGGGTCGTCCAGGGCCCGGTCCAGGCGCGCCAGGTAGCCGCCCACGCCCAACCGCCGGTGGCCCGCCAGGTAGCGCCCCGCCAGCTCCAGGGCCAGCGGCAGGCGCCCCAGCCGCTCCGCCAGCGCCCCCAGGTCTCCGTCGCTCGCCCGCTCCGCGGGCAGGTATCGCCGCAGAAAAGCCAGGCTCTCCCCGGCGCTGAACACCGCCAGGGGCAGGGGAGACAGGCCCAGGTCCCGGGGCCAATCGCCCCGCCGGGCCGTGAGCAGCACCCGCGCCCCGCTCTCCTGCCGCAGCCGCCGCAGCCACTCCCGGGCCGCGCCCACGTCCTCCAGGTTGTCCAGCACCACCAGCCGCGGCCCGCCGTCGCGCCAGGCAGCGAGGGTGGCGGCCACCTGCTCGGGCTGCTCGGCGGGCCACGGCCGCAAGCCCATCCTCTCCCCGCAGGCCGCGATCTCGGCCGCGATCCCGGCCGGCTCCCGGGCGTTGGCCCAGTGGACGCCGTCGAACCATCGGCCGTAGCGGTAGGCAAATTCGACGGCCAACTGCGTCTTGCCCACGCCACCCATGCCGTGCACGGCCTGCGACACGAGGGTCGAGCCCGCGTCCTCGCCCAGGGTCGCCCGGGCGAGGGCCTCCAGGGCTGTCTCCCGGCCGGTGAACAGCGCGTTGCGCCCGAAGGGCAGCCGCGAGCCCGGAGGGAGTGGCCCCGGCCCGGGCAGGGTCCCGGGCTCGGGAAGCGGCTCCCGGGGCGCGCCCCGGGCCATTGCCTCCGTCGCCCGCTTCTCGGCCCTCGCCCGCCACTCCCGCAGCATGGCGGCGGTGTAGCCGGCCGGGTCGTCGTCGATCTTCTTGGCGCAGATGGCGCACAGCCAGATGCCGTTGTCCGGGTGCTTGCGTTGGGATGCCGTCATGCTGGGGTCGGAGCGCGGCCCGCCAGGGGAGGCGGCCGCGATATGAGCTGCCACCCCAACGCGCACCGCCTTGTCGGAGGTGATGCCCGGCCCGCAGGTGCCCTTGCCGCACTTTGAGCAGCGATAGCCGGCCCTCTCGGCCAGGATGCGCTTGGTCTTGGCAGAGAAATCGTCCCTGTTTCGCGCTGTGCTCATGGGAAACTCCTGCGTGCCGACGCTGGCTGACAACGGGTGCCTGGGGCAGAACGGCGATTAACGCCTCTGGAATTGTACCATAAGAACGGTTTCGAGGCAAAAGCGTGGGGGATGCGATGGGGGAGTCGTCAACGAATGGGAAACGAATAAACGAATTCTAGCGTTCCCTAATTTATTTATTCGTTTCTTTATTCTTTGGCAGCATCGTGCTCAGTCTTTGCTCTCTCACCGACAACTCGTTGGCGCACCCAAGCGCGAATGCGCGCCTTGACGCCCGCCCCACCGCGTGATACACTGGTCCCGATCGCAAGATGTCCGGTGGGGCAAGGGGACAAGGTGCGGAACGCGATGGACGTGGGCCTGGACGAGATCAGGGGCGTGGCGCGGGGGCTGGGGTTCGACCTGTGCGGGGTGGCGCCGGCCGCCGATTTCCCGGGCGTGCCGGGCTGGGCGCGCTCGGTCCTGGTGCTGGGCATGGCGGCGCTGGACCCGGCCTGGGACCTGGAGATGTACGTCGAGGAGGGGGGCACCCGCCGCTGGAGCAAGTGGGCCTACGAGCGGCTGGCGGCCGGCGCGGCCCGGCTGGCCCTGTGGCTCGTCGAGGCGGGCCGGCGCGCCGGGGGGCTGACCTACGAGGACAGCCTGGCGGTCATCGACCTGAAGGCGGCGGCCATCCGCGCCGGGCTGGGCGTGCGCGGGCTGAACACGCTGGTGGTCACCCGGCGCTACGGGCCGCGGGTGCGCTGGGGCGCGGTGTGGACCGACCTGCCGCTGCCCGCCGGCCGGCCGGTGATGGACTATTATGGCCTTATGCTAGATAGTCCGAGTTGACAAAAAGTCCTCTGGTGTGATAAAGGTGAGGTCGACGAAAACCAACCTATCGCACCGGAGGACAGCGACATGATACACTGTTTCGAGGATTTTTGCACATGGACGTATGTAGCTGTCGACGACTTCTGGCGGCGGATAAGCCCGCTGTTCCGACGTCCAGGACCAGAGCCAGTGTGTGGCGATAGCGAATTGATGACCATGGCCCTGGTTGGTGAGTGTCGAGGTTGGGACGTGGAGACAGAACTGCTCAGCCAGTTTCGTGAGCACACGGATCTGTTTCCGAGGATCCCTTCGCAAAGCCGATTTAATCGGCGACGTCGAAACCTGGCGTCTGCCTTCAATCTCATTCGCCTGTGCATCCTCCGCACTCTAGACGTAGCTCAAGACCGCTCGTGCTTGATCGACAGCTTGCCGATTCCTGTGGTGCAATTCCACCTGGTCCCTGGCTCGACAGGCGACTGGCGCGCCTATGGTGCCAGGTTCGGCAAAGTACCGTCGAAGAAGCAAACGATCTTTGGATACAAACTGCATATGTTGATCACCTTGGGTGGCGTCATCCTTGACTTTGAGCTGGCACCGGCCAACGCCACCGACTTGAATGTAGGCTTCGAGCTGCTGATGGAACACACCGATCTGACAGTGCTTGGCGACAAGGGATACATCAGCGCTGATAAAGCCACACAGTTGTGGCAAGCAAACCGATTGCGGTTGCAGACGCTGCCGCGTCGGGATCAGAAAGTGCAGATCTCGAAGGAGGCACAGCACGAATTTAACGCCCTTCGACAACTGATCGAAACAGTCAACGGCCAACTGACCGAGCAGTTTCACATTGAGATCAACCATGCTCACACCTTCTACGGGCTGTGTGCTCGGCTCTATACCAAACTCACAGCCCATGTGTTGTGCGTTTACATCAATCGGCTGCTTGGAAAGGCCGAGTTCTTGCAGATTAAGGCTCTTGCCTTTCCGATCTAGCATATGGGCCTATTACTGTGTGAGCTGCACCGCCTGCCTGGCCGCCTGCCCCACGGCCGCCCTGGGGCCCAGGGGCCTGGATCGGGCGCGCTGCATCGGCGAGTTCGCGCCCGACGCGGCCATGGTCGAGCTGCAGAAAGAGCTGCTGCGCTTTCCAACGCCCCACACGCGGCTCCAGTGCTCGGCGTGCGTCACCTCTTGCCCGGTGGGCAAGCGGCTGCCGGCGCGGTTCTGGGGGCTGGACCCCCATTAAGTCGCTCGTTTTGTGGGGCCGCGACGCGGCCGGGGAGGCTTTTATGGCACACATTGCCGTTGAACGGCTGGCGGCCGCCAACCAGGCCGACCTCAATCGCTGCGACAACACGTTCACGGTAGAGGCCGAGCTGGCCCTGTTCGCCGACGATGGCCGGCCGGCGTACACCGTGCGTCCCGTGGCGCCCTACGTCAAGCGCTATGGCCCGGAGGTCTACGATGCCGGGCCCTACATCGAGCGCGAGGATCACGCCGCCTGGCTGGCGTACGTCGACGGCAAGGTCGCCGGGCAGATCCTGGTCCGGGAGCACTGGAACCGGTTCGCCATCGTCTGGGATATTGCGGTAGACCCACCCTTCCGCCGCCAGGGCGTGGGCCGGCGGCTGATGGAGCAGGCGATCCGGTGGGCGCGGGAGCGCGACCTGCCCGGCGTGATGTTGGAAACGCAGAGCATCAACGCCGGGGCGTGCCGGCTGTACGAGGCCTGCGGCTTTCGCCTGGGCGGCTTTGACCGCCACCTATACCGTGGCTTCGACCGGGACACCCGCGAGATCGCGCTGTTCTGGTACTTGCTGTTTTAAAGGAGGTCGAGCCCTGATGACGTCTGAGCAACACTACCCCGAGCCGACCGTCGGCGCGCTGATCTTTGACCCCGCCGGCCGGCTGTTCCTGATGCGATCGCACAAGTGGGCCGGCAAGTACGTGGTACCCGGCGGCCACGTGGAGCTGGGGGAGAGCCTGGAGGACGCCCTGTGCCGGGAGGTGGAGGAAGAGACGGGCCTTGCCATCTCGGACATCACCTTCCTCGGCGTGCAGGAGTTTGTCTACGATCCGGCGTTCTGGAAGTCCCGGCACTTTCTCTTCTTCGACTTTGCCTGCCGCACGGAGGGGACCGAGGTCCGCCTGAACGACGAGGCGGAGGAATACGCCTGGGTGAGCGTGGACGAGGCGCTGCGCATGCCCATCGAGCCCTACACGGAAAGAGCCATACGCGCCCACCTGGCGCAAAAAGCAGGCGGGCCGCTCGACCGGTCGTTGATGCCGGGCGCGGTGCAGCCGGCCCCGGCCACTGGCGGGGCCCATCGTCCCGCGGTGCAAGCCCGCTACGTCCACACCAACCTCATCGCCCGAGACTGGCGGGCGCTGGCCCGCTTTTACGAGACGGTCTTTGGCTGCGTGCCTGTGCCGCCGGAGCGGGACCTGGCCGGCCCGCCCCTGGAGGCCGGCACCGGCATCCCCGGGGCGCATCTGCGCGGCGTCCACCTCCGCCTGCCGGGCTATGGCGACGCCGGGCCCACGCTGGAGATATTCACCTACGACGACCACCCGGAAAAGCCCGCCACGGCCGTCAACCGGCCCGGCTTTGGCCACGTGGCGTTCAGCGTGAGCGACGTGGCCGCCGCCAGGACGGCGGTGCTGGCCGCCGGTGGCCGCCCCGTGGGAGAGGTCGTCACCACCGGGGTGGCGGGCGGCGGCCAGATCACCTGGTGCTACGTTACCGACCCGGAGGGAAACGTCATCGAGCTGCAGGAGGCGCACTAAGCTTTCAGTCGACGCGTGGGGCCCCACACACGAAAATGCCCGACTCCTTTTTGCCTGGGATCGCCGAGCGCCGGCTCGGCGTTTCTCTTTTGCACGCAATCTGCCGAGCTAGCGCTCGGCGACCCCAGCGGCAGTCGAGAGACAACGCAACAGCCGCATATTGAATTGACCAGGGGATCTTTTTTCGCCTGGCAATGTCGGTGCTAATGGGCAATACTAGAAGATCTGCCCGTATTCCTGGGCAACGCCCACAAACTCGGCCTGCTCCGCCGCCTCCATGGGCCGGAAGCGCTCGGCGGCGTCGAGGATGGCCGGCAGCAGGCGGGCGTCGCCGGCGCTGATGGCGCCCGTCACCGGCTGCGACAGTGTGAAGCGCAGCGCCCGCTCCACGGCCTGCGGGTCCTCCAACGGCTCGTACCAGGTGTGGTAGCGCTGCGGCCGGCCGTCCCATGGCCCCCGGGCCACGGCCTTGATGGCCATGCTGCCCACGTCCTTTTCGGCCGCCTTTTGCAAGAGTGCTTCCGCCTGCCGCCGGTATTCGCCGTCGGCCCACATCCTGCCGTTGACGGGGAACAGGATGCTGTCCATGTCAAAGCGGTCCAGGGCCTCCATGAGGACGGCCGGCGCCTCCATGCCATGGGACGTAATGCCGATGTAGCGGGTGAGCCCCTCGCGGCGGGCGTCGACGATGGCCTCCAGCGAGCCGCCCGGCGCGAAACACTGCTCCAGCTCGTCCATGGTCGTCACGGCGTGGAGCTGGAACAGGTCAAAGGTGTCAATGCGCAGCCGCTCCAGCGAGCGGTGCAGCTCTTCCCGGGCCTCCCGGCGGTCCCGCAACTGGGTCTTGCAGCCGACGAAAAAGTCGTCGCGGTGCCTTTCCAGCCAGGGACCCAGGCGCAGCTCGGCCTCGTGGTAAGACGGCGCCACGTCGATGTGGTTGACGCCGTGCGCCAGGATGAGCTCCATCGTCTCGTCAGCCTCGCGCTGGTTGAGCTGGCCGACGGCAAAGGCGCCAAATATGACGATGGTGCTCATGTGTCCCGTGCGTCCAAAACGGCGTGTCTGCATGGCTTCCTCCTGTTCGAGATCGGTTGTATGGGCAGTATAGCACGCTTGCAGACAGGCGTCAATGGGCCGGCGGCACCGGCAGGCCGAGCAGCACCCGCGTGTGCACGCCCGGCACGCTTTCGACGGCCAGGGTCCCGCCGACGACGGCCATCATCGTGCTGTGCAGCGCCAGGCCCTGGCCTCCGCCATCCTCCGGCAGGGTAGGCCCCGGCAATCCCACGCCGTCGTCTTCCACCACGAGCTCCAGGCGGTCCTGTCCCTGGTCGCCGGCCGCGGGGCGCCAGGCCAGGCCGACGCGCAGGTGCAGGGGGCGCTCTCCCGCCTGGTCGCGACCGTGGCGGGCAGCGTTGCGCATGGCTTCCCGCGCGGCGTAGAACAGCACCTCGGCGGCCAGCGGCGCCAGCCCCCGGGCCCGGCGCGCGGCCTTCTCGTCCACCTGCCACGATACGCCGGCAAAGGCACCGTTCATCTCCCCGGCCAACGTCTCCTGCAGGGCGCCGACCAGGCCGAGCTTTTCGATCTCCGGGGAGACGACGACCGGCATCTCGCGCAGCAGGTTCGAGACCTGGCGGTGGGCGTCGGCCAGCAGGTGCAGCGGGTCGTCGGCCGCATCCCCGGCCAGGGACTGCCTGCCGTTGAGAGTCAGCATGGCGGCGTGTAACAGCGGCAGGACCTCGTCGTGCAGGAGACGGCGGGCCCTCTGGTCGAACACGGCGCGGCTCAGCTCCCCATAGTCCCGGCTTTCGGCCAGGCGCTGGCGCTCGAGGGCCAGCAGCCGCCGCGCCACCTCGATGCTGGCCACCGTGTCCATCAGCCGCTCGCCGCTCGCCTGGGCAATCTCGATCTCTTCCTGGGAGTACAAGCCTCCATCCTGCTTCTCGCCCAGGAGCAGGACGCCGATGAGCCCCTGGTCGCTGCGCAGGGGCACGGCCCAGGTGGCGCCGCCGTACCTTGCCGGATCCAGCGCCAGGCAGGCTGCCGGCGAGGCATCGAGCTCGGCGGCCAGCCCGCTCGCAGCCGGAGGATTCCGGCCGTCCTCCGGACAGGCCAGCGTCGTGCCGACCAGGGACGTGAGGGGCCCCAGGGGGACGAGGTAGGCGACGCCGGCGCCCAGGACGTCCTGGCACAGGGCCCGGAACAGCGCCCTGCCATCGCGGTCCAGGGCCGCGGGAGAGGAGGCCAGCAGGTGCTCGTAGAGGCGGGGGCTGGCGACGAAGGGACGCAGTTGGTCCATCGTTCGCTCCCGCTCGGCAAAAGAACGCCACGTCAGCAGGGCGAAAAAGAGGGTCATGAGGACCGTCGTCAGCAGCAGGCCGTAGATGGGTGGCAACTGCAGCGCCAGGCTCCATCCCACGACGACCCCGTAGCCCGCTGCCAGGATCACTGCCCGGCGCCACTGGCGCACGAGGCCCTGCCGCGGCAGGGCCTTGCCTGTAAAGACCTCGTAGGCGGCGATGGCCCGTCCCAGGAGGATGATTGCCAGGGCGATGAGGGCGGCGATGGCCAGGTCGAACCAGGCGACCAGGTACGACAGGTTGGCATAGACGTCATACAGCGCGCGCTGCCGCGCGCTGGCCACGATCCACAGTATCACCCACGTCACGAGCAGGCTGACGGCAAGCAGCACGCCCGAGGCCGCCGCCAGCCACGGGCGGGCCCGGCGCCGGGCCAGATCGCCCATCACGCGTTGGGAGGGCTCGGGCCGGCGCAGCGCGTCGAGGGACAGGACGATGCACAGCAGGATGTAGGGCGGGTAGAGCAGCATGACCACCGGGATGCCGCCCACCGCCGGGGTGACCGCCAGCTCCAGGCGTGCTACCTGCCAGTAGGCGGGCAGCGAGTCGGCGACGGCCAACAGTCCGACGAGGGCGGCGCACAGCCCGCCCACCAGGATCAGCCATGCCCGCTGCCGCCGGCGCAGGCCGCCCTGCCGGTTGTCCCAATAGCCCGAGTACCACAGCATGACCGCGTACCAGGCGAAGGGCAGAACGACCACGGGCAGCCAGCCGGCGCGCCACCAGAACTCGGTGCCGGGCCCGACAGAGTCCAGGCCATAGGCCCGGATGGCCGAGTGGCTGACAAAAAAGGCGGCGCCCATCAGCAGCCCGCCGCCGGTCAGCCATATGCCCCGCGTGCGCCGCTCGGCGTTCAGCAGGACCGTCAGCCCCAGCCACAGCAGCAGGACCGTGTTGAACAGCGACACGGCCATGGCCGCCCAATCGAGGAGGAGCTCAACCCACATGGCGCGGCGCCAGGCCCACCTCGCCCAGGGGCACCCACTGCCCGCGCTGATCAGCCACCCTGGGCGTGCCGTCGTCGTCCCACACCACCAACTGCCGCCGGTGATAGATGACCGCCGCCCGGGTGCGCGCCACCTTCTCGTCGGTGGGCGTGGTGTTGAGGCCCCACGCCGCATAGATCTGGCCGTTGGTGCGGCTCACGGCGCGCTTGTCGTGGAAGCCGAGCCGCTCGGCGATCTGCTCGTTGGTCGCGCCCTGGGCCAGGAGGGCCACCACCGCCCGCTCGTTTGGCTCCAACAGGGCAAGGGGGTCGTAGGCGTCCTTGTGGCGCACTTCCTGCACCCGCGCTTCGATCTCCGGGTCGATGTAGCTCCGCCCGCCAATGGCGTCGCGCAGAAGGGGCACGATGCTCTCGGGCAGCAGGTAGTTGCTCTTGCGCACGTAGGCATAGTGGCTGAGCATGCCCGAGCGGAGAAAATCGCGATAGTAGGCGTCGTCGTCCTGGATGGAGTAAAAGACCACCGGCTGGCGGGGATGCTCCCGCCGGATGGCAACGGCCGCCTGGATGCCGTTCATCTCGCCCGCCAGGGCGACGTCCATGAGGACGGCGTCGGGCGCGGCGTCCAGGCAGTGGGCCACGGCCTCCTCCCCGCTGGTCACCGTGCCGGTCACCCGCACCTGGCCGGTGGCTTCGAGCCCAGCTTTCAGCCCGCGCTGCAGCCTGTCATTGTCCTCGACAATCAGCAAGGTGAGCATGCACCGCCTCATCTAGCGAAAGAGCAAAGGGATCGCCACGAGCAGGAACAGTGCCCAGGCGACGTAGGCGATGGCGCCCCGGCTGAACGCGGTCTGCAGCCGCCCGACCCACCCTTCGGGCCCGGTCCTCAACTGGCTGTAGATCAGCCAGGCCAGGATGCCGATGTTGACGCTGTTCCAGCCGATGATGGTCAGGCGGTTGATGGTGATGCCCCCCAGTACCGTCCGGTAGATCGTGGCCGACAGGGCATACAGGCTGACGAGGACGGTCAACGCGGCCACGGCGACAATGCCCTGGCGCAAGAGCCGCTGGCGCTGTGGCGGGAGGTCGCCCGCTGCCAGAGGCGTGGCCCCGAGCAACAGGGCCATGATGGCAAAGAGCATGACGTTGTAGACGATGAGCACGTCCCGATCTCGGAATGGAGCCATAAAGTTGAAGGGAATGACAAACAGGTAGATGACCAGGATCAGCAGCGTCAGGGGCAGGAGCAGACGCATCAACGTGGCGATTAGCTTGCCCAGGCCTTGCTGGGCGCTCTGCCTCGACGGGGGCAGGCCGGGATCGTAGGCGCTGGCCACCGCCAGGATGGGCATCAGGCCCGCCACGCCGACCAACAACAAGCGCCGGATGAGCTCGGGCAGGATGACGCCGATGGCCTCGAACAGCCCTGACGCGATCACCGCCAGGGCTACGCCGGCCGCCAGGTACAGGCCTCCCGTAAAAGCTACTTCGATGGATTGCCTCAGGAAGGCAAAGCGCTCCCCATCGCCGGGCGCCGACCACAACAAGCTGACCCCCGTCGCCGTCCAGGCCAGGAGCGGCAGGTGGACGGCCACCAGGATCTGATAGTCGGGGGATCCCTGCCAGACGGTGGCAAACAACACCGCGTAGGCAGCGATGCCTGCCAATCCGGCAACGGCCAACGCCGGCGCCTTCCAGCCCCTGTTTGACGCCAGGGCCAGGAAGGCGATGACGAAACAGGCGCCAACGGGTGCCCAGACCAGTGCCAGGAAGGGCAGATCGTTGCGAACCTCGAAACGAGGGTCGGACAGGATCCAGAAAACCAGGCCCAATCCGACGCTCAAAGGCACCGCCAGTTGCCAATTGACCTTACGGCCCTCGGCACTTGCCGGAGCGGCTCCATCCAGGCGGTAGTGCCAGGCTGCATAGAGCGCGACCTCGGGGGATTCCCTGTAGCAGGCGTGCATGGCGGACGAGAACTCGTCGGCCTCACCTTTCCGCAAAGAGTCCCGGTAAAGGTCCTCCAGGGACCTGGCATCGTCGCGGCGGGCCCGGATATGCGCGGCATAATCCACGATGGAAAGCTCCTTTCGCCACTTTTGCTCGAGTTTGCACCAGTAAAACACAGTTCCAGTCGCCTGTCAAGCACCCGAGTGCGCCGATTGCCGGCCCTGAGGCATGGATTCCAGGGTGCCAGGGCGGCGACGGGGGCGGGCCGCCCGTGATACAATGTGCCTGAACAGCGAGAGGAGCGAGCCGATGAAAGTCAAGATGATCCTGCCGGCCCTGACCGAGGCCTGGAGCCCCGATTGGCGGCCCATCAAGTACGCTCTCTTCCCACCGCTGGGGCTGGCCACCCTGGCGGGCTACCTGGCGGATGACGACGAGGTGAGCATCCACGACGAGCACGTCGAGGGGCCGGCCAGGCTCGGGGTGCCGGGTGGGCGGGACGAGCCGGACCTGGTGGCCATCCAGGCCTACATCACGTCGGCCTACCGCGCCTACGAGCTGGCCGACGCCTACCGGGCCAGGGGCGTGCACGTAGCGCTGGGCGGGCTGCACGTCACCTCGCTGCCGGAAGAGGCCGCCCGCCACGCCGACACGATCTTTCTGGGGCCGGCGGAGGAGGCCTGGCCCCGGTTTCTGGCCGACTTTCGGGCAGGCTGGCCGGGCAAGGTCTACCGTTCCCGCGAGCGCACGCTGGAGGGTTTGCCCCCGGTCCGCCGCGACCTGATCAAGCGGCACCTCTACCTGGTGCCCAACTCCCTGGTTGTCTCGCGAGGCTGCCCCCACGCCTGCGACTTTTGCTACAAGGAGGCCTTCTTCCAGGGCGGCCGCTCCTTTTACACCCAGGCGGTCGACGCCGCGCTGGCCGAGATCGAGCGGCTGCCGGGCCGCCACCTTTACTTCCTGGACGACCACCTCTTTGGCGATGCGCGCTTTGCCGCGGCGCTCTTTGACGGCATGGCGGGCATGGAGCGGCTGTGGCAGGCGGCAGGCACGGTGCAGGCGGTGCTGCGGCCGGGCCTGCTGGAGAAGGCGGTGAACTGCGGGCTGCGCAGCCTCTTTGTCGGCTTCGAGACGCTCGAGCCTGGCAATCTGCGCTCGCAGCACAAGGGACACAATCTCGGCCAGGACTACCGGGCGGCCGTTCGTCGCCTGCACAGCCTGGGCGTCATGGTCAACGCCAGCCTGGTCTTTGGCATGGACGGCGACGACGAGACGGTCTTTGATCGGACCGTGGAATGGGCCATCGAGCAGGGCATCGAGACGGCCACCTTCCATATCCTGACGCCCTACCCGGGCACCGCGCTCCACGGGCGGCTGGCAACCGCGGGACGCATCACCACGAGCGACTGGGACCTGTACGACACCCGCCACGCCGTCTTTCGCCCGGCGAGGATGACGGCGAATGCGCTGGAGGAGGGATATCGGCGCGCCTACCACGAGTTCTACCGCTGGGGCTCGATCCTGCAATCCGCCTCGGCCAAGGGGACGTGGACCGGGCGGCTGCGCCACGTGGCCTATAGTGCCGGCTGGAAAAAGCTCGAGCCGTGGTGGGACCTGGTGATCCGCGCCAGGCGGGTCTCGGGGATGCTGCCCCTGCTGGAGGCCCTGCTGGCCTGCCCGCCGCATTCCATGCCCCGGCGATCCCCAACGCGCGTCCCGGACCGACTGCTTGACAGAGTACCGCCAGCGGATCCCCGTTCGTAGTGCGCGGTTCATCGCGCTCGCGCCCGCAATAGAATCCCGAATCCCTGACTTTTATGCTCCTCTAACGAGAGGGATGGATCTACCTCCTGCCTGTGCGCGTACCATAGAATACATACAGCCGACCGAACGAGAGGCGGACTAACCAGCAACAGGAGGATCGGAAAAAATGTTGGGACTGAACGACGTGAAGTCAAGGGCGAACTCGGCCGTGGGGCGTCGGCCGGCGACGCTGGCCGCGGGTGCCCTGCTACTGATTGCTTTGCTGGTCGGTGCCTGCGGGCAGGCGGTACCGACCGCTGTCCCGGATGCCGATGCGGATGCCGAGCCGACCCTGGAGCCACAGGCTACGGAAGCACCCACCCAGGAGCCGGCGGCGACGCCCACCGCCGAGCCCACGCCGGCTGGCATCACCCCGGCGGTGACGGTCGCCGATCAGGCCATCATGCACGGCATGGTGACGATTGCTCAGGTAGTCAGCGCCGGGCCCGGCTGGCTGGTAGTCCACGCCCAGCAAGACGGCAATCCCGGCCCGGTGTTGGGCTACAGCCCCGTTAACGAAGGCGAGAACGCGGACGTGACCGTGATGATCGACGTGACGCAGGCAACCGAGACGCTGTACGCGATGCTGCACACCGACGCGGGCGAGGTGGGCACTTACGAGTTCCCGGGGGTCGATGGCCCGGTGCTCGTCGGCGAGCAAATGGTCAGCCCGGCCTTTGCGGTCACAGGTGGCCTGGAGGCGGCACCCACCCCTGAGCCGACCGCTGCGTCGCCAACGGATGCGCCCACCGCCGAGGCGACTGCGTCCGGCGCGGCGACGACCGCCACGGACGAGGGCGAGGTGGAGCTGGAGGACTTTCAATTCGTGCCCCGGGTGCTGACGGTCAAGGTTGGCACCGAGGTCAAGTTTTCCAACAAGGACGACGTGACCCACACCGTGACCTCGGACACGGGGCTGTTCGACAGCGGAGGGCTGAGCAAGGGAGAAGAGTTCTACTATACCTTCACGGAACCCGGCGAGTATCCCTACTACTGCGCCCCCCACGGCGGGCCGGGAGGTGTGGGGATGTCCGGCACGATCATCATCGTCCCATAGCACGAGAACCATGGCCAGCACTCTGAGGAGCGGCGCGAAAGGTTCCCATCAGTGCCAGGTCCGCTCCTCAGCGATTGCGCACCCCCTGTTGCTACACGGCAGGGGGTGCGCCACGCGTCAGGTGGTTTTGCGGGCGACGACGGCCATGCCCCCGGATTCGGCGGAGGGCGGCTGGCCCCTCCAGTTGGCGCACAACGTGACAATCTCCAGGCCGGCCGCCGCCAGCAGTTGCCGTATCTCGCCCGCGTTGTAACAGCGCACCGAGAAGGGTGTGTCCCGCCGAACGCCATCGCGAATGACGATGCGGCGGTTGATCCAGCGCCCGGTCATCACGTCGAAGGAGCTGCGGTCGATCATCAGGTTGCCCTCCTTGTCCAGGTCAAAGGGCACCTCGCTCATCCTTCTCCTCCTTGCCGGCCATTGCCGTGGGCACTGGCGCGCTGCCATAATACAGGTTGGTGACGCCCAGATCCTGAAAGATCCTCCTGGCCCGGACGACGGACTCGGGTTCCGGGGGAAGCAGGTCTGCCAGCCGGTAGTCCAGGCCGAGGGCCGCGTACTTGCCCTTTCCCAGGGTGTGGTACGGCAGCACCTCCACGCCCAGGGCGCCGCCGAGCTCCCGCGATACAAAAGCGGCGATGGCCTCGACGCTGGCGGCGTCGTCGTTGATGCCGGGGATGAGGGGCACCCGAATGACGAGGGGCAGCCCGGCACGGGCCATGCGGATCGCGTTCTGGAGGATGAGCCGGTTGTCAACACCGGTCACGCGCCTGTGAACCGCCGGGTCCAGGTGCTTGATGTCGACAAAGACTACGTCCATCGCGGCCAGGATCTCCTCGCACCTGTCCCACGAGAAGTGGCCACAGGTTTCCAGGGCCATGGGCAGCCCGCCGGCCTGGCAGCCGTCGACCAGCGCTTTCAGAAAGCGTGGTCGGGCCAGCGCCTCGCCGCCGGAGAACGTCACCCCGCCGCCCGATTGGCGATAGAAAACGCGGTCCCTCTCGACGGCTGCCAGCACCTCGCCCGCCGACATCCTCTTGCCCATGAGCACGCGGGCGCCGGACGGACAGACCTCGACACACCGACCGCAGGCTGTGCAACCCGGCGCGTCCCCCCGTCCGCCGAGGCCGCGGGGCCCGGCAATTTGCTGCGGGCAGGCATCCCGGCACCGCCCGCAGTCCAGGCATCGTTCCTGGAAGAAGGCGACCTGCGGTGCCGGGCTCCAGGATTCGGGGTTGCAGCACCACGCGCAGCGCAGCGGGCAGCCCTTGATAAAGACGACGGTGCGAATGCCCGGGCCATCGTTGCCCGACCAGCGCTGGATCTCGAACACCACGCCGGAAGGGTCGGCGCCACCACCTTGCTCCATGGCTGCCTCACCTGTCCAGGGACTCACAGGGCCTCGTACGTCGTCCGCGCCAGGATGGCGTCTTGCACCTCCCTGGAGAGGGTAACAAAGCGCGTGCTGTAGCCGGCGACCCTTACCAGGAGATCCTGGTAGTTCTCGGGGTGCCGCTGCGCATCCCGCAGGGTCTCGGGGCTGACGACGTTGAACTGGACGTGAAAGGCCCCCAGCTCGAAATAGCCCCGGATCATGGCCGCCAGGTTACGCAGGTCCCGGTCTGTCTTGAGGGCATCGGGCGAGAGCTTGACGTTGAGCAGCGTGCCGCCCGAGTGGCTCTCGTGGCTGATCTTGGCTACGGATCTCATGGCCGCGGTGGGGCTCGTCACGTCGGTCCCGCAATGCGGCGAGCAACCCTCGGTCAGCGGGGTGCCGGCCAGGCGCCCGTCGGGGGTGGCGCCGACCACCGCTCCGGCCGGGATATAGTTCGAGATGCCCATGAAGGCCGAGTTAAAGGGCTGCCCGTGCCAGTCCTTGTATTTGCGGATCTCGTCGTGGTAAAAGTTGCTGAGCTCCACGGCGAAACGATCCACGCTGTCGTCGTCGTTGCCGTACTTCGGGCACTTGATCGCGCTGGCGCGGATCGCCTCGTAACCCTCCCAGTTGCGATCCAGCGCCTCGCACAGCTCTCCAAGGGTGACGGACTTTGCTTCGAACACCAGCCGCTCCACGGCCGCCAGCGAGTTGGCCACGTCGGCGACGCCGATGCCGGTCAGCACCGGCCCGACGTTGTAAAAGGCTCCGCCCCTGGCCAGGTCCTTGCCCTTGGCCAGGCAGCCGTCTACCAGGGTCGACATGAACGGCCGCGGCGCCAGTTGCGCGTGGACGTCCTGGGCAATGACCGTGGCAATCACCGTCTGTCTGATCAGGTAGGCGAGCTGGGCGTAATACGCTTCCTTGACCTGCTGGAACGTCTGGAAGGAAGCCGGATCTCCCGTGGGCAGTCCCCGCTGTTCCCCATCCAGGCGCCCCCGCCCATCGTTCAGGGCATACTCGAGGGCCGAGGCGAGGTTGATGTTGGCCGCCGCAGTCCATTCGCCCACCTTGCGAAAATGGGGCACCACGCAGCCGCAGTTGTTCCAATCGCGCGCGTCGGCCGGCGACAGGCCGGCCGCCAGGAGCATCGCCGCCCCGGTCCGGTCGTTGTGGACCGCCGGAAAGCCGGTGCCGAGGCGGATCAGGCGGCAAACCTCGAGGAGAAACTCCTCGGGGCTGTCGGGGTGGATGCGAACGCTCAGGCCTGGCTGGTGGGTCCGGACGTTGGCCGTGGCCCGCAGACACATGTACGATAGAGCGTTGGTCCCATCTGTGCCGTCCCTCTTGCGGCCGCCCACCGTCAGGTTCTGAAAGGCGCAATATCCTGCAAAGAACCTGGCCGTGTTGGTCGAGATGGCCCATACCCACTCCGAGAGCTTGATCCACAGGCACTCGATCAGCTCCTGGGCCTGTTCCGGCGTGAGGATGCCTGCCGCCACGTCTCGCTGGTAGTAGGGAAACATGTACTGGTCAAAGCGCCCCAGGTTCAGGGCCACGGCGTTCTCCGCGATGGCCCGCCCCACCTGCACGAACCACACCATCTGCATCGCCTCCCAGAAGGTTCGGGGAGGGTTGGCGGGGACCCGGCGGCAGTTCTCGGCGATGCGCAGCAGCTCCTGCTTCCTCGTGGGGTCCGGTTCTGTCCGGGCCAGCTCTTCGGCCTTTTCAGCATAGCGCTCGCCCAGGCGAATGAGCGCCGTGCTGGTGATGATGGCCGCCTGGTAAAAGTGCATCTTTTCCAGGTTCTCGGCGCTGGTGGGCTCCAGGAGGCGGAGATGCGCCTCGGCTTCGGCCCTGATCCCGGCAAAGCCCTGCGGAAAGATCACGTCTTGAAAGTCGGGCGTGATCTCGCCCACGTAGGCGCGCCACTTGGAGTCATTGTCCACCACCCCGGTGTCGACCACAACGCGTGCGGTCTCTTCGGGCAGCCGGGCGAGGTAGGCCTCCTCCAGCGATTGGCCCTTCCAGTAGGCAAAGACCTCGTTGCGCAGCACCTCTTTTTGTCGGGCCGTGATCCGGTACGGGTCCTGCTCGCGGATCTCGAAACGATCCATCTCTTCTTCGACCCAACGCCACGACACCTCGGGGTTCACGCAGCCAGCGCGCCTCTCTCCTCCCCGATTGCCGACGATCAACTCGTTGGGGTAGATGGTGACGGGGATGTGCTCGCACGCTTCCTGGAAAGCCCGGGCCCGCCTGACGATGAGCGGCTGGCCGCCGGTCTCCCGGTGCGATCGCGTGTAGCACACAGCTCGCTCGATACAGATGGATGGAATAGCCTCGTTGTAGTCTTTTTTGATGCGCTGGCCGCGCGTTGGCCCTGCCTGGCCCTGCCCGATGGTGGTTACTTCCGGTGCGCTCATGCTCTCAGCTCCTGTCTTTGCGCTTCAACTCGCTTGATCTGGGATGCCAACCAGGTGGCTCGCGGCGGGCCGGCGCGTGCGGTGTGTGGTAAGAGGCCTTCACAGCCCACCTTGTCGAACTACGATCTGGGGTCCAGTGTAATCTGGGAACGGCGCGGCGTCAAGCTGTAGCGCCGGCGTTGCTGCTTGAGGTCCCGCATTCCGCCGCACCTGGCGCTGGGGCTGGGGCGTTGCGAAGGATGAAAGCAGGGGCCGAACAGGCGCTCGGCGATCCCAGAGGATGGCGGCCTTCGCACGGCCCTGCCACCTGTTCTGTCGCCGGTTGCCTGTGGCGGCGAGTTGTGGTATAGTGGGGGAGCAAAAGGATCGGCGGTGTCCCAGTGATCGGTGGAGATCGACTCAGGGAGGTGCAGGGTGGCGTACCCACCGTTGGGCTTTGAATGCAAATGGGCCGTCGTTGGGCTTGCTGGCAGGGAGGTGCGTTCCGCTCCTCCGTGAGGGCCGCCCGTCTTGCTCCGTAGGGAGTGGGACGGGCGGTTTTGCGTTCTCCAGCCCCAGGCGCATGACGTTCTCTTGTGGCCCGTGCGCAAGGTACCGAACTGCGGCAGGCAACCCACAGTGGATAGGAAAGCGTAGTAGACAGGACGGACAAGAAGGAGGCACACTCTATGCGACCTGTGTATGCTGTTTCCGGTGGGGTGAGCAAGTTTGCCAAGGCGCGCCCCGACAAGACCTTTCCCGCGTTGGTCAAAGAGGCATATGACTATGCCATCGCCGACCTGGGCCTGACCCACCGCCAGTTTGTCGAGATCGTCGATGGGTCAGTGTCTTCCTATTTCTCCGATCATTTTGCCCGCCAACTGATGGCTGCCATTATGGCTCAGGACTACCTGGGCTTGTGCCCGAAACCGAGCCATCGCGTGGAAGGTGGGGGCGCGACGGGCGGCATCTGCTTCCAGGAGGCGTGGAAGGCCGTGGCCTCGGGCTACATGGACGTCTGCCTGGCCTACGGCTTTGAGACGATGAGCCACGTGGCGACGTGGAAGGGCAACGAGTTCATCGCCCTGGCCTCCGACGTGAGCTTTGACTATCCCGTCGGCGGGTTTTACTCCGGCTACTATGCCATGATGGTGACCCGCCACATGAAGGAGTTTGGCACCACCCCGGAACAAATGGCCCACGTCTCGGTCAAGAACCACATGAACGCCTACCATAACGCCTACGCTCAGAAGCGAGAGAAGCTCACCATCGCCGACGTGCGGAATGCGCCGATGGTCGCCTGGCCCTTGACCCGGTTGGACATCTGCGTCATGTCCGATGGCGCGGCGGCCACCGTGCTGTGCAGCGAGGAGGGCCTGGCCAGGATAGAAAAGGCCGGCGGCCAGCGAATCCCTCGCGTCGTGGTCTCGGGCATCGGCCGCGGCACCGACGCCATGCGCATGGCCGACCGCCCGCATCAGAGCTACGACGACTTCCAGAAGTACAACATGCTGCCCAACGAAGACACCGACGAGACCCATGCCTACTATCGCGATCTGTGGTCGCGAGGGTTTCGCTACCCGGGGGTGCACTCCTTCCGTGCCGGCCGCATGGCCTCCAAAGAAGCCTACAAGAATGCAGGCATTCACGATCCCCTGGGCGAGATCGACTTTGTCGAGCTGCACGACGCCTATACCAGCTCCGAGATCCAGACCTACGAGGACATGGGCCTGTGTCGCTACGGCGAGGGCGGGCCCTTTGCCGCCAGCGGCAAGGCCTTCATGCCCAGCGTCGACTACGGGCTGGACCTGCCCGACGAGTCCGCGTGCGCGGTCAACCCCAGTGGCGGCCTCATCGCCTGCGGCCACCCGGTGGGTGCCACCGGGTTGATGCAGGCCGTGTTCGCCATCTGGCAGTTGCAGAACACCATCGACAGGCACTTTGGCGATGGGACGTTGCAGGTAGCCAACGCCAAACGGGGAGCCATCCACAGTCACGCAGGGACGGGCACGTATGTCACGGTCAGCATCTTGGAGAAGGAGGACTGACATGGCCAACGACAAAATGGAAGAGACCTTTGGCGGCTACGTGCTGCACACCGTGCCGTTCCCCGGAGAGCTTGACGAGGCCGCCCTGGCAGGCCTCAAGAAGATGGCGCCGATACTTATCGAGCAGCCTTACAGTATAACTTATCTCCATTCCTATGCCCAGGATTCGCCGTTCTTTGCCGGCCTGAGCAACGGGCGCCTCCTCGCCAACCGCGATCCCGAGACGGGCTATACCTATGCCACGCCCCGCGGCCACGACATGTACACGGGCAACGAGACCGAGTGGATCGAGATCCCGGCGGAGGGTACGGTGCACGCCTTTACCGTGTGCCACTTTGGCAGCGAGGAGTTTCTGCCCGAGACACCCTACGTCCTGGTACAGGTCGAGTTTCCGGGGGTAAACACCCTCTTCCTGGCTCGCCTGGTGGGCGTGGACCCCGCCGAGGCCAGCACCGACTGGATCGGGATGAAGATCAAGGGCCGGTTCCGACGGCTGAGCAAGTTCAAGCCGACGGACCTGTACTTTTATCCTGCCGGATAGAGGTCAATAGGCCGGGAGCGGCCCAGGAGCCAAGGGCCGCTCCCAACCCTCCGTCCATCACCAGGCGCCCTTTTTGCCTTCCTCTTGACGGCTCTAGTCGCCGTTTCTGGCCTCGATGGCCACAAAGCCTGCCGCCCCGGGGCCGATGTGCGTGCCGATGATGGGCGTGACCTCGGCGTACATTGGCTCTTCCCCTCCAGGAAACATGTGCGAGGCCAGTTGGCGGAGGAGGTGTGCCTTCTCCGGTGCGTGGGTGTGAACCAGGGCCAATTTCTCGAACGGCATCAGGGGGGCCAGATAGTCCATCATCCTGGTGGTCGCGCGATTCTGGGTGCGCACCCGCTCCATATCGAACTCCCCGGAATGCATTTTGAGCAGGGGCTTGATCTGGAGCACGGAGCCAAGGGTGGACTGAAAACGGCTCAGCCGGCCGCTCCGCCGCAGGTACTCCAGGGTGTCCAGGGCAGCGATGCAATGGGTGCGAGAGGCCTGGTCCTCCACGGCTGCGACGATATCGCTCAAGGGTTGGCCCTCGGCCGCTGCCCTCGCTGCGGTGAGGGCCAGCAAGCCGATGCCCAACGTCAACTGTCCCGAATCGAAAACGGTGACGGGTACCTTCTTGGTCTCCTGTGCCGCCAGGCGGGCGATTCCCACCATGGCACTCAGGGCGCTGCCGATGTGAATCGATACGATGGCCGTTGCGCCATCGTCGGCAAGACGCTCGTACGTTTGCACCAATTGCCCGGGACCGGGGACCGAAGTCGTGGGATGATGGTCAAAATGGGGCAGCCCTTCGTAGAACTCCTCGTGGGTCATCTCGACGCCGTCCAGGTAGCTCTTCTTGCCGACGTTGATGTACATCGGCACGACGCTGATCCCATACCTGTGCACCAATTCTATCGGCAAATCACAACTGCTGTCCGTTACTATCCTAATGGTCACTTTATTCTCCATCGGCACTTCCGCAGGGGACACGCCGGCGCCCTGCTCGTAGGCTCTTGCCCGGCGTCAATGGAAATTATATCCTCAAGTGACCTTCCTGTCAAGATATCGCAAAGATTTCTTATAGGTTTCTAACCAAGTCAAGGTAGGATACCTGCCAGAAGCTGTGCTCACAATGTGACTGTGATCGTATTCCCACCGGTTTTCGTTCTTCTGATCCGCCGATTTGCACCTGCATTGTTGTGCGATATAATAGCGGATGGGGACCCCTGGAGCGCGCCCTGCGCTTATTTCGCGAACGCGCAACCTTGAGGGGTCTATCACGGGCTGGAGCTCCGGCGCCGGTGGAGAAGAGGGGAGCGAAACATGGCTTACTATCTGAAACTGTATCTGGCTACGCTCGTCGCATTCCTGATCATCGACATGGCCTGGCTGGGCCTGGTGGCACGCACGTTCTATAGCAAGCACCTGGGCTTTCTCATGGCTCCCAGCCCCAACTGGCTGGCAGCGGGTGTCTTTTACCTGCTGTTCATCGTTGGCATCCTGGTGTTCGCGGTCCTACCGGGGCTGCAAGCCGGCTCCCTCGTGACGACCCTCTGGCGCGCGGCTCTGTTCGGTCTCATCGCCTATGCCACCTACGACCTGACCAACCTCGCCACCATCCGAGACTGGCCCCTCCTCGTCACGGTCGTGGACATGATCTGGGGGACGGTCTTGAGCGTGGTCGTAAGCCTCGCCGGGTACATGGCTGGCAGGTGGTTGAGCTAAGAGACCGAAAAGATCTCGACGCTGTGGGGCACCGTGGGCTTGGGACGCCATAGAAAAGAGAGAATGCTCGGCCCAGGATAGCCCAGCCTGAGCTTCTCGCCAAGGCTCGAGTCAGGTGTCACGCGCTCCTACACGGGCTTGCCGCGTGGCACCCGAGTACGTCGCGGGACGGTGAGATCCCGGGTATCCTCTTGAGCAAGCGCGGCCAACCGCGAAAACCTGGTTGACGCCCACTCTGTTGTTTGATATAATTCTGGCAGGGACCCCCTGGAGCGCGCTGTCTTCCCATCGTGCTCCAACCCTCCAGGGAATCTGTCGTCGGAGAACCATGTGACGTCGATGGCGCTTTCCCTTGCGCTGATCCTGCTGGCCTTCCTGTGCGGCTCGCTCCCGTTCTCCGTCTGGCTGGGCAGAATCTTTTGCCGGACGGATGTGCGGCGCTTTGGCGACGGCAACCCCGGTGCGACCAATGCCTTTCGGGCCGGCGGCGCGCTGCCCGGGCTGCTGGCATTGATGCTCGACGTCAGCAAGGGAGCCGCACCGGTGGGAGTGGCCTACTTCGACCTGGGCATCCGCGGCCTGCCCATGTACCTGGTTGCCACGGCCGCCCTCCTGGGGCACGCCTTTTCGCCCTTCCTTCGCTTCAGAGGTGGAAAAGGCCTTGCCGTCTCGTTTGGCGTATGGATCGGCTTGACCCTATGGCGCGTGCCCCTGCCGGCGCTGCTGCTGGTCCTTTTCTGGACCGCGCTGCTCGACGCGAGTGGCTGGGCCGTGTTGCTGACCGTCATTGGGTTGGGCGTCGTTTTGCTCGCCTGGATGCCCGACCCCTTGCTCCTGGCCGTGCTGGCCGGCCAGTCCGTCATCCTGACCTGGACCCACCGCGGGGATCTGGGCCGGCGACCTCACTTGCGTCCCTGGCTCGCGGGCCGGCTCTCGACCTGAGGGACGGCGACGGATGAGCCGGCTCCTGATACACGACCCGATCTATGACATCCTCATCTTTCAGGTGATCCTGATCGCCATCGTGTTGAGCAACACGCGGACCATGCGGCGAGCGCTGCGGCACCCTGCCCCGGCGCGGTTTCCCAGGGTCTCCATCCTTGTGCCGGCGCGCAACGAAGAACGCAACGTCGAGCGCTGCATCCGCTCGCTGCTCGCGCAGGACTACTCGGATTTTGAGGTGCTGGCCCTGGACGACGAATCCACGGATCGGACCCGCGCGATCCTCGAAGCGCTGGCGGGCTGCGACGCGCGGCTGAAGGTGCTGGCCGGCCGGCCACTGGAGGCAGGCTGGTCGGGGAAGAACTGGGCCTGTGCCCAGCTCGCGGCACAGGCAGCCGGCGACCTGCTCTTTTTCACCGATGCGGACACCTTTCACCGGCCCGGAGCGGTGCGCGCGGTGGTGACTGCCATGGAAGGCGAGGGTGCCGATCTGATGAGCGGCTTTCCACGGCAGGAGGTGCTGACGTGGGGTGAGAAGCTGCTGGTGCCATTCTTTTCCTGGGTGATGTACTCCTTCACGCCCCTGGCGCTGGCCTACCGCGTCAAGCTCCCGGCGCTGGCTTGCGCCATAGGGCAGGTGCTGGTGATCCGGCGCGCTGCCTACCAGGAGACCGGCGGCCACCAGGCCGTCCGCTCCTCGATCCCGGAGGACCTGGCACTGGCCAGGCGGTTCGCGGCCATGGGCTACCGCTGGCGCATGATGGAAGTGGCGCACCTGATCTCCTGCCGCATGTACCGGAGCGGCCGGGAGGCGTATGCAGGCTTTGCCAAAAACCTGTTCGCCGCCTTTGGCTTCCGGCTGGTGCCCTACCTGTTCGCCTGGCTGTGGCTGCTGGTGCTGTTCCTGAAACCAGTCTACGATCTGGGCCGCTACGCACTGGGTTCGGCACTGGATGTGCCACTCGCCGCCGTCTTGGGCTGCATCGCGCTGGCGCTGGTCTTGTGGCTGTTCTCCTATCGCCGCCTGGGTCTGCCCCTGGCGCCGGCGGCCCTCTATCCCGTCACACTGCTCGTCATGGAGGTCGTGGCCTTTCGTTCGATGTGGCTAAGCCTCACCGGCGGCCTCACCTGGAAAGGCCGGTCCCTGGCCTGTCCACGGGCCAGGTTATGGTAGGGAGGATCATGGCTGATTACGATGCGATTGTCATCGGTGCGGGCATCTCGGGGTTGACGGCGGCGGCGTACCTGGCCAGAGGCGGCGCCCGCGTGCTGGTGTGCGAACAGGCCGGGCAGGTCGGCGGCCTGTTCAATTCGTTCTGGCAGGACGGCTACCTGTTCGACGGCGGCATCAAGGCCGTGGAGAATGCCGGAATTCTGATCCCCATGCTCGCCGAGCTTGGCCTGCTGTCGCAGGTGCGCTTGCACAAGAGCCCTGTGGCGCTGATCACCGAGAAAACCGTGCATCCCATCCAGAGCCTGGCGGACGTTGAGGCATACTTCCAGTTCCTGGCGGGGCACTTTCCCGACCAGAGGGATGGCCTGCAGGAGGTGCTGGCCGATGTGCTGCACATCGGGGATCTTCTCGGCGCGCTGGTGGGACTCGTGCGCTCCTCTTTCGACGAGCTGCCCGGCGAGACAGCGGCGCCCGAATCGCGGCCAAAAGATCGCCTCGCTGCCCTTGGCCACCTCCCGGCGACCCTCATGCACGTCCGTGCTCCCCTACGGCGTTACCTGGGCAAGCGCCTTTCCAACCCGGCCCTGGTCAACCTGCTGAGCCATCTCTTCCCCGATGGAACCGGCGCCCTGTTCGGCCTGGCCTATTTCAGCATGTTCCTGGATTACTACTACCCGGAGGATGGTATCCAGGCCGTGCCCACGGCGCTGGCCGGAGCAATCGAGGCAGCGGGCGGGGAGATCTTGCTGAACACCCGGGTGGCCCGCATCTGCCTGGAGCACGGGCGCGCGAGCGGTGTCGCGCTGTCCGACGGAACCGAGCTGCGTGCCTGGCACGTCGTGGCCGCCGGCGATGCACGCCAGACCTTCACGGAGTTGATGCCCGCGGCGGCTGTCCCCCCGTCGTTCACCAGGAAGCTGCTGGCGGCCGAGCCCTCCCATTCGACCTTTGCCGTCTTCCTGGGGCTCGACATTCCCGTCGAGCAGTTGAATCTACAGGGATGCGGGCACCTGTTCTACGCCCCCGATCTGACCGGCATTGGGGAAGCGGACCGCGACCGTGAGGACTATTTTGCCCGCGTGCCGCAGGAGCTCTCGGTGCCCTGCCTCCGCCAGGCGAGCCTGGCGCCCAGGGGGAAAACCGGCCTCATCCTCTCGGCGCTGACGTCATGGCACTATGCGCGCAACTGGGGCCTGGACGGCGGGAAGCCAACCGAGGGCTATCGCCGGCTGAACGAGAAGGTTGCGCGCCAGATGGTCGCCAGCCTGGAGACGTTCATCCCCGGCCTGTCCCATCACGTCGAGCTGTGTGCCACGGCGACGCCGTATACGCTGCAACGGCGCACGTCGAACTTTCAGGGGGCCATCATGGGCTGGAGCTACGAGCGCGAGAAGGCCTTTCAGCGGACGAGCCTGTTTCGCATCGCGCGCAGCGTGGAGACGCCCGTTCCCAACCTGCTGATGGCCGGGCACTGGTCTTTTTCGCCCGGTGGGTCGCCGGTGGCGGTGCTGACCGGAAAGCTGGCCGCCAAGAGGATCCTCCGGTCGACCAAAGGGGGGCGCGCCATCGCCCCGGCCGATACACGAGAGGATGCCAGGTGACGATCGAATGAGACTATTGGAAGATGCCGTGCTGCGGGATCGGTACGACGTGATCGTCGTCGGCGCCGGGCTGGGTGGGATGGCGGCGGCCAGCCTGCTGGCCAAGCGCGGCCTGTCGGTGCTGATGATCGACCAGCAGGACAAGCCGGGGGGCTCGTGCACGTCTTTCAAGCGCCAGGGCGTTGTGTTTGACGTCGGAACGGCCATGCTCTATGGCTTTGGCGAGAAGGGGTTCAAGCCGTTTCGCTTCCTGATGAACGAGCTGGAGGAGCCCATCGACGTCGTGGCGCACCCCACCCTGGCCCGGATGACCATCGAGGGCAGGGAGGTGGTGTTCTGGCCGGACGTGCCGCGCTTTGTGGAGGAGCTTGGCCGGCTGTTCCCCGCGGAGAAGGAGAACATCCGCGCGTTCTATGCCGCCTTGTACAAGCTGTACGAGAACATTGTCGTCAAGAACGAGGTGGTGGTCCCTCCTTCCGAATATTCGGCGCGGCAGGGGCTGCGCAGCCTGCTGAGCAATCCCCTGGGCATGCTCAAGATGCGCAAGCTGCTCTCCACCAGCACGCGGACCCTCCTGGAGGAGTATTTTTCCACGCCCAAGATATTCGACTTCTATGACAAGCTGTGCTCAGCCTACTGCTATTGCACTGCCGCCGAGACCCCGGCCGTCCTGGCAGCCACCATGTTCCTGGACAATCACATCGGCGGGGTGTACTATCCCGCCGGCGGGGCACAGATGCTGCCCAACAAGATCGAAAAAGCCTTCGAGCGCTATGGCGGGCAGACGCTGTACCGCCACCGGGTGGACGAGATCCTCATCCGGGAGGGAACCGCCTACGGCGTTCGCCTGGACAACGGCCTGGAGATCCAGGCCGGCCGCGTGGTGGCCAACGCGACGGTGTGGAACATCTATGGCAAGCTGGTCAGGCCCGAGCACATTTCACGCGAGCGCCTGGCCTGGGCCCAATCCCTCGTCCCGACCTATCCCAGCATGACGCTCTATCTCGTCGTCGACCGCGAGGCGCTGCCGCCGGGCGTCCTGCCCTGGGAGGTGTTTATCGAGAACCGGAAAGAGATCGACAGCTCGGACCTGACGCTGTACGTCAACGCCCTGGTCGACGAAACGCTGTGCCCGCCCGACAAGCTGGTGATCACGGCCATTGCGCCCAACCTGTGCTCGTGGCCGGGCCCCGCCGACCCGGCGTACCGATCCGCCGAGTACAGGGCGCTGAAGGTGCAAGAAGCGAACCGCATGGTGGACCAGATCGAGCAGCACTATCCCGGCTTTCGCGATCACATTCAGAGAATGATCGTGGGGACGCCCACGACCATCGAGCGCTACCTGCTGAAAAACGGCGGGGCGGTGGGCGGGCCCAAGAACATGATCGGCCAGGAGATGCTCCGTCGTCTGCACGCCAGGAGCGAGTGGAAGAACCTGTATTTCTGCGGCGATTCGACGGTGATGGCCACCGGCGCCCCGGCCACCGTCGTCTCCGGGGTGGGGGCGGCCTGCGTCGTCCTGCGCGACCTGCACAAGAAGGACTATGACCGGCGCAGATTTCCGAAGCAGTACGTTCATTTCGTGGAGCTACCCTACAGGCGGCCAGCCTTCGGGGGCACGGAGGCGATATCCGGGGAGAACGCGCACCTGGCCGCGGCGCAATGCCAGGGCTGCGAGCACCCGGCCTGCGTCGCCGATTGCCCGGCCGGCGTCGACGTGCCCGGATTTCTGCGGCGAATGGAGGCCCAGAATTACGCCGGGGCCGCGCGCCTGTTGCGCCAGCGTAACCCCTTTTCGGAGGTGTGTGGTTATGCCTGCCCCGCGGACGAGCTGTGCCAGCGCCGCTGCCACCGGCGAACCTTTGCCGGGGATGCGGTGCGCATCGCCGAGCTGGAGCGCTGGGCCTGTGAGGCGGCAGGGCCCGAAGGGTGGCTTCCCCGGGCTGGAACCAGGAGGGACCGGAAGGTTGCCGTCGTAGGGGCGGGCGTTGCAGGCTTGAGCTGCGCCTACTACCTGGCGCTGGCGGGATGCGCCGTGGAGCTGTACGACGAGCATGCACTGCCGGGCGACCGGCTCGCCCGGTGGCTTCCCGAGGGGGTGCCGCCGGCCGCATTGGGGCGGGATGTGGAGGGGATTTTGCAGGCCGGGATCGTCTTCCTTGGTGGTCGGAAGCTTGAGCAGGGTTTCGTAGATAACGTGCGCGTATCGCACGAGGCGCTGGTCCTGTACGCCGGTCCCTCCGGTTTGGCAGAGGCGGATGGGACAGGATTGCAGCCGGCAGATCTGCGCCAGGCATGGACCGCTTCGCCCGGGACGTTCGTCTGCGGCCGCCCCGAAGACGAGGGAACCGTGGCTGAGGCAGCGGCGGCCGGCCGCCGGACGGCAGTGGGCGTCGTCCAATACCTGGAAGCGTTGGGAAAATAACCTGCGTAGGCAAACCGTCGGTTCTCCGTGGGGCAAGCCGCCCTGAATTGGACTATAATGTAAGCTGGTTCTTGTCCCGTCGCGCTCGCGACGGTGGCAACGGCAGGTGGCGCATCGGTTCGGCGGACGGCAATCGGCAACGGAGGAAGCCCCGTGAACAATTGGTGGTGGCCAATTGGCCGGCTCGTGGTCCTGGGCCTGCTGGTCCTCGGAGCGTGCTCACCAGTGCCCGTCTCTACCGGGCCTCCCGCGGCGGCGCCCACTGCCGTCCCCATGCCCACGTCCACGGCGGCCGTCCCGGAGGGCGCGTACGCCACCCAGGACGCAGATCGCCGGGCCTCCATCCTCAGCCGCGCTACCGCTTCGCCCTTTCCCACCGCAGTGCCCGTACAGGTGCAGACCGGCCAACCCTCGCTGGCAACGGCCCGGCGAGGTGGGCTCTCCCTGGAGATCCGCCTGCCCTCCGACCTGTACCTGGCCGGTGAGGCAGGCCAGGCCGCGGTAGCCGTGCGCAACGACGGCCTGGAGCCGCTCTTTGTGCAAAGCGCTTCCCCCGGGCTCGCCTCTTTGTCGTTGCTGGATGAGCGAGGGCAGCCGCCTGATCCCTGGCCCTGGGTGCCGGCCTCGTTTCCCGGGTGGCGCCACACGTTTCCCGTAGAGCTGGCCCCCGGCCAGGTGCTGACGGACACCGCGGACTTTCAGGTCCCGCCTGGCATCAGCAACGGTCCGGGCCCGGGCTATCTGCTGTGGGCCGAGGTGCGCTTCAGCCGCCCCGACCCCGGTACACCGCGGGGACCCGACAACCTCTGGCTGCCGTTAGAGGCCGGGCCCATTCCCCTGCGCATCGTCCAGCCCGGCCCTTCACAGCACCTGGTGGCCACCCTCCTGGCCGACCACGAGGGCTGGCACCTGAGCGTAACTGACGAGAACGGCCGGGTGCCGCCCGGGCCGCTGCGAGGCTATCAAGAGATCACGTCCTACGGCTCGGCTACCGCCGGCCCGCTGCGCCACAGCCCCGGCGGCCAGTGGTCGGCTGCCTGGCACGAGAACGAGTGGGACCCGGCGAGCGAGATCTGCCTGCGTGCCTGGGTTGCGGCACCCGGCTACGTCACGGCGGTCGCCACGGCAACCGTGCCCGGCACGAGCGCGGCCCGCTGCATGGCCCTGGCGCATGAATTGCCGCTGCGCCAGGGATTCTCTTCCATAGAAGCCGCCCAGGCATCGCTGGCCTACCCTCTCTACCGCCCTTCATTCCTGCCGGCCGGCGCCCGGCTCGAAGAGGTGCGGGTCGAAACCACGGCCCATGAGCCCCGGGGCTGGGGCGACGCCGTGTTGGCCTACGGCCTGGCAGATGGCGGCTGGCTGGAGCTGAGCCAGCAGGCCACCGCCGAGCCCTACGCCGGCTTTGGCTGGGGCGGAGCGCGCTACGAGACGGAGGCCCGCGTCGTGGCGGTTGGAGGGGTGACCGGCTATGCCGTTCAGCGTGCGGGCGCGTGGCTGATCGACTGGAAGTGCGGCGACTTCGGCCTTGAGCTGCGCGTCCCCGTGGCGGCGTTGAGCCTGGACGAGCTGGTGGCCATCGCTGCGGGCGTGGAGTCTCCGGAAGGCAGCTGCCCCCCAGCGCCGGCTCCCGGACCACCCACCGCCAGCCCCGCTCCTCCGACCCTGGCGCCGCCGCCCACGCCGGCAAGGAGAGGAGGGTGAATCTGATGCGATTCAAGGTAATGGCAGTCCTCGTGTTTCTGTGGGGCCTGTACCTGGCATTTTCGGACGGGCAGTTTATCATTCCCTGGTTCGCCATCCTGTGGGGTGTCCTGGGAGCGGTCGCCCTGTGGCAGCGCCGGCAGCAAGACGGGAGGATCGAGCACGCTCTGCCTGCCAGGGTGCAGCTTGTCCTGGCGCTGTGCCTGGTCGTCGCCGCGCTGGCAGCGACCCACTGGACCGACCCTGGCCGTCGCGACCTGATCCAGTGGGGATACACGCTGTTCACCGTGGCTGCCTACGGTGACGGCCTGGCCTGGGCCTGGTCATCGGCGACCCGGGCCGGGAGAGCTGAGGGCAGTGGATGAGAGAGGAGGCCCAACCGTGGACGGCGTTCGCAGCTTGGGAACTGTCCTGCTGATCCTGGTGCTGGCCCTGCTGCTGGTCGCCTGCGGCCCCGAAGCCTGGGAGCAGGACCCCGAGGTGCGGGCGGCCAGGGCGGCCTGTGGGAAGGAGTACGACTGCATCGAGCGCCACGCCGTTGAGACCCTGAACCCTGACGTCTGCCGCCTGGCGGGCATCGCCATCGACGATATGTGCCTGCAGGCCGTCTACGAGGCCGCGGACGACCCGGCCATCTGTGAGCGAATCTACCTGCGGGGTGTGCGACCAAACTGCCAGGCCTACTATGCTGACCGGGCGGCACGTGCGGCGCCTTCGCCCTCCTCGCACGCCCCATCGCCGGTACCCTCTCTGGCGGCAACGCCGGTTCCGTCCCCGGAGAAAGTGGAGGAGCAGCCCCAGCTGGCAGAGTCCATCACCTTGGCTCAGCCGTCCCCGCCGGTGACCGCCGGCACGCCGTACACCGGCACGGAGTTCGTCATCAGTTGTCACCAGGTGTACCCCGGGCTGAACTGCGGGTCCGACGTCGAGCCCATGGCCGGCGCGCGCCTGGCCTTTGTCGATCCGCGGCCCGGGCTCGACGGCCACCCCAACGCCATCGACCTGGAGAACAAAGAACTCCAGGTGCTGGGCGAGGAGGCCTCGAGCCTGGCGGGCTGGTCGCCTTCGGGTGAGCACCTGTTGACCCGCCAGGCCGAGGGCCATTTCACGGTCTACTCCTTTGACGGGACGGCGGTCAAGGAGCTGACGGGCCTGCCCGCCGAGCCCTTCTGGGCGCCGCCGGATGCCTTCTTTGGCGCCGTCGACTGGCTGGCCGTCCCGGCCGTGGATGGCGTGCTCCAGGCCGTGCCGCTCCCGGCCGGTGAGGCACGGACGGTCCTGCCCGCGGGCAGCCTGGGAGCGAACGGCGGGGGCTGCGTCCTCTGGGCGGCCGGCGGCCGGCTGGCCTGGACCCCCAGCCTGGACCAGTGGGTCGAAGCGGGCGAGGCCGAGCAGGTGCTGCACGTCGGGCGGGCGGATGGGAACGCCGAGACCATCACCTGGCGCCTGAGCGACGACGTGCAGGAGGCCTATTACCAACTCGTGGACTGGGCACCCGGCACCTCCTTGCTCCTGGCAGGCCGGGGCATGTTGGCCAATTCGGCCTGGTCGTGGGGTGTTCCTCTCGTGGCCATCGACGCCGGCACGGGCGAGGTGCGAGAGCTGGGCGCGTCCATGCTCCTCACGCCCGAGTCCCACGCCTGGCACCCCAGCCGGCCCGGGGTGCTGGCCCTGGCCGAGGGGGGCAGCCGCTACCTGAGCGACGCCAACCGCCTGGCCCTGTTGGACGTGACCACCGGCGAGCTGCAGGCCCTGACCGGCGAGGGGCTCTCGGTCTTTGAGCCCGCCTGGTCGCCGGATGGCAGGTTGCTGGCCTATGCCGCCGTCGCGGTGCCGGCCGATGCCGAGGGCAGCGGTGAGGTGCTGGAGGGCCTGTTGGCGGGGAGGGCCGTCTACGTCGTTGACCCGGAGAGCGGCGACAGCCGCGCCGTGACAGACCCCGGAGAGGCAATCGACGGCTGGCCACGGTGGTCCCCCGCGCCGCACCGGGGCGACATGGGCGATGCCCGGCTGCTCTACACCCGGCAGCACGACGGCTACACCGACGTGCGCGTCGTGAGGCTGGACGGCAAGAGCGACAGGCTTCTCCTCACCGGCCTGCCCGATCCCACCTGCTTCTACGGGGGCTGCGGCTGGGACCAGATGCTGGCCTACGACGCCGATGGCGTGGACGATGCCATGCGTGAGCTGCTGGACGACTACAGCCAGGCGCTCTCGTCGGGGCAGGTCATCCGCGAGGAGCTGTACACGCAATGGCCTGATCTTTACCCTGAGCCTGGATAGCGTTGGCCCGGATTACGACGCCGTCGACATTCCCCCGGATGTCCAGGCCATTGTGGACAAGATCGTGGGCTCGTTCTTGTTGACTTTTGGTCTGCCGGACCCGTGATCGCCGCGTTGGCCCGGCCATCCGGATTTGAAAGGAGAAGTCGTGTCCAAAACAGCCAAGATCGTCATCCTCGTCGCCGTGTTTGCCTTCGGGGCGTGCAGCCTGGCCTGCGTCCTGACCGCGTTTGCCGTGTACCGCTACCAGCCGGCCGTCGTCGCCGCGCGCGGCTATGACATGGCCTGGCCCACGCGGCCCGGCCCGGCAGGCAGCCTGGTCAAGAGCTATCAGATGTTCTTCGAGATGCGCCCCTGCGAGTACGAGCTCCTCGGCTGGGCCGAGGGCGGACAGCTCTACTACCGGGAGAGCTGCCGCAAGCGCGATTCCCAGGTCTCCCAGGTCTGGGCCTACGATCCGGACCGGCGGGGCCGGCCACGCCCGGCAGGTGTGCCCCCGAACCTGTCCCGGCAGGTCGTGCCGCGCGAGTCGCTCCTGGAGTGGGTCCGCTCGCCGCGGGTGTGGCCCGCCGACGCCGAGCCCAATGTGCGCCGCCTGGAGGTGCGCGTCGATGGCCTGGCCTCGCCGGACGGGCAGTGGGTGGCCGCTGTCGTGCGCCACATCTATGGGCCGGAGGACGTCATCGTCGTGGGCGAATAGACGATGGGCACCGTGCCACACTCCTGTAACCGATAGCCATCCTCGCTCGTCTCCATATTGGGAGGAAACGACGCCATTGACGCTCGATGCCGAGTTCGAGGCCCTGTTCCACGAATACCAGCGGGCCATCACCGCCTACCTGACGAACCTGCTGGGCGACGAGGGACGGGGCCAGGAGCTGGCCCAGGAGACCTTTTTGCGGGCCTATCGCGCCCTGGCGCGCGGCGTGCGCGTGGAGCATCCGAAGGCCTGGCTGTACCGCATCGCCACTAACGCCGCCAACGACCAGTTCCGGCGGGCGCGGCTGGTGCGCTGGGTGCCGCTCCTGGACCGCGACGACGACCCGGCGCTGCGTACCCCCGGCCCGGCCCAGGGCGTGGCCAACCGGCTGGCGCTCCAGGCCGCCCTGGCCCGGCTGGCGCCCGGGTATCGCGTCCCCCTCCTCCTGCACCTCTCCGAGGGCCTGTCCACGGCCGAGATCGGCGAGGTGCTGGGCATCAGCCGGGCGGCGGTCAAGGTGCGCCTGTTCCGCGCCCGGGAAAAGTGCCGGGCGGCACTGAAAGAGGCCGGCGGCGTGGAATGGGAGGGTTCGACGTGAGCGAGTGCAGACAGGTGCGGCTGCTGTTGGCGGTTGCGCCCCGCGAGTGGAGCGACGGCGGGCGGGCCCGGGTGGAGGCCCACCTGGGGACATGCGCCGCGTGCGCCGCCCTGGCCCGTGACTTTCGGGCGCAGGAGAGCATGGCGGCGGCGCTGCCCCGGTCCGGCCTCGAGCCGGCGCGGCAGCAAGCCGTGCTGGACCAGGCCCGGCGTGGAGCCGGCGGGCAAGCCTGGCGCGTCCGGCTGTCCAACGCCTTGGGCGTGGCCGCCGCCGCCCTTTTGGTCCTGTCCCTGTCCCTGGCCCTGTCGGCGCTGCTGGGCCGCGCTCCAGGCCAAGAGGCCTTCTCGACCCCCGCTGCGGCGCCGCCTACACCGGAGCCCACACCGGTTCCGACGCCCACTCGTAGACCGGCGGCTGCCGTTGCGGAATCGGCTGGATCGCCGCTTATCCTGGTGGACAACGGCCCACGCAGCGGCCTCAGTCCGGCCGAGCCCTGGCCGCCACCCGACCTGTACACCCTGCTTGGCGAGGGCGAGTACCGGGTCCGGCATCGCTTTGCCCGAGGCGGCCTCCATGCCGTGCCCGGCGGCAGGATCCCCGCGCCACCGCCCATCACCGCTAACGAGCTGGCGGGCGTCGACCTGCTCATCGTCCCCTGGACCGGCTGCTATGCGTCCGGTGGCAGCGTGGACGTTGGCTTTACCGAGTACGATTTCAACCTGACTTCGGAGGAGGCGGCTACGGTCCGGGAATTTGTCGCGGGGGGCGGGCAGGCGCTGTTTGTCCTCGATCCGACCTACAACTGCCACTTTGAGGCGCTGTCCATCCTCGGGTTCGAGACCGACGCGGGTCAGGCCGTCATCTGGCAAGACGGCGCGCTCCACCCGGCGACGGGCCGGCTGGGCCGCCTGTCCTACTCGCTGGCTGCCCAGCACCGCTTCCAGCCGCTGCGCTCGTCGAGCGGCGAGTCGTGGGCCGAGGTGGACGGCCAGGATGCCCTCGTGGTGGAACCCATCGGCCGGGGGCGCGTCGCCGTGCTGGGCCTGCCCCGGCTGGTGGACGGCAGGCGCACCGTCTCCGACGAGGCGGACGAGGGGCAGCCGGCGCCCCTCTATGCCGAGGACAACCTGGCCTTCTTGCTGTCCGTGGTGGAAGAGCTGGCCGGTGCTCCCTCCGGCCTGGATGTGGAGCGCATCGCCTGGGAGGGGCGGCGGGGCGCGCTGCAACAGGCGACCGAGCGCCTGGCCCTGCGCCTGGACGCCTGGACGGAGGAGCGCATCGCCTGGGCAGCACCTGGCGACGCGGAACGGCAGGCCCTCCGCTCGGAGGTGCTGGCCCTGCGCACCGGCCTGAGGGAAGGCGTGGGCCTGCTGGACCGGATGCTGGAGAGCGGTCCCGATGCGGAAGGGTACGAGGCGCTCCGCGGCGTCTTGCGCGAGGTGCTGGCCGGCGCGAACCGCCTCGACGACGTCTACGGGCCGGCGGCGAATGAAACCTGGGAGGCGCGGCAGGCGCGGCGGTTACAGCCCTGGCTACTTGGCCTCCTGGGTGGCGCGGCGCTCCTCGGCGTCGCCGCCTGGCGCGTGCGGCGCCTGGACGCGGAACCGGCGGCCCTGGCCCGGCAGGTTGTGGCGCTGCTGCCCCACACCGCGGCCGGCCTGCTACTCCTGGCGCACCTGCTGGCCGCCGCCGACCTGGTGGGCTTTGGACTGCGCGCCGGCGGCTACCCGCTCAACCGCTGGGGCGTGTGGGTCTATGCTGCCATCGCCGTGGCCGGCACGTTCCTTTTCTTTTTCGCCCGCAGCCGGGCGTTCGGCAGCCTTGCCCGGCTGGCGCTACCCCTGCTGGCGGCCCTGGCCCTGATGCAGGCTCATCTGCTCACCGACCTGGCGGGGGCCGAGTACGCTACCTACCGGGACTATGAGGCGGGGATCGCGCTGCTGGGCAATCTCGTGGTGGCCCTGGCCTTCTGCCTGGTCGGGGTGCTCTACCGCCGGCCCCGCTGGCTGGCGGCCATGGGCGGCGCGCACCTGGCACTGGTCCTGGGGGTCATGGTCGGCACTTCCATCCTGTACGCCTCGCGCCAGGGGTTCGCGTCGTGGCAGGTGACCCGGGTCCTACTGCCGCCCTCGTCCCTGCCCTACCTGGCCATCGTCTACGGAATGGGCCTGCTGGCGGCCCTCCCCGTCCGGCCGCGGGTCTACTGGCGTGTCGCCGCCCTCGTGCTGGTGGGGTTCGTCGCCGCCGGATCCCTGTTGCTCATCCGCGATCTGGCGTGGACCTCGTCCTCGGCGCCGGCCTTGATCGACTGGCTGTCGAACCTGCTCCTCATCCCGCTGCTGCTCTGTGTGGGGCTGCTCAGCGCCGCCTACGCCTGGCACGCCCGGCGGGCAGCGCACGGTGGCGGGCCCCTGGACTCTCCCCTGGCCGCCGTCGTCTTGCTGCTGGGGCTGGCGGCGCTCCTCACGCCGCTGCTCCTGGGCGATTCCCTGCTGCCGGCGAGCGGCGCCGAGATGCCCTGGCGCGGGGCGGATTACCTTGTGCCCGCCGGTGCCTGGACGCTGCTGCTGCCCACCGCCCGCGTGCTGGCCGGCGTTGCGCCGTGGGCCGTGCTCGCCGCCGCGGCGCTGCAAGCCCTGCATGGCTTCATCGCGTCCCGACCGCCCGGGTGATATCGGAGTTCCGGACTTTTCCGGGGACGCTGACCCAGTGCGCGGCCCTGCGCCGACAAGTCGGGGACTCCGGTTCGTGCGGGCTGGAGTCCCGGACTTGTCCGAGAAGGCTCGCCGGTGCGCGGCCATGCCCCGACAGGTCGGGGACTCCGCGGGTGCGTACAGGTTGGAGTCCCGGACTTGTCCGGGGAAGGTTGCCGGGATGCAGCCCTGCCCCGACAAGTCGGGGACTCCGCGGGTGCGTACAGGTTGGAGTCCCGGACTTGTCCGGGGAGGCTTACTCGGACGCGGCCCTGCCCCGACAAGTCGTGGACTCCGGTTCGTGCGGGCTGGAGTTCCGGACTTGTCCGGGGAAGGTTGCCGGGATGCAGCCCTGCCCCGACAAGTCGTGGACTCCGCGGTTCGTGGGGGTTGGAGTTCCGGACTTGTCCGGGGAGGCTTACTCGGACGCGGCCTTGCCCCGACAAGTCGGGGACTCCGGTTCGTACAGGTTGGAGTCCCGGACTTGTCCGGGGAAGGTTGCCGGGATGCGGCCCTGCCCCGACAAGTCGGGGACTCCGCGGTTCGTGCGGGCTGGAGTTCCGGAGTTGTCCGGGGAGGCTTACTCGGACGCGGCCCTGCCCCGACAAGTCGGGGGCTCCGGTTCGTGCGGGCTGGAGTTCCGGACTTGTCCGGGGAGGGTTGCCGGGATGCAGCCCTGCCCCGACAAGTCGGGGACTCCGCGGTTCGTGCGGGTTGGAGTCCCGGACTTGTCCGGGGAGGGTTGCCGGGATGCGGCCATGCCCCGACAGGTCGGGGACTTCTGGCATCGTGCAAACTGGCGAACCTTACAGCCGCTTCAGGGCCAGGAGGGTCATGTCGTCCGAGGCGGGCGCGCCCCTGGTAAAGTCGTCGACGGCGGCTTCCAGGGCCGATACCAGGCCCGCGGCCGAGCCTCCCCCGTGCTTCTCCACTACCTCCCTCAGACGCTCCATGCCAAACTGCTCGCGATTGCCGTCAAAGGCCTCTGTCAGACCATCGGTGTAGAAGAGCAGCGTATCGCCGGGCTGGAGGCTCGCGCTCTGCTGCTCGTACGATGTGTCGTCCAGGATGCCCAGGGCCATGCCCGTGCGGGTCAGGGGCACGATCTCGCCCGTGGCCGGGCGATGCAGAAGCGGCGGGTTGTGGCCCGCGTTCACGTAGGTCAGATCGCCCGTCTGGAGGTTTAGCCGCGCGTAGAACATTGTGACAAACAGGGCCGCGCGGGCCTCTTGGACGATGAGGCGGTTTGCACGCGCCAGTCCCTCGGCCGGGGTGATGCTGTGCTCCATGGAGGCGCGCAGCACGCTGCGCGCAAAGACCATAAACAGCGAGGCCGGCATCCCCTTGCCCGACACGTCGGCGATGACCAGGTTCAGCTGTCCATCCTCGGAGGCCACCAGATCGTAAAAGTCGCCGGCCACCTCCAGGGCCGGCCGCCAGTCGGAGGCCAGCTCCCAGCCGGGCACGTGGGGCATGCGCGTGGGGATGAGGCTGGCCTGTACCTGGCGGGCCATTTGTAGCTCGCGCTCCATGCGCGCCTTTTCGACCGCCACCTGGTACAGGCGGGCGACCTCCAGGGCCGGGGCCACCTGCATGCCCACCGTGTTGAGGAGCTTCAGATCGCCCGCCGAGAAGGGCTCCGTGGTGTCGCGCACCAGCAGGAGCGCCCCCAGGGCACGCTGCTCGGTCTTGAGCGGAGCGCAGAGCAGCGACAGCCCGCCTTCGCTCCTGTCGAACACGACATCCCGCGGCACGTCGTTCTCCACCTCGGCCTGCCCGGTGGCGACGACGCGGCGGACGAGGTCGGCGGCCAGGTCCGGGGCGGCTCGCAGTCCTTCCGTCGAGCCGACGGCCGCCATCAGCTCCGGGCAGGGAGCATCGCCGCACAGGGAAAGGATCACCCCTGCCTGCGCCGGGATAAGCCGCGCCGCCTCCTGGAGGGCGAGGGTCGCCATGGCTGCCGGCTGGGGCGTGGCCGCCAGCTTTTCGGAGAGGGTGTAGAGCAGGTTCAGCTCGCGGTAACGCTCCAATACCTCCATGGCCAGGGAGCGCTTTTCCGCCTCCTGGCCGGCGGCATAGCTCAAGAGCCTGGCGACCGCGGCCAGGTGCTCGGGCCGCGCCCGGCCGGTCACCCAGCCGATGGGCTCTTCCTGGAGGATCACCGGATAGCGGCCGCTCGTGCCGGCACCGTCCGTGCCGGCTTCGATGAGCCACCGGCCGTCGGCGTCCTGCAGGCCAATGTCCTGGCCCAGGATCTCGAGCATGGCGTCCAGCACACTTCCCAGCTCGTTGCGCCGCCGCAGGAGCTTCTTCAGGCTTAGCTCGGCCACGATTCCGCTCCCAGGACCATCTCGGCGATCTCGAGCAGCTCATCCGGGTCGAAGGGCTTGGTGAGATAGAGATCGGCCCCCGACTGCTCGCCGAGCTGCCGGTCTGCCGTCTGACCTTTGGCGGTCAGGAGCACCAGGTACACGTCCTGCAGGCCGAGGTCATCGCGGACGGCCCGGCACACTTCGTAGCCGTTCATCCTGGGCATCATGATGTCCAGGAACGCCAGGCGGGGTTTCTGGGCACGGATCATCTCCAGGGCCTGGATACCGTGCTCGGCCATGAGGATCACGACCCCACGATCTTCCAGGTCTTCCAGCGCCTGCTCGATGAGCAGGCGGATGTGGGCTTCGTCGTCGGCGACAAGAACAGATCCAACCATCTTGTCCTCCTTACCGTGGTCGGTGGTGCCCGCAGTCAAGCTGCGGGTTCAACTCAAGCCATTACGGGTACTGCTCGAGGGCCTCGATGTCGAATTGGGCAGCGTATTGGGCCCAGTCGGCGCCATAGTATTGCGTGGAAAGGCGCGCCAGGGTGCCGTCGCCGTGCATCTCCTGGATGATCTCGCTCAGCCTTTTCACCAGGGGCACCGGATCCAGATGGCTGCTCTTGTCCACGGCCGCGGCCACAAAGTCATAGTACAGCGGCCCGCCCAGCCGTTTCAGCGGCAAGCCGCTCTGGATGGCGGATCGGCCGGTATCGGGATCGGTGAGCACGGCATCCAGCCGGACGCCATCGCCTGCCGCCAGATCCTGCAGCGCCGAGGTGTCGGTGTCATAGCCGACGATGATGGGATCGTCGATGGCAAAATCGATCTGCTGGGTGGGGACCACCAGCGTGTGCTCCAGGTATGCCTCGTAAGCACAGCCGGCGCACACCCCGATCCGCTTGCCCGACAGGTTCTCGGGCTTGACCACCGTGTCGTTGTCCTCGTGGACGAACAGCACGGCCGCACCGCTGGTGTACGGCTGGGAGAAGTAGAGGGCCTGCATCCGCTCGGGGGTGATGACCATCGAGCCGATGCTCGCGTCCCAGAGGTCGTCCCAGTTGCCGCTCACCACCTGGGTCCAGCGTGGCGTCACCAGGCACAGCTCCACGCCGAGCCGGCTCGCCACCTCTCGCGCCACGTCGACGTCGAACCCCTCGAACTGGTTCTCCGTCCGCTGATTTGGCGCGCACCGGGTATCCTGCGCCCGGACCTCGTCCGGATTGAGCTCCGACTGCGGCGCATAGTCCGCCTCTGTGGCGACCACCAGGGTCCCCCGCTGCAGGATGGCTGCCAGGGATCCGGCCGGACCGGGGGTCGCGACGGTGGGAGCTGGCGTGGGGCCACAAGCGGCCACCAGCACCAGGACCAGGCCGGCGGCCAGCCACCATCGAGGTCCCGGGTCAGGACGGGATGGTTTCGTCGCTCTTGCCATCGTTTTCCGGCTCCTTTCTCGTGGGCAGGGTGAACGAGAAGGTGCTGCCCACGCCGGGCTCGCTCTCGACCCAGATGCGCCCGCCGTGATGTGTCACGATCTCGCGGCTGATGGCCAAGCCCAGCCCGGTTCCCCTGGGCTTGCCGGTCAGCGTGTTGCCCACCTGCACAAACTTCTCGAACAGGTGCTCCTGGTCGGCAGGGGATATGCCGATGCCCGGGTCGGCCACGCTCACGACGACCTGCCCCGGCTCTTCCCAGGCGTGCACGGTGATGGTCCCCCTGGCCGTGAACTTGACCGCATTGGAAAAGAGGTTGACCATCACTTGCACCAGCCGATCCCGGTCGCCACACACGGCCAGGTCGCGGGGCACGGCCCGGACCAACGACAGCCTTTTCTCCTCGAACAGCGACGCCGTGCCGGCGGCGGCCTGGTCGACCACGTCGGCGATGTGGAGCGGTTGCATGTGCCACTCGACCTTGCCCGCCTCGATCTTTTCCAGGTCCAACAAGTCGTTGATCAGCTCTGTCAGCCGCTGGCCCTCCAGGAGGATGATGTTCAGGTTGTCCTCCACCTGCTTGAGCGTCTTTTCGGTCCTGGCGTCGCCCGTGGAGATCAGGGGAACGATGCGCTCTTCGATGCGCTTGTGAACCAGCCGGGTAAAGCCCAGGATAGAGGTCAGGGGCGTCCGCAGTTCGTGGCTCACGCTGGCCAGGAACTGGCTCTTGGCGACGTTGGCCGCCTCGGCAAGGGCCCGGGCCTCCTGGCTCATGGCAAAGAGGCGCGCGTTGTCGATGGCAATGGAGGCCAGGCCCGCAAAGCGCGTCAGCAACTCGACCTCGGCCTCGCCAAAGGTCCGGCCCGGTGCCCCGTTGTAGGCCAGGCCGAGGACGCCCACGGTCTCTGAGCCCGAGGTCAGGGGCACGCCGACGCCCGCTCGAAGGGTATCGGCAGGGAAGGCCGGCAACCGCCCGTGCCAGGCATCATAGTCGTCGATGGTGACGGGTTGCCCGCTCTGCCAGACCCGGCCGGATAGTCCTTCCCCCCGGCCCACGCGCAGACCGACCATGGGCTCGAAGGCGCCAATCCCCACCTTGCACTCGATGGCGTCGCCCTCCAAATCGGCGATAAAGACAAAGCCGTGGCCCGTGCCCAGCAGTTGGCCGGCACGGGTCACCAGGTCCTGGAACAGCTCCTCCAGCTCCAGGCGGCTCATGAGCCCCAGGGCGGTCTCGTGGAGCGCTGCCAGGTACTCGTTCTGGTGGCGCAGCCTTTCCTCCACCCGTCTGCGCTCGCCCATCTCCGAGCGCAGGCGGGAGTTGGCGTCGGCCAGGTCCCGCGTTCGCTCCGCCACCCGGCTTTCCAGCTCCTGGTAAAAGACACGCAGTTGGGCCGTCATCTGGTTAAAGGCCCGCGCCAGCACCCCCACCTCGTCGTCGGTCATGACCGGCGTGCTCTGCGACAGGTCCCCGGCGGCCACCTTGCTGGCCGTCTGAGCGATGGCCAGGATGGGGCGCGCGATCTGCCGCGCCAGGAAGTACAGGCCGATGGCCAGGGCCGCGGCTGTCACGGCGCCCATGACCAGGATCGCCCGGGCCATCCGGGCGGCCGGGGCAAAGGCCTCGGCGCGGCTCATCTCGGCCACGAGGGCCACTTCCCGGTCCGGCAGCCAGCGGTAGACGCCGACCACGGGCACGTCCCGGTAGTTCCGGTACAGGCTGGCGCCACTCTCGCCGTCCAGCGCGGCGGCGATCCCCTCCGAGGTCAAGTTCTGCAGGCCCGCAATCCCTTGCGTGCGCGGCGCGGGCGCGGTGACCGCCGTCCCCGCGGCATCCACCAGGTAGCTCTCGCCGGTCTCGCCCAGGCCGGAACGCTCCTGGATGATCCGCTCCACTCGTTCCGAGCTCAGATAGGCTGCCAGCACCCCGATTCGCCGCCTGCTGTTGTTGAACAGGGGGGTAGCCACGGCCATCATTGGCTTGCCGCTGTATGGCGAGGGGCGGAAGGGCTGCACGTAGGTGTTGGAGCGCCCCTGCAGATAAAGGGGGGCCTCGGCCTGCGAAGAACCCTCGTGGCTTCTGTCAGTGGATACGACGATCCTGCCCTCCAGGTCCATGACGAATAGCTCTTCGGCATCCGACATGCTGCTGACGATGGATATCAGATTGCCGGCCAGCACGTCCTGCGATGCCTGGCGGACGCGGGGCGATTGGGCCGCGTCCAATGCCCGGCCGGCCTGTGCCTGGATGCTGGGCATCCAGGCCACAAAGACGAGGTTCCGGCTCTGGTCGTTGACCCAGCGGGTGAGGGCGTCCTCCTTGAGGCTGGCGACGGCCGCCAGGCGATCGATCACCGACTGTTGGAGGTCGTTGGTCGCCTGCACGTACACTGCATAGCCGACCAGGCCGGCGGTCAGCAGTGACAGAACCAGAAAATAGCCGACCAGGCGGGCCATGAGACTCTTTTTCCAGAATCCCATTGCCGATATCTATCGAACCCCCTTCTTGGAGCTTACAGGCTGTGTGGCGAGCGGCCTGGCTCTCAGCGTGCCGCGCGCAGGCGGGTAACGTCCATCTTGCCCTTGTCAGGCAGCGGCCAGGACTCGTCTTGGGCGCTCCATTACAAGATAAGAATTATACTATTGTTTTCAAAAGAATGCAATTCTCATACCAGGCAAGGTGGGCGGCCAACCGCGGGCAACAAAAGAACTGGCCGGCCGGCCAGTTCTTTTTTATTGCTGCTTGAGCCCAATCATGGGCGATCGTTCGTCGGTTACGGCTTATCCTTATCCTTGTCCTTGTCCTTGTCCTTGTCCTTGTCCTTGTCGTTGTCGTTGTCGTTGCCCTTGTCCTTGTCCTTGTCCTTGTCCTTGTCCTTGTCTTTGTCCTTGTCCTTGTCCTTGTCCTTGTCTTTGTCCTTCGAAGCAGCGTCTGGCGTGTCTTGCGATCCTTCTTCCGGTGCCCCCGTGTCGTCGCCGTTATCGTCGCCCTTATCCTTGTCCTTGCCCTTCAGACCCAACTCTTGCCAGACCAGGCCCCAGCCGCCAAGTTCATCCTTCATGTCCAGCAGCTCTTCGGGTGCCATGTCCGCCTTTTCGCCGGCAGCCAGGGCGAGCTTGATTTCGCCGAAGCCAAAGTTGCCCTCGCAGAACCACTCCATGACGTCTTCGTAGGGCACGCCGTACTCCTCGGCAAGCCTCTCGCCCACGGGATGGGGATCGACCCCGACGCAGGTGCCTGCGGGTTCCGGGGTAGCCGACGGCTCGACGGTGGCGGTCTCGGTGGGCGTCGGTGTGGCGGACGGCTCGGTTGTGGCGGTCTCGCTGGGCGCCGGCGTGGCCGACGGCTCGGTCGTGGCGGTCTCGCTGGGCGCCGGCGTGGCGGATGGCTCGGTCGTCGACGTCTCGGTGGGCTCCGGTTCTTCCTGGCCGATGGCGGCGGCCGTCAGGTGCGCGCTCAGGTCAAGCATCGCGTTGTCATAAGCGGTCATGGCCGCTGCCGCGTTTTCTGCATCCCCGGCAGCCGCCAATTGATCTGCCTCCTGCAACCGCTCGCTGGCAAACGAGTTCAGCAGGCCGGCAGCGACTTCTGAGCTGGTACTCAGCCGCAACTGCAGCGATTCTACCACTCGATCGAGGCCATATAGCAGATCGCCGGGGACAGCCGCATCCGCGGCATAGATCGCGCCACCGCCTCCCCCGACGAACATCACGGCCAAAGCAACGAGTACACGTACCATTGGGTTCCTCCTTGTGTCATGAAACTGGTACGGCTGCCAGAACATCCTTCGAACTCGGCCGGCGGGCCCCACACCAGCAGCGGCCTGGCGGGTGCGGCGCACCCGTCCCGTGAACGCCAGCCGCTGATAAGCCAGGCTCTCCGAATCCGGTGGCGGCACCTCGCGCAGGCAATCCAAAGCTCCCGCCAGCTCCTCGTCGATGCGCTCAAACTGCATGTCCATTCCCCCCTGCGATTTGCCTTCCGTTCAGGGCTTGCTCCAAGGCGGCCAACCCTCGATGCTGCAGGGCCTTGACCGCCCCCACCGTGGTACCCAGAATCCGAGCGACCTCCTGATTCTCGTACCCTTCCAGGAACTTCAGAATAATCACCTCTCGCTGCTGCGGAGTCAGGCTCATCAGCGCCGCCCTGGCCTCCGCGCGCAAGAGCGAGGCGTCGGTTCTTTCTTCCAGGTCCAGTGTTACGCAAGCCGTGTCCTCTTCCAGCGAGTCGTGGTTGCGATGGACACTCCGCCTGGAATTGTCTACGACCAGGTTGTACGCTACCCGGTAGAGCCACGCCCTGAGGTGACGCCTGGGGCCGGATCTTTTGGCCAGTTGCTCCAACAGCCGGCAAAAGACCTCGGCCGCCAGGTCCTCAGCTAGCTGAGCCTGGTGAACGTGATGGTAGAAGTAGCGGTACAGGGCGGGGAAGTATGTGTCAAAGATGGTCGCCAGAGCTGCCTCGTCTAGCTGTCGTGCTCGCCGGAGCAGATCTCGCTCCTCGATCAAATGCTTTTCTCCCAGGCCCAACGTGACCTCAATAGATCAGACGCACGAGCCGCGCCAGAGATACGCAATGTTGCGAGAGCAGGGGCCAGACCGCCCCAGGGCTGCCTACAGCCAGGCCGCGAGGAAGAGGCCGACGGCCATGAGCACGGGCGTGACGACGTTGAGGAGAACGTTAAAGCCCATGAAAGGCACGAGTTGGGGCACGTTGTCTGCATAGCGGCGCACGCCCCGGACCGCGGCCACGCCCACGGGCAGGATCAGCAGGGCCAGCAGGGTGGCTGCCGGCAGGTAGCCCAGCCCCACGCCGACCACGAGCGAGGCATAGGTCGCCAGCACGTTCAAACCGAACACGACGCTGCCGGCTCGCCTGCCGAGCAGAATGGGCAGGTTTCGGCGGCCCGCCGCCCTGTCGGGCTCGACGTCGGGGAACTGGTTTAGCAACTGCAGGTTGTTTCCCAGGAAGAAGGGCGGGAGGGCGGCGAAGAACGCCGGCCAGGAAAACGCACCGGTGAGCACATAGTATGTGCCCGTCACCATCAACAGGCCAAACCCGGTCCCGGTGTTGATCAGGGTGAGGGCGGGCAGGCGGGTAATCCAGGTGGTGTAGGTGAGGATGAGCAGCAGGCCCAACAGCCCCAGGGGTACGATGGGCCAGCCCCGAACGAGCCAGAAGTAGAGCCCGACGAGGACCGTGATGGACAGGCCGCTCACGGCGATGCCCAGGGCAACCGGCGCCAGGTCTGGCCTGTCGGGCAGCGTCCCGGTGCCGCCGCTAAAGGGGGTCCGGTTGGTTGTGAAGTCGAGTCCACTGCGGAAATCGAGGTACTCGTTCAACGCGTTGACGCCAATGTGCGCCGAGATGCCGCCCACAAAGGCCAGTAGCAGGAAAAAGAGGTTGATGCGCCCGTGGGTATAGATGGCCGCCGCAGCGGCCAGCAGGACACAGCCCACATCCAGGTACATATAGTCGAGGCGCATCACGCCCAGCCAGGGGAGCTTTTTCTTCATCTTGGTTCCGTCAACATGGTTGTCTGCACCTTCGAATCCGGGCGGTCCCCCTGCCCCTCAGGCCAGCCGGTTGATCGGCTCGCCGCGCATGAAAGCGACAATGTCCTCGAGCGTCACGTGCAGGATGCGCCGCACGGCGCCGTCGGTGTACCAGCCCACGTGGGGCGTCACCACCACGTTCAGCCCGCCCAGGTCGTGATAGGTGTCGCGCTCGCCCTCCAGCACGTCCAGGCCGGCGCCGCCCAGGTGGCCCGAGCCGAGGGCGGCAATGAGGGCCTGGGTGTCGACCACCCCGCCACGGGAGGTGTTGACCAGGATTGCCCCCTGCTTCATCAGCGCCAGCCGGTCCGCGTTCAGCAGGTGATGGGTGCTGTCGTTGAGGACCACGTGCAGGGTCACGGCGTCGCTCGCGGCCAGAAGCTCTTCCAGCGGGACGTAGCGGAAACCGATGGCCTGCGCCGCGTCCCGGTTGGGGGCCACGTCGTGCGCCAGCACCTCCATGCCAAAGGCGCGGGCCAGCCTGGCCGAGTGGAGCCCGATGCGGCCCGTGCCGACGACGCCCAGGCACTTGCCGTACAATTCGACGCCTTGCAGCCCCCGGTCCGAAAAGACGCGTTCCTGGGTGTAGCGGTTGTGCCCCGTCACCACGTGCCGTGCCACGGCCAGGAGAAGCGCAAAGGCGTGTTCGGCGATCATGTGCGCGCCATAGTCCGGCACGTTACAGACCACCACGCCGTGGCGCCTGGCCTCGTCCAGCTCGATATGATCGTAGCCCACGGAGCGGGTGACGATGAGCCTCAGCCCGGGCAGCCGCTCGAGGACCTCGCGGCCAACCTGCCCGAACTGATCGCGCATGCACAGGACGTCGGCGCCCTCCGCCGCAGCCACGATCTCGGCGGCCGTGCGCAGTGGCGGAAAGATCCGGAACTCGCAGCCCTCCAGGCGGATCTCGTCCCGGTTCTCAAAGACGAAATCGGTAAAGGCGACCGTCAGCACTGGCCCCTGCCCTTCTTGACCTGGACGATGAACGCCGCGGCCCGGCGGGTCAGCTCTTCCATGTCGCCGGCGTCCAGCAGTTTCTGGTTGATGAGGCTGCTGCCCACACCCAGCGCCACGGCGCCGCTCTTGATAAAGGCCGCGGCCGTGTCCAGGTCCACGCCCCCCACGGGGATGATGCGCACCTGGGGCAGGGGGGCGAGGATGGCCTTGACCACGTCGGGACCTCCGACGCTCGCCGGGAAGAGCTTGACGAAATCCGCGCCGGCCTGCCAGGCCTGGAGGATCTCGGTCGGCGTGTAGCAGCCGGGCACCGCCGGCACCCCGTAGCGGTTGCACAACTCCACGAGGGCCAGGTTGAGGGTCGGCGACACCACGAAATCCGCCCCCGCCAGGATGGCTGCCCTCCCCGTTTCCGGGTCGAGGACGGTGCCGGCGCCAAAGGCGACCTCCTTGCTCAGCGTTTCCCGGGCCCGGGCAATGACGTCCAGCGCCCCGGGCGTGGTCATGGTCACCTCGATGGCCTGCACCCCACCCCTGCGGATGGCTTCGGCCGCCGCGATCAATTGGTCCGACGACTGGGCGCGCATGATGGCGATGACGCCGGACTCCTCGATGATCCTGATGGTCTCGCTCTTTTTCACGTTGCTCTCCCTAACGCGACGTCCTCTTGCCCCCGCCGGCCACGTCGGCCTTGAGAAGCGCCTCGATCTCGGACTTCTCGACGATGGGCAGGTCGAACATCAACGTTTGCTTCAGCCGGGTAAAGGCGTCGCCCACCAGCACGCCCTTGCGCAGCCCGTCCTGCCCGAACCCCTCGGTGAGGAGGCCGTAGTAAAAGCCGGCGTTCCACGTATCGCCGCCACCCAGGCGGTCCCAGAGGGTGATCCCCTTGACTGTGGGCGATCGGAAAAAGTGGCCCTCGGCGTCCATGGCGGCCGACTCCCAGCGATGGGCTTCGAAAGAGTCGGGGTAGCGGATGGTGATGGCCACGATCTGCACCCGGAGCAGGTCGCGGACGCGCCGGGCAAACTCCTGGATGTCGTCGTCCTCGATGTGCCCCATGTCGCCGTCGACCACCTGCCTGGCCGAGTATTGGCCGCAGGGGATGTCGTAGAGCCTGGCCATGTCTTCGATGGTGGTGATGAGCACGTCCACGTGGTCGGCCACCACGGGGGTGAGCGTCTGTCGCGCCTGCTCGGGCGTCCAGAGGGTGCCGCGGTAGTTAAAGTCCATGCCCACCAGGCAGCCGTCCGGCTTGGAGGCGATGGCCTCCTGGAAGGCGGCCAGGCAGTAGTTGCGCTCGTAGCTGCTGTGGGTCGCCAGGCCAAAGGTGATGCCCGAGCTGTGAAAGAGCAGTGCGTCGCGCAGCGCCGCGCCCCAGTCCACCATGCCGGCGTCCAGGCGCGAGGCGGCCGAGAACATGCGCTGGTAGATGCCGGTGTCGCGCCGCGGCGTGCGGCCGATCTCGTAGATCAGCCGCCCGATGGGCTCGGTCTTCGGTGCCCAGGCAATGTGCTGGACGTCCACGCCCTGCTCCCGGGCGATGTTGCGCAGCGCCCGGCCGTAGGGGTTGTCGGGCACGCGGGTGATAAAGGCCGACGGAATGCCCATCCTGGACAGTCCAATGGCCAGGGTGTACTCGCTGCCGGCCATGGACAGGCGGACCAGGCGGCTGCGTTCCGGCCGCTCCATGTCGGCCGGTGTGTCGCGCACCATCACCTCGCCAAAGGTGACAAAGGCCGGCCCGCGCCCGCCAAAGCGGGACAGGTCGTCGCGCGAGATCTGATAATATTGGCTGTCGCTCATGTTCTCCTCGTCGAAATTAGCGTCTTGCTATGACGTACCGCCGGGCTTGACAATGACCTTGATTGCTCCGCCGACCCGCCCCGTGTAGGTGCTGAAGGCTTCCTGGATGTCGTCCAGGCTGAAGCGATGGGTGATGAGCGGCTTGAGGTCCAACCGCCCATCGGCCAGGAGGGGAATGGCCCGTTCCATGGCCCAGCCGCCCTCGGCCTTGGGCCCGGTGATGAGCAGGTTCCACTGCACGATCTTGTTGAGGGGCACCGTCACCGGCTCGTGGTACACGCCGTTCATGGACAGGCGCCCGTTCTTGCGCACCAGCTCAAAGGCCTGGGCCGCCGGACCCGGCTGGCCGCTGCATTCGACGACCATGTCGGCGCCCACGCCGCCCGTCAGCTCCATAACCGCGGCGACGGGGTCCGTCTCGCGGACGTTGATCGTCACGTCGGCGCCCAACTGCCGTCCAATGGACAGCCTCTCCTCGCGGGTGCCGGTCAAGATCACGCGGCCGGCCCCCATGAGCCTGGCCAACTGGGTGGCAACCAGCCCCAGGGCGCCCGGCCCCGTGACGACCACGGTCTCGCCCGGGCGAATCCATCCGGCGCGCTCGTAGCCGTACATGGCCGTGCCCGCGATGGTCAGCACCGCGCCTTCTTCAAATGAGACGTTCTCGGGCAGCTTGTGGAGGGTGCTGTCGTGGCAGGCCGCGTACTCGGCAAAGGCGCCGTTGCTGATAAAGCCCATGTGCCGGTGGCCGAGGGACAGCTTGCCATAATTGAGGCAGGTGGTGTACAGGCCGCGCAGGCAGTTCTCGCAGCGGCCGCAGCCCTTGTGCGGCTCGCCCGCCACGCGGTCGCCCACATTCAGGCGGGTCACGTCGGGCGCTACGGCGGCGACGGTGCCGGCAAACTCGTGGCCGGGGATGAAATTGCCCACGGGGGTAAGGCCTTCCCAGCCGCGGGCGATGACGCCCGGGTCGCTGCCGCAGATGGCGCAGGAATCGACCTTGACCAGTACTTCTCCCGGGCCGATCTCGGGTACCGGCACCTCGGCCACGCGCAGATCGCCATAGGCGAAAAGCACGGCAGCCTTCATCGTCTGTCGCATACTCAGAGGTCTCCTCTCCTTGTGGGGGCGGTGCATGGGTCCCAGCCCCAGATAGATAGAATCATAGTTGAGCAGCTTTGTCAAATGCCGTTGCCAGCCGATACGTGGCCAGCATCTCGTCATAGAGGCGGTCGCACTCGATGGTCGTGAACCAGCCCTCGGGACGGCTGCGCAGCAGGTCCAGCGGCAGCAGCCCGTCCCAGGAGTAGGCGAGCTGCGGAAACGCACCACGCCCCACGGTGCGAATGGCAGTCACGCCCCGCGCTGCGCAGGCGGCGGCGAACCGCAAGAACTCGTCCGTCAACCCCTGCCCTTCGCGGCCCGCGGCCACGCTGAGCGACTGGAGATTTCCCGCGGGCAGCAATCACAGGTGCTCCAGAACTGTTTTGGCTCTTTTGCGGGTAAAAGCCTCTCGTCGTTCACTTCGCGCGGCAGTATACCACCGATCTCCGCGGAAGGCAAAGAGTGCCGGCCCGGGGTTTTCGCAGCGGGTCGATGATGACAAACACAAGCAGTGGGAGTAGTCTTCCCTGTTGGCC
>MTKX01018924.1_pt1 | contig 49552 bp, 47 predicted proteins | sample 1042771 | NCBI WGS metagenome assembly MTKX01 (sample SAMN06212183, study PRJNA360534) | anaerobic digester metagenome | biome: Wastewater treatment plant; material: sludge; isolation source: anaerobic digester fed with sludge from wastewater treatment plant | place: Denmark: WWTP Randers ...
CTCAAGTTACGGTTTGCACCTTATGCACCAAAGTGATAGGTAGCTAAAGAGCCCGTTCGTAGTACGCGCTTCAGCGCGGCTCTATGGCGATGAATCGCCCACTACGAACCTGCCGAGAGGGGCAGCACGACAAAGACGGTGGTGCCTTTGCCCGGCACCCCCTCGCTCTCGGCCCAGATGCGGCCGCCGTGGAGCTGCACCAGGCTGCGGGCAATGGCCAGGCCCAGCCCGCTGCCCGCCGCTTCTTCGTGGCTGCGGGCCCTGTCGGCGCGCCAGAAACGGTCAAAGATGCGCGGCAGGTCGTCCGGCGGCACGCCCTCGCCCGAGTCGGCGACCCAGATCTCGACGCCCTCTGGTCCCTCTCCATCCCCGACGGGGGCGGCGCCCAACGTCACCCGGCCGCCGGACGGCGTGTGCCGCAGTGCGTTGGTCATCAGGTTGCCCAGCACCTGCCCCAGGCGCTGGGGGTCGGCGTGGAGGGGGTGCAGCGCCTGCTCTGGCGCCTCCACCCGCAAGGTGACGCCTGCCTCCGCCGCCTGGAGGGCAAAGGCATCGCTCACGTCGGCCAGGAGCTGGTGCACCTCCAGCTCCTGGAGGTCGAGGGGCAACTGGCCGGCGTCGGCCAGGGTCAGGAGGCGCAGATCTTCTACCAGGCGGCTCAGCTTCTGGGCCTCGTCCAGCATCAGGTCGATCTGCTCGGGGGTAGCCAGGTAAACGCCGTCCCGGAGGCCTTCCAGGTTGCCCTGGAGGACGGTCAAGGGCGTGCGCAGCTCGTGGGCTACGTCGGCCAGCAGCTCGCGGCGCTGCCGGTCGGCGGCCTCCAGGGCCTGGGCCATCTGGTTGAACGACAGGGCCAGGTGGCGAAACTCGGGGCTGCCCTGCACCGGCACCCGGGCCGCAAGGTCGCCCTCGGCCAGGGCCCCGGCGGCTTTCATGGTCTCGCTCAGCGGGTTGGTAAAGCGGCGGCTGGCCAGGTGACCCACCCGCCGCAGCGCCAGGAGCAGCAGCAGGACCGCGCCGCCCAGGTAGGCGAGGAAACGCAGCGGGTGCAGGTCCTCGAGCACGCTGCCGAAACTCGGCCGGGCGCCGGTGAACAAGAGGAACACGGCGGCCCCCAGCATGAACAGGATGGCGCAGGCGAGGGCGATGAACACGCCAAAGACGATGGCAAACCGGATAAAGAGATAACCGCCGCTGGGCTGCCGCTCTCCCCAATACTTCCTGGAGCGCGGCCAGGATGGGCCGGGCCAGGCCGGGTCGTGCTCCTCGCCCCACCAGGCCGGAGGGCCCGGCCACCTTTTGTGATGCCACTGCCGGTACCCCAGGTCGTCGCGGACGAAATCTTGCCACCGCGGAGCCGGCTTCTTGCAGCGCCCGTGCGGATGCCGGCTCGTTCGCGCCTTTGCCGGCTGTTCCCGGTGGCCGGTGCTGCCGGCGCCACGGCTTCGCGGATCCGGCCCCGACGGCTCCTCCCTGCCGGTACCCTCGTTCACCATCGATCCTTTGCCTTCCCTCCCCGATTACCGCTCGCCAAAGCGGTAGCCCACGCCGTACACCGTCTGGATGTAGCGCGGGCGGCGGGGATCGGGCTCGATCTTGCGGCGGATGTTCTTGATGTGCGAGTCGATGCTCCGGTCATAGCTCTCAAAGGCCACGCCGTGGACCGCCTCCAGGAGCTGCTCGCGGGTCCAGATGCGGCCCGGGTGGCGGGCCAGCGTCGCCAGCAGCTCGAACTCGGTGGGCGTCAGGTCCACCGCCTGGCCGGCGACGGTCGTGGTCAGCGTGGCGGTATCCAGCTCCACGTCGCCGGCGCGAATAACCGTCGCCTGGCCCATCTCGCCCCGGGCGCGGCGCAGGTTGGCGCGCACCCGGGCCACCAGCTCGCCGGGGCTGAAGGGCTTGGTGACATAGTCGTCGGCGCCCAGCTCCAGGCCCACGATGCGGTCGGCCTCTTCGACGCGGGCGGTGAGCATGATGATCGGCACGCCGCTCTCCTGGCGCAGGCGCCGGCAGACGTCCAGCCCGTCGACGCCCGGCAGCATCAGGTCCAGGACGATGAGGTCTGGCCTTTCCCGTCGGGCCATGGACAGGGCGGTCTCGCCGTCGCCCGCCGTGAGAACGCCAAAGCCGGCGCGCTCCAGGTAGTCGCGCACCAGCTTCACGATGCGGGCCTCGTCGTCCACCACCAGGATGGTCTGGGCCACGTCAGCTCTCCCCTCGCCGCGGTGGGGCGTCGGCCACGGCGCGCACATAGATTGCGGAATCACCGTCGTTCACTTCCAGGCGCCACCCCGGCTGGCCGTCAACCTGCCGCAGCAGCTCCGCGTCGCTCCTCACGTCGAGGATCAGGTAGTGGACGTCGTGTGCCGCCAGGCTTTCCAGCCAGTCGGTGGCTTTGCCCTTGCCCCGGAGGTCAAGATCGTCTGCCATCTGGACCTTTCGGCGCTCCCGGCGGGATACTTCCCACCGGGAGCAGCCCCTCCTCTATTCCTGCGGACCGCTGTAGCCGGCCTCGGCCTCGCCGGCGTCCGGCGCTTCGCCCTCGTCTGCGGGACGCTCCGGTGCGGGCCCCCACCACGGCGGTGGTCCCCAGAACGGGTGCCCGTGCCGGCGCCAATGGGTGTGGTGTGGGGCGCCGCCGGGCTGGCCTTCCGGTCCCTTTCCGGCCGGTCCCGGAGTGCAGTAGTGCGGCCACCAGTGGTACGGTCCCCAGAAGAATCTCCGGCCCAGGCCAAAGAGCAGGAGCAGCAGCAGGCCCAGGAAGGCCACCTTGAAGAGGGCCCTGACCCCGGAGAACAGGATACCCAATGGGCAGAAGTCGCAGGTGGCCGGCGTCTGAACCGCCCCCTCCCCGGCCGCCGGTGGTTGCACATACCCCGGTGCTACGCGCGCGGGCGCGAACATGACAAACAGTGCCGCCCCGGCCAGCAGCAGGCACAGGAAGAGCAGTGCCAGGCACCCCAGGCCAACCCACAACCCCTTGCCTCGAACGCGTTCGTCCATCTGTTTCCTCCTTCTTGTATGGTGCCCGCAGGATACCGGGCAACTGTGGAGGAATTATGGACGGCTCTGGCAGGGATTGTGGAGATTCCGGGGGGTCGGCTACTCCTCCCCGTCGGCCATGGCATCGGCGGCAGCGGAAGCGATGGCCCAACTGACCACCCCCCAGGAGCCACCCCCCAGGAGAATGCCGAGCAACAGCGAGCGAGCGGTCAGGGGGGCCAGGTTGCCGGCGACCAGGCCGGCAACGGTCAACAGGGCTCCGATGAGCCCGACGACCAGGCCGATCCTGCCCGGCGCCCCCAACCGTCCCCAGAAAGCTTTCATTGGCTGCAACCTCCCGTTCCCATTGATGCCATTATACTCCGGGGGCCGGGAGATGCCAAATCGATGGAGAGGTTGTCACCGGTGCCGCCGGCCGTTGGCGAGGACGCACAGCCTGAAATGCGAGCCTCGCGGAACGCTCGCGCCCACAGGCCAGAAGATGGCAATTGCACCGCCTGCCCCGTCGCTACCCCGTCCACAGGGCGCCGCTTCGCGCCCGGGAGAGCAAGCTGGCCAGCTCGTCGGGGCCCAGCTCCAGGATGCGGCCGGGGATGCCCAGGTGGTAGCCGAGCTTGTCCATGTTCTCCTCGAAACGGGCCTGCATGGCGTCCGGGCTGGCGATGACCTCGGGGTGGTTGGAACGCACCAGGAACCGGGCCGTCTGTGCCACGGCGGCCGGGTCTTCGAAGAGGAGCACGCAGCCCTCCCGAAAGTTGACCTCGTTGGTGGCGATGCCGGCCACGTTCTCCCAGGGCACGTCCAACAGGTAGGCCGGGGTGTGCAGGCGAAAGCCGGACCGGCTGACGGCCAGGTGCCAGCGGGCGCGCATGGTGCTCACGATCATCCAGGCGGCGACGCCAAACCCCAGGAGGCCCACCGTCCCCAGGGCGATGGGCGTCCACAGGATGCCGTCGCCGCCGAGGAGGCCGGCGCCGAGGAGAGCCAGGCTGACCAGGCTCATGAAGACAATGATGGCCAGCGCCCAAATGGCCCGCCGGCGGTTCTTTTCGACGACGATGACGTCTCCCTCCTGTTTCACGCTGTCCCCATCCTCCGAGATCAGATCCGCTGCCACAGCTTGCCCGCCAGCTCCCGCGCCCGGGCCGCGATGCCCTCCTCGTCCAGGGTCAGCAGCTTGCCATCGCGCATGAGCACCCGGCCCCCGACGATGGTCGTGGTCACGCCCGTGCCGTCGATGCCAAAGATGGTGTGCCAGGGCAGGTTGCCGGCGTCCAGGGGTGTCGGCGGGTGATAGTCCACCAGGATGACGTCGGCCGGGGCGCCCGGGGCCAGGTGGCCAAAGTCGGGGCCCAGCCCGGGAAAGAACGTCCGGGCGATGCGCGGGTTGTGATCCCACAGCATGCGCAGGACGGTGTCGGCCGGTAGGGTGCGCGGGTCGCGGGTGGCCTGCTTGTGGACCAGGTAGGCAGCCGCCATTTCGGTAAACATGTTGTTGGTAAAACCGTCGTTTCCCAGGCCCACGGGAATGCCGATGTGCAGCATCCACGGCAGGTCGGGCGTGCCCACGGCGTTGTTCATGTTCGAGCGGGGGTTCTGGACGACCATCGTGCCGCTGTCCAGCAGCATCTCGGTCTCGATGCGGTCCACGTGGACGGCGTGGGCGGCGATGGTGCGCGGCCCCAGGATGCCAAACTTTTGCAGGCGCTCGACGACGCGCAGGGCGCTCTTGCGCAGGCTGTCGTCGACGTCGGCCTTGTCCTCGGCGACGTGGATGTGAAATCCGGTCTCGAGGGGCCCGGCGGCACGGACGCACGCCTCCAGCGTCTCGTCCGACAGGGTGAGGGAGGCATGGAGGCCAAAAGTGGCGGCCAGGCGCTGGTCCTGGCCCATCTCGTGGTCTCGAACGCGCCGCAGGAAACGCACGTTCTCGGCGATGCCGGCGCGCATGGCCTCCGGGCCGTCGCGATCGGTGACCTCGTAGCACAGGCAGGCGCGGACGCCCGCCTGCTCCACAGCCGAGGCAATCTGATCGAGGCTGCCCGTGATTTCGCCCTGGCTGGCGTGGTGGTCGAGGAGCGTCGTCGTGCCGTGGCGGATGGCGTCGACGAGGCAGACCAGGGCGCTGTAGTGGACGTCCTCGCGCCAGAGGGCCTTGTCCAGGCGCCACCACAGCTTCTCGAGGATCTCCGGGAAGTTGCCTGCCGGCTCGCCGGGCAGGGCCATGCCCCGGGAAAAGGCGCCGTAGAAATGGGTGTGGGCGCAGATGATGCCCGGCAGGACCAGTTGGCCGCGGGCGTCGATGCGCTCCTCGCCCGCCCGGCCGTAGCGCGCTTCCAGGTCGGCACCGGGCCCCAGGTCGGCGATGCGCCCGTCCTGGACGTAGAGGGCGCCGCCGGGGATCACGCGATTGGGCGTGCCCATGGTCACGAGCGTGCCGTTGACGATCAACATGTCCCTTCTCCTTCCCCCCCGAGTCTAGCAGCCTGTCGGGGAGGGTTCGTAGTAACGGCTTTAGCCGTCCAAAAACGACCGAAGTCGCACCTACGAGCGTGAATCGTTCTCTTCTCCCACAACCTGCTGGAGCGAGTACAGCTCGCCGAACTTCTGGCCGAGATAGCGCAGGTACGGCTCGATGCTCAGGGGCCCGCCGGTGACCCGCTCGACCAGCTCGGCCGTCGTGAACTTGCTCCCGTGGCGATAGACGTTCTCCCTGAGCCAGCGGTGAAGCGTGCCCAGCTCGCCTTGCTCCATCTCGCCGGGGATCTCCGGGTGGCGGCGCAGGGCCGACTCGAAAAACTGGGCGCCGAGGATGTTGCCCAGGGTATAGCCCTGGAACGCTCCTCCCACAAAGCCCCAGAACCAATGCACGTCCTGCATCACGCCGTCCCGGTCGTCGGGCGGCACGATGCCCATGTCCTGCCGGAAGCGCTCGCGCCACGCCTCGGGCAGGTCCTTCACGGCCAGCTTGCCCTCCAGCATCTCCAGCTCAAAGTCAAAGCGCAGCATGATGTGCAGGTCGTAGGTCATCTCGTCGGCTTCGGTGCGGATGAGGGAGCGCTGCACCTTGTTGATGGCCTGGTGGAAGGTGTCGAGGAAGACGCTGCCCAACTGCTCGGGAAAGGCAGCCTGGAAGCGCGGATAGTAGAACCGCCAGAAGGGGAGGCTGCGGCCCACCAGGTTCTCCCACAGGCGCGACGTGCTCTCGTGCACACCGGCCGAGGTGCCTTCGGCCAGGAGGGTGCCCTCCAGGCCGGGATCGATGCCCTGCTCGTAGAGGGCGTGGCCTCCCTCGTGAAGGGCGCCGAAAAATGCCTCTCCCAGGTCGCGCTCCCGGACCCGGTTGGTGACGCGCACGTCGCCGATGGAAAAGGCCGTCGTGAAGGGATGGGGCGCCTGGTCCTGGCGGCCGCGCCGGAAATCGTAGCCCATGCGCTCCAGCACCTCCAGGCTCAGCTCCCACTGCTGCGCAGCCGGGAAGTGCTGCTTGAGGCAGGATGCGTCGGCGGCGGGCCGGGCGACGATGGCCTGCACCAGGGGCACCAGGCGCTGGCGCAGCTCGGCCAGCAAGGGCCGCAGCGTCGAGACCGTGAGCCCATAGTCTTGCAGGGCAATGAAGGGGTCGGCCACGTGCTCGTGGTCGGGGAAATAGCCGGCAAAGCGGCGGCTCAGCTCCAGGCTCCTGGCCAGGAAGGGTCGGACGGCCTTAAAGTCGTTCGCCGGGCGGGCGGCCATCCAGGCCTGGAAGGTGGTGGCGAAATGCTCCTCGGCCCCGGCCATGAACTCGGCCGGAACGCGGGCCGCCATCTCGTGCCTGCGCCGCACGAAGCGGATGAGGCTGGCGTCGTCCGAGTCGTAGGGCAGGCTGGTCTCGTAGGGGGCCAGGTCGTCCAGGAGCCGGGCGAGGGCCGGATCCGTCAGGCGCTCGTGGGCCAGGCGTCCCAGGAGGGCGGTCTGGCGCGCACGGGCGGGGCCCCCGCCTTCGGGCATGTAGGCGGCCTGGTCCCAGCCGAGGACTGCCCTGGCGGCTCTCAAGTCATGGATCTCGGCCTGGCGGGCCTTGAGTTCTGCAAGCTTTTTCTCCACGTTCTCCCTCGATGTGTTCTAGGATGGCCGGGCCGGCCGCAGGTCGTGCAGCAGGAGCCTCAGCCGCTTCTCGCCGTTCCACTCGTTGTATTCCAGGGAATACACCACGTCGGCGCGGTCCGGGAGGTCGTCCACGATGTGCCCGTGGCGAAAGAACATGGCGGGCCAGGCGATGCCGCGCCTGTCGCGCAGGATGAGTTTCAGGTGCTTCTGTTCGTTGCCCATGGCCCACCGCTCCCTGACCTCCACGTCGCGGGCCATCAGGAGCGGCTCCGGGTTCTGCATGCCGCACGGTTGGACCTGGCGTAGGAGGGCGTAGGCCGTCTCGTCCACCCGGTCGAGGGCCAGCTCGGCGTCGATCTCGAGTACCGGCTTCAGCTCGGCGCTGGCCAGCCTGGTGGCCGCGATCTCGACCAGGCGCGCCCGCAGGGCGTCCAGGTTGTCCGTGGCCACGGTAAAGCCGGCGGCCATGGCGTGGCCGCCGTGGCGGATGAGCAGGTCCCGGCAGCAGTCCAGCGCCTCGGTGATGTCAAACTCCGGGATGGACCGGCAAGAGCCCCGGCTCTCCCGGTCGCCGCGGTGGACGACGATGCTGGGCCGGTAGTGGGCCTCGACCAGGCGGCTGGCCGCCAGCCCGACGATGCCCGGCGGGAAGCGCGGATCGTCGGCCAGGAGGAGAAAGGCGTCCGGGTCGCGGGCCAGGATCTGGGCCTGGGCGGCGGCGAACGTCTCTTCGGTAATCTGCCTGCGCTGCCGGTTCAGGTCGCCCAACTGCTTGCCCAGCTCCTGGGTCTCCAGGGGCTCGCTGCTGCGCAGGAGCCGGTAGGCGATCATGGCATCGTCGATGCGCCCCGCGGCGTTCAGCCGGGGACCGAGGAGAAAGCCGATGGCCGTCGAGTCGACGGCGCCACGGCGCACGCCGGCGTCGGCCATGAGGGCCTCGATGCCGGGGCGGGCGGCGCTGTTGATCCGGTCCAGGCCGCGCCGCACCAGGGCGCGGTTCTCGCCCACCAGGGGGACGAGGTCGGCCACGGTGCCCAGGGCCACCAGGTCGAGGAGAGCCTCCTCCTGGAGGCCGGCGGGCGGCGAGGCACGCAGCAGGCCCTGGGACAGCTTGTAGGCCAGCCCAACCCCGGAGAGCTCTTTGAACGGATAGTCGCAGCCCGGCTGCTTGGGGTTGACGACGGCCAGGGCTGGGGGGATCTCTTCCGCCGGCCGGTGGTGATCGGTGACGATGAGCTGCAGGCCGCGGTTGGCCTCCCGCACCTCTTCTATGGAGCGAATGCCACAGTCTACCGTGACGACGAGGCGCACCCGCTGCTTCCACAGCTCGCGGAGGGCGGGGATATTGAGGCCGTAGCCCTCGTCCACGCGGTCGGGGATGTAGGGGATGACGTTGGCGCCCAGGGCATCCAGGGTTTCGGTCAGGAGGGCCGTGGCGGTCACGCCGTCGGCGTCAAAGTCGCCATAGACGGCGACCTTTTCGCCGCGACTGATGGCCTGCCTGATGCGCTCCACGGCCCGGGGCAGGCCCTTGAGCCGCGCCGGATCGTCCTCTCCGGCCCGGCACGACAAAAAGTCGTAGGCCTGGTCCAGGCCCTGGATCCCCCGCCGGAGCAAGAGCTGGACCGTGAGCGGGCGCAGGGAAGCAAAGCGCGTGAGGTCCCGCTCGTCTGTGGGGTCCGGCTCGATCCACCGCATGAGCGGCAGCGACATCGTGATCCTTTCCGCGTGCCCGTCCCGGTGGGCAAAAAGCAAGAGCGAGGCACAGTGGGCCCTCGCTCCGCGGTCAACCTCGATAAGCAGGCTGCTTTACAGCCAATTCTGACCCTTCAGGAACTCGGTCAGCCAGGGAATCTCAAAGTACTTGCCCTGATACGCCTCGTAGGCCCAATAGACCGTGATGAACCACAGCAAAATTGCGCCAAAGCCACACACCCCACCTATGAAGAATGTAATCGCCGCCAGGATACAGCCCAGCAGCACGACCAGGACCCAGAGGACAATGTTGGCTGCCAGGGCCTGAACGGCGTGAAACCTCTGGAACGGGCGGGCCTTCATATCTTCGGCCAGCAGGATAACGATGGCGACGATGGGAATGGGGTAAGACAGGGCAGCCATAAGCTTGTCATTGTCGGTGACGTCGCCAGCGGGCGGAATGCCATATTCCTCTTCCATCTTGTTCACCTCCTTTCGGTGTTCTTTCGCGCGCCCGGCGTCGATGCCAGCGCCCTACCATTTTAGCAGTCTCCGGAAGAATTGTCAAACCCACGAGGAGCCTGCCGAATCCCCGGGGCCGTGACGTTTGGTTGGCGTGGCGGGATGTGATACAATGCTTTTTGACGGAGGGAGATCATGGCGCGAATTGTTTTCATGGGTACGCCCGACTTTGCGGTGCCGTCGCTGCAGGCGCTGGCGCGGGACCACCAGGTGGTGGGCGTGGTGACGCAGCCCGACCGGCCGGCGGGTCGGGGGCGCCGGCTGGTGGCGCCGCCGGTCAAGGAGGCGGCCGGGGCCCTCGGCCTGGAGGTGGTCCAGCCGCCGACGCTGCGCCGGCCCGAGGCGGTGGAGCGCCTGGTGGCCTGGCGGCCGGACCTCGTCGTCGTCGCCGCCTTTGGCCAGATTCTGCGGCCCGCGGTGCTGGCCATCCCGCCCCACGGCTGCCTGAACGTCCACGCCTCGCTGCTGCCCCGCTACCGGGGCGCGGCGCCCATCCCCGCGGCCATCCTGGCGGGCGACGAGCGGACGGGTGTGACCATCATGCGCATGGACGAGGGGTTGGACACGGGGCCAATGCTGGCCCAGGCCGACTGGCCCATCGGCCCGGACGACACCAGCGGCAGCCTGACGGCGGATCTTGCCCGGCTTGGCGCCAGCCTGCTCGTCGAGGCCTTGCCCGGCTGGCTCGAGGGTCGCATCGCGCCGCGGCCCCAGGACGATGCACAGGCGACCTATTGCCGGACGTTGCAGAAGGAAGATGGGCTGCTGGACTGGGCGCTTACGGCGTCCCACCTGGACCGCCAGGTGCGGGCCTGCGATCCCTGGCCCGGCGCCTACACGGCGTGGGCGGGGCAGCGGCTCAAGATATTGCGAGCCCGCCCCCTGCCGGGCCGTCCGGGCCCCGGGGGCGTCGAGCCCGGGCGGGTGGTCGACCTGGCGCCGGGGACCGGGGTCGTCACGGGCGAAGGGGTGTTGGAGCTGCTGGAGGTGCAGCTCGCCGGCAAGAGCGCCATGGACGTACAGGCCTTTGCGCAGGGCCGGCGCGATTTCGCGGGCTCGACTTTGGGGTAACCCTACGCAAAACAATCCCGGGCTTGACGAAATCCCTCTTCTCGCATACAATATAGGCTCCATACCCGGACCGGGTGAGCATAGGAATAGGACGTGTTCGAGAATTTACAGGACAAGTTACAGGGAGTATTTGAAAAGCTATCCAGCCGGGGGAAGCTGAGCGAAGCCGACGTGGACGTGGCCCTGCGCGAGGTACGCCTGGCGCTGTTGGAAGCCGACGTCAACTTCAAGGTCGTCAAGGACTTTGTCCAGCGCGTGCGCGAGCGGGCGGTGGGGGCCGAGGTGATGCGCAGCCTGACCCCGGCGCAACAGGTCATCAAGATCGTACACGAGGAATTGATCGCCACGCTGGGAGAACCGGCGCGGCTCAACCTCTCGGGCCCGTCACCCCACGTGATCATGTTGGTGGGGTTGCAGGGCTCGGGCAAGACCACGACGGCGGCCAAGCTGGCGCTGAACCTGCGCCAGGCGGGCCAGCGGCCCCTGATGGTGGCCGCCGACACCCGCAGGCCGGCGGCCATCACCCAGATCGAGGTCCTGGGCAAGCAACTGGACATTCCCGTCCACAGCGAGGGGAACAAGGTGCCCCCGCCCCAGATCTGCGCCAACGCCCTCAAGCGGGCGCGGGAAGCGGCCTACAGCGTCGTCCTGCTGGACACAGCCGGCCGCCTGCACATCGACGACGAGTTGATGGGTGAGCTGGAACAGGTCAAGGCGCGCACGGACCCCCAGGAAGTGCTCCTGGTGGTGGATGCCATGACCGGCCAGGACGCCGTGCGCGTGGCCGACGAGTTTAACAAGCGGGTGGGCGTTACCGGGTTGATCCTCACCAAGGTCGACGGCGATGCCCGGGGTGGCGCCGCCATCTCGGTGCGTTCCGTGACCGGTGTGCCCATCAAGTTCATGGGCGTCGGCGAAAAGACCGATGCCCTGGAGGTCTTTTATCCGGATCGCCTCGCCAGCCGCATCCTGGGCATGGGCGACATGCTGACCGCCATCGAAAAGGCACAGCAGGTCATGGACCAGGATCAGGCCGTCCGGATGGGCGAGAGGCTGGTCAAGGGTGAGTTCAACCTGGAGGACTTTCGCGACCAGCTCCAAGAACTGAAAAAGATGGGGCCCTTGAGCCAATTGCTGGACATGATTCCCGGGATGTCGCAACTCACCCGAGATTTGCAGCCCGACGTCACCGACCAGCAAATGAAGGTCATCGAGGCCATCATCAATTCTATGACCATTGAGGAGCGCCGCAGTCCGCGGGTCATAAACGGCAGCCGCAAGCGACGAATCGCCCGGGGATCGGGGACGTCGGTCACCGAGGTCAACGATCTTCTCTCTCAGTTTCGCCAGATGCAACGCCTCATGAAGCAAATGGGCGGCGGGGGCAAGCGCGGGGGTCGCGGTGGCATGCGTGGGTTGCTATCTATGCTGGGTGGCCAGGGTGGATAGGCAGGCCCAGACAAGGGAGTTTGTTGCCGGCTGGGTCCAGCCGAAGTTCATAATCAAGACTGGCCAGACCAATAAGGAGGTCTCGAGAAAGCAATGGTGAAGATTCGACTGCGCCGCACCGGCGCGAAGAAGCAACCGCATTACCGTGTCGTAGTGACCGACAGCAAGGCGCCCCGTGATGGCAAGTTTATCGAGGTTATTGGTCACTACAACCCGCGAACCCAACCGCCCACCGTCGAGATCGACGTTGAGCGCGCCCTCTACTGGCTCGGCTCCGGCGCCCAACCGAGCGCCGCGGTACAGCGCATGCTCGACCAACTGGGAATCATGGCCCAGGCGGCCGCCGTCCGCCGTGGAGAGATCTCGGTCGAGCAACTGGCAGCCCAGTTCCGGGCCCAGGCGCAGGAACCCGCCGCCGAACAGGCGTCACCCTCGGCGTTCGAAGAGCAGGAAGAGCTGCTTCCCGAGGGAGAAGAGGCCGAGTTTGAAGAGGAGGCCGAGCTCGACGACGAAGACGAAGAAGAGGAATGGGAAGAGGAAGAAGATCTCGACGAAGACGAGTATGACCTAGACGAAGAGGAAGATCTGGACGACGAAGATTGATCACGCTCCTCAAACACTCTAGAAAGAGAGGCAGAACATGAACCTGAAAGAGTTGATCGAGTACATGGCCAAATCGCTCGTCGACGATCCCGACCGGGTCTTTGTCGAGGAGATCGAAGGGACCAGCGCCACTATCTACGAGTTGCGCGTGTCGCCCGAGGACATGGGTCGAGTCATCGGCAAACAGGGACGTGTCGCCAATGCGATGCGGACGCTGCTGCGCGCAGCGGCTGCACGCCAGGGCCGGCGTGTTACGCTGGAGATCGTGTAGTGGGCGAGGCCGAGAGGCGGCCGGACAGAGAATCTGAACGGGGCTCAGGGGGGCGCGACCGTGCTTCTGAGCCCCGTTTTTTAACAGTGGGCCAGGTCGTTGGAGCCCACGGCGTGCGGGGCGAGCTCAAGGTCGCGATCATGAGCGACGACCCCCAGCGCTTTGCGCGCCTGAAGCGCGTGTACCTGGGGCCCGACGACGAAAGTCCGGTCGCCTGCCGCGTGGAGAGCACGCGCCTCCACGGCGGCCACGTTCTGGTCAAGCTGGAAGGCTGCGACGATCGGACCGCGGCGCTGGCGCGGTGCGGGACGCTGCTGTTTGTCCCCCTGGAAGAGGCCATCCCCCTGGAAGAGGGCGAGTACTACGAGCACCAGATCGTGGGCCTGGAAGTCTGGACCATGGCGGGCGAGTTCCTGGGAACGGTTGCCGACATTCTCTACTCCCGGGCTAACGAGATTTACGTCGTTCGGGACGCGGGCACCCGCCGCGAAATCCTGCTGCCGGCCATCCAAGACGTGATCCAGGACATCGACCTCGAGGCCGGGCGTCTCGTCGTCCACGTGATGGAGGGGCTCGGCTAGGCGGGGCGCGCCTGGTTTGACCCCGGGCAAAGGAGCCGCGGAGAATGTCTAGGGACGGCGTTCGTTTCTGGGTGGGCTTTAGCAAGGTGTCGGGCATTGGCGCGGCGCGCTTGCGGGCCCTCCTGGACTACTTTGGCGAGTTGGAGCTGGCCTGGAAGGCGCCCATCCACGAGCTGCAGCAGGCAGGCCTGGACCGGCGCTCTATCGTCAACCTGGTTAAGCTGAGAGACGGGCTGGACCTGGAAGCCGAGGTCCGCCGGCTCGAGCGCCAGGGGGTGACGGTCATGACCTGGGAAGACGCGGATTACCCTCCCAATCTGCGCCAGGTCTATAACCCACCACCCGTGCTCTACGTGCGGGGCAGCATCGAGACCCGCGACGAGTGGGCAGTGGCCATCGTCGGCACGCGGCGCGCTTCGGTGTATGGCAAGGAGGCCGCCCAGATGCTCTCCACCGGCCTGGCACAGGCGGGCGTGACGGTGATCAGCGGCCTGGCGCGGGGCATCGACACCGTCGCCCACCGGAGCTGCTTGCAGGCCGGGGGGCGAACCCTGGCCGTGCTGGGCTGCGGCGTCGACGTCGTCTATCCCCACGAGAATGCGCGGCTGGCGGCCGAGATCGTCGAGCGGGGCGCGCTCGTCAGCGAGTATCCGCTGGGGACCCGGCCCGAGTCGCGCAACTTTCCGCCTCGCAACCGGATTGTGAGCGGCCTGGCCCTGGGGACCCTGGTCGTGGAGGGAGACATGGGCAGCGGCGCCCTCATCACCGCCGACTTTGCGGCGGAACAGGGGCGCGAGGTCCTGGCGGTGCCGGGCAGCATCTTTGCCCGCAACTGCCGGGGGACCAACCGCCTCATCCAACAGGGCGCCAAGATGGTCTGCACCGTCGGCGACGTTTTGGAGGAGCTGAACCTGACCATGGTCAGCGAGCAGGCCCAGGTGCGGGCGATCCTGCCCGAGAACGAGACCGAGGCCCTGCTGCTCCAGCATATGTCGGCCGAGCCCCTGCACGTGGATGCCCTGGGCCGGGCGGTCAATCTGCCCATCGCCCAGGTCAGCAGCACGCTGGCCCTCATGGAGCTGAAGGGCATGGTCCGCCAGGTGGGTGGCATGAGCTACGTGGTGGCGCGCGAAGGCCGCGTGGAGTACGTGGTGGAGTAACCCCTTCCCGGCCCGAGCAGCGCCCGAGTAGTGCCCGAGCAATGATGGTGCCCGCAGCGTCTTGCCCTGCGGCCGGCACGCAAAAATACCTCTCTCAAGCAGGAGGCTGATTTGAATTACGATCACCTATACGCCGTCATCATGGCGGGCGGCATCGGCTCGCGGCTCTGGCCTCGCAGCCGCTCGGCAACGCCCAAGCAGTTCCTGGACCTGACGAGCGAGCGCTCCATGCTGCGCGAGACCGTGGATCGCATCCAGCCGCTCGTGCCCCTGGAGCGCGTCCTGGTGGTGACCGGCGAGGAGCACCGCGAGACGGTCTTGAGCCAGGTGCCGGGATTGACCGGCGAGAATATTCTCGCCGAGCCCGCGCCCAAGGGGACAGCGCCCTGCATCGGGCTGGCCGCGGTGGCCCTCCTGGAGCGCGACGAAGACGCCATCATGGCCGTCTTTCCCGCCGACCACGTCATCGCCGACGCGGCCGGCTTTCGCCAGGCCATCGCCGCCGCCGCCCACGTGGCCGAGGACGGGCAACTGGTGACCCTGGGCATCGCCCCCGACAGGCCGGAGACGGGCTACGGCTACATCCAGCGCGGCGATCTCCTGGGCACCTACGAGGGGCAGGCAGTCTATTACGTGGAGCGCTTTACGGAAAAGCCCGACGAGGACCGGGCGCGGAGCATGGTCGAGAGCGGCGAGTACTACTGGAACGGCGGCATCTTTATCTGGGAGGCGGCCACCATCATGTGGGAGATGGCCGGCCTGCTGCCCGAGCTACACGGCGAGCTGCAGGCCGTGGCCAAGCTGTGGGGCACGCCCCAGTGCGAGCCCAGGCTGCAACGGGCGTGGCAGGGCCTGACCCCGACGACCATCGACTATGGCGTCATGGAAAAGGCCGAGCGGGTGGTGACCGTGCCGGTGGACGTCGGCTGGAACGACGTGGGCAACTGGGCGGCCCTGTCGGCGCTCCTGGAGGCCGGGGAGGACGGCAACGTCGTCCGCGGGCCGGGCCGGGTCCTGGCGCCGGGCAGCAAGGGCTGCTACCTGTATGCCTCCAAGGGACGGCTGGTGGCGGCCGTGGGCCTGGAGGATTTCGTCGTCGTCGACACGCCCGACGCGCTCCTGGTCTGCCCCAAGGATCAGGCGCAGAACGTGCGCGAGGTGGTCCAGGAACTGCAAGAACGGGGCCTGGAGGAGTACCTGTAAAGGAAGGCAAAGTGGCCGAGTCGGAGCAATCCATCGTCGCCTATTGCGTCAAGTGCCGGGAGAAACGCCTCATCGCCGGGGCGCAGGCGGTCTTTCTGGGCGACGGCCAGCGCCCGGCGACCCAGGGCCAGTGCCCGGTGTGCGGCACCAGGCTGGTGCGCTTTGGCCGGACGGCCGCGCACGAGCACCTGGACCCCGACGAGCACACCGTGGCCTCCCGGGCCAGCAGGGAGCGCCTGGAACACGGGCCGAAGATGGTCATCGTCGAGTCGCCGGCCAAGGCGCGGACGGTGGGCCGCTTCCTGGGGCGCGACTATACCGTCGAAGCCTCCGTGGGCCACGTCCGGGACCTGCCCTCCAACCGGCTGGGCGTCGACATCGAGCACGGCTTTGCGCCGCGCTACATCGTCCCCACCAGGAAAAAAGAGGTGGTCAAGAACCTGCGCGGCAAGGCCGGGCAGGCTTCCGAGTTGTACCTGGCCACCGACCCCGACCGCGAGGGGGAGGCCATCGCCTGGCACCTGAAGGCGGCCCTGGCCCGCGAGATCAAGGGCATTCCCGTGCACCGCGTCGAGTTCCACGAGATCACCCGCGAGGCGGTGGAGCGCGCCTTTGGGCAGCCGCGGGACATTGACGAGCTGCGCGTGGACTCGCAGCAGGCGCGGCGCATCCTGGATCGGGTGGTGGGCTACAGCCTCAGCCCCCTCCTCCGGGAAAAGATCGGCCGCAAGAACATCTCGGCGGGCCGCGTCCAGTCGGTGACCCTGCGGCTGGTCTGCGAGCGAGAGCGCGAGATCCAGGCCTTTGTGGCCGTGGAGTACTGGAGCATCGAGGCCGAGCTGCGCCAGCAGAACGGCGCCGGCGACGGGGACCGGGACGAGAACGAGCACGGGAACGGGAACGAGAGCGGGAACGAGAACGGGGCGGGGACTTTTGTGGCGCGCCTGGTCAAGATCCGGGGCGAGGACCCGGATCTCCGAAACCGGGAGGACGCCCAGGCCATCGTCGACGACCTGGAGGTGGCGGCCTACCAGGTGGCCAGCGTGACGCGGCGGGAGCGCAAGCGCTCGCCGGCCGCGCCGTTCATGACGAGCACGCTGCAGCAGGAGGCCAGCCGCAAGCTGGGCTTTACCGCCAAGCGCACCATGGCCCTGGCCCAGGCCCTCTACGAGGGCAAGGAGGTCGGCGGCGGCGAGCGGGTGGGCCTCATCACCTACATGCGCACCGACTCGGCGGCCGTGGCCCAGGCTGCCCAGGCCGAGGCCCGGGAGGTCATCGGCGAGCGCTTTGGCCCGCGCTACCTGCCCGAGCAGCCCCCGGTGTACAAATCGCGGGCCAAGGGCGCCCAGGAGGCCCACGAGGCCATCCGGCCGACCAGCGCGCGGCGCGACCCCGCCGCCCTCAAGCCCTACCTGAACCGCGACGAGCTGCGCCTCTATACCCTCATCTGGAAGCGGTTCGTCGCCAGCCAGATGGCGCCGGCCATCTTTGACCAGACGTCGGTGGACATTGGCGCCGGAGCGCCGGAAGAGGCCGCCGCGGCGCGGCCCTACCTGTTGCGCGCCACCGGCTCCACGGTCAAGTTCCCCGGCTTCCTGCGGGTCTACGAAGAGAGCCGCGAGGAGGGACAGGAAAAAGATGCCGGCGACGGCCGGCTTCCGGCCCTGGCCCAGGACGAGCCTCTGGACCTGGTGCGGCTGCTGCCGCGGCAGCACTTCACGCAGCCGCCGCCCCGCTACACCGACGCCTCGCTCATCCGCGCCCTGGAGGAGCTTGGCATCGGCCGGCCGAGTACCTACGCCCCCACCCTGAGCACGCTCCTGGACCGGCATTACGTCGAGCGGGTGGACCGCAAGCTGCTGCCCACGGAGCTGGGCTTTGTGGTCAACGACCTCCTGGTAGAGTTCTTTCCCGATGTCCTGGACCTGGGGTTCACGGCCGACATGGAGGAAAAGCTGGACGAGGTGGCCACGGGCGAGGTGGCCTGGGTGCCCATGCTGGAGGAGTTCTACGAGCCCTTTGCCGAGCGCCTGGACGTGGCCCGGGAGCAGATGCCGAACGTGGAGTTCAAGCCCGAGCCGACGGGCGAGATGTGCCCCGAATGTGGCCGGCCGCTGGTCATCAAGCTGGGACGTTTCGGCAAGTTCATCGGCTGCAGCGGCTGGCCGGAATGCCGCCACACCGAGCCCATCCCCGTGCCGGGGGTGCAGTGCCCGCTGTGCGGCGGCGCCGTGCTGGAAAAGCGAGCCCGGGGCGGGCGCCGTTTCTACGGCTGCGTTAACTACAGGGCCGGCGACGAGTCGTCGTGCCAGTGGACCTCGTGGAAAAAGCCGGTCCCCACCTGATCATCCCAATGCAGACTGGAGGAAAAACGATGCGACTGGAGAAATTGCGACAGAGCCTGGCGGAAGAGAACCTGGACGCCATCCTCGTCAGCGGCGCCGACAACCGGCGTTACCTTTCGGGCTTCACGGGGTCGGCCGGCCACCTGCTCATCTCGCCCGACCGGGCGGTGTTGGCCACCGACTTTCGCTACTACGAGCAGGTGGGCCGCGAGGCGGGGGCCTTTGAGCTGGCGCGGATCACCACGACCATGGCCGCGCTGCTGCCCGAGCTCCTGGCCGAGGGCGGCATCCGCCGGCTGGGGTTCGAGAGCGAGTACATGACCGTGTCAGAGCTGCAGACGCTGAACAAGGCCACCGATGGCGTGGAGTGGGTGCCCCTCAAGGAGACCGTGGCCCGGCTGCGGGCAATCAAGGACGAGGCCGAGATCGAGCTGCTGCGCCGGTCGGCGGCACTCAACGACGAGGCGCTTGACCACCTGACCCGGACCATTCGCCCGGGCATGACCGAGCGCGAGGCGGCCTGGGAGATCGAGGCCTACATGCGGGGCCACGGCGCCAGCAAGGTGGCCTTTGACCTCATCGTCGCCGCCGGACCCAACGGCGCGCTGCCCCACGCCCGCCCCGGCGACCGGGTCATCGAGGAGGGGCAGCCCGTGGTGGTGGACATGGGTTGCGTGCTGGACGGCTACTGCTCGGACATGACCCGCACCTTTTGCCTGGGTGAGCCCAGCGCCCACTACCTGGAGGTGTGGCAGATCGTCCTGCGGGCGCAGGAAGCGGCGCTGCACGCCGTCCGCGCCGGGTTGAGCGGCGTGGCGGCCGACGCGGCGGCCCGCGACGTCATCGAGGCGGCGGACTATGGCGAGCAGTTCGGCCACGGGACGGGCCACGGCGTGGGCCTGGCCGTCCACGAGAAGCCGCGGGCTGGCCGGCTCTCGGAAGACACGCTCCAGGCCGGCATGTCGCTCACGGTGGAGCCGGGTATCTACCTGCCGGGCCAGTTCGGGGTGCGGATCGAGGACCTGGTGATCGTGCGCGAGGACGGGATCGAGAACCTGACAGGCTCGCCCAAGGCCCCGGTCCTGGGCTGATTCAGGTCACGACGCGGTGCGGCGCTTGTCGCCCAGGCGCCGCTCCGTGCCGGCGATGAGGCGGCGGATGTTGGGGCGGTGGGAGTAGACGACGATGGCCCAGGCCAGCAGACCATAGACGACGTAGGTGCCGGCCAGCAGGCCCATGCCGGCCAGGACCAGCAGGATGATGGGCATGGCCGTGATGACGACGAGGGAGCCGAGGGAGGCGTAGCGGGTGAGGGCAATGATGGCCAGGAGCAGCACGACGAGGGCCAGGGCGGCCGGCCAGTAGACGGCCCCCAGTGCGCCCAGGGACGTGCCCACGCCCGCTCCGCCGCGAAACTTGAGAAAGACCGAGTGGTTGTGCCCCAGGATGACCGCCGCGCCGGCCAGGACCTGCGCCGTCGCCTGGCCGTCGCCCGGCACCAATTGGCCCGCCAGCCAGACGGCCAGGGCACCCTTGCCCACGTCGATGGCGCCGGTAATGAGGGCCGGCAGGATGCCGGCCGAGCGAAAGACGTTGGTCCCGCCCGTCCGCCCGCTGCCCTTCTCCAGCACGTTGACCCCCCACAGGCGGGCCAGCAGATAGCCGGCCGGAAAGCTGCCGAGCAGATAGGCAAGGACTGCCACGCCAAGCAGTGTGACAGGGTTTGGCATTTTCGCCTCCTGGATTCCAGGTGAATGCCGCGGTGCGGCTCTGGGATCTAGAACACCGAGGAGGGGCCCTGGTTACGGCCCGCAGACGAGTGGCCGGCCTGCCCCGGGCCCTTGAGCACGGATGCCGAGCGTTCGCTCAATCTGGCTCTTGACTGCTTCCGCCAAACGTGCTAGAATGCAATGGCGACATCGGGCGATGAGGCTCGCCCGAGGGAGAGGAGGCTCTCGAGCGAAGCAAAGAGCACCCCTTCCCTGATCTGTCGAGACCCGACTGATAGCCTCTACCCCGCGACGCGGAAGCGTCCGGCCGGTAGAGGCTTTTTGGTTTGAATAGAGGCTGGTGCACCATGAACCGGACCATGACTTTTTACGACCTGCGCGACGCCCTGGCCGAGCCAGGCTGTCCCGTCTGTCGCCTGGCATCCAGGGCGGCAGAGCGGTACCTGGACGGCTTGCTCTGGGAGAGCGTCAACGATGCCGGCCTGCGCCATCGGGTGCGCAAGTCGTTGGGATTCTGCCACGAGCATGGCTGGGGCCTGGTCCGGCCGGGAGCATCCCTGGGTGTGGCCATTCTGATGGACGATGTCTTGAAGACAGTGCTCGAAGAGATGTCAGGTGCCCGTTTTGACGCCCTGCCGGCCCTGTCGTTGCGGCGCGCCCACGAGAGCCTGGACCCCGATCAGCCATCGGCTGCCACCGCGGACCTGGTCGGCGGGCTGACCCCCAGGGCGGAGTGTCCGGCCTGCGCCCAGGCCCAGGAGGTGGAAGATGCCTGCCTGTCCACCCTGATCGAGCATCTGCTGGGGGAAGACGGCCTGCTGTCCGCTTACGAAGCGTCGGATGGACTTTGCCTGCCACACTTCCGGCAGGCAATGGCCCGTATCCGAGACGAAAGTCTTTTCGAGTCCCTGGTCATGGCCCAGCGGTCCATCTGGCAGCGGCTGGACGCCGAACTGGTCGAGGCCATCCGCAAGACCGACGCTCGCTTTCGAGACGAGCCTGAGGGCGACGAGAGTGGCGCCTGGCTGCGAGGGATCGCGGCCCTGTCCGGCAGCCAGGCCGAAGGAAGAAGGCGAGCGTGATGCTCGACACGATGGGCCTGCGACGGGCCTTTCGCGAGGGTGGCTGCCCTGTTTGCCGGCTGCGGCAGCAGGAAGAACGACGCTACCTGTTCAACCTGCTGTACGAAAATGTCAACGACGGCAGCACGCGGCGCCACCTGGTGCGCAGCCTGGGGCTCTGCCCGGAGCACGCCTGGGCCTTGCAAGCCATCGAGCAGGAGCGCTGGCACGACGGCCTGGGGGTGAGCATCATCTACGAGGACCTGGCCGGCCGGGTCCTGTCTGGCCTGACCGAGTACCTTGAGGCGAACCCACCGCCACGCGCCCGCAGGCGAGTTCCCTTGCGGCAGCGACTGGAGCAATGGGGTGTGGCGGGGCGTTGGTTGGCACGCCGCCTATCGTCCCCGGTTCCGGGGGCACCCCTGCTGGCGCGGATTTCTCCCGTCGCCCGCTGCCGCGCTTGCGATCTGGGTGACAAGGTTGAGAAGACCTACCTTGACTGGCTGGTCCAGGGCCTGGCCGATCCCGAGTTTCGGAAGTTGTATGTCGCGTCCGATGGCCTGTGCCTGCCTCACCTGCGCCGCGCCCTGTCCGGCGTCCAGGACGAGGGGGCCGTCCGCTGCCTGGCCGAGATGGCGGTTGCCGGCCTGGACCCCTTGCTGCAAAATCTGAGAGAATACGTGCGCAAACGCGACTGGAATAACCGGCAGGAGCCCAGGACCGGCCATGAGGATGCCTCGTGGGTCCGGGCCGTCGCCTTTTTCGCCGGGGAGGCTCCCCGGGCAGAAGAGGAAGAGACCCACAGGTTGCGCCGGAAGGCGATCGAGGAATATCACTAGCGAGGAGAGAGACTTCCGACATGAGTCACATTGTGCTCGTCCGGCATGGAGAAACGGAGTGGAATCGAGTTGAGCGCTTTCGCGGGCAGGCTGATGTACCGCTCAACGAAACGGGCCTGAGGCAGGCCGAGGCGACGGCCCGCCGCGTCGCCGCCGAGTGGCAGCCGGTAGCCGTATACGCCAGCCCGCTATCGCGGGCAGTCAAGACCGCAGAAGCGATTGCCCGGCAGTTCGGCCTGGCGGTTCAGACCTATCGTGGACTGACAGACATCAACTATGGCCAGTGGCAGGGCCTGACGCCCGACGATGCCCGGGAACGCTGGCCGGAGCTGGTGGACGCCTGGTATCGCGCGCCCGAGACGGCGCACATCCCCGGCGGTGAGTCGCTAATCGACCTGCGCATTCGGACCCTGGAGGCGGTGCGCGACCTGGCGGCTCGCCACCAGGGACAAACCATCGTCCTGGTCGGTCATACCGTGGTCAATCGGGCCATCCTGCTGGGGGCTCTCGGCCTGCGCAGCCATGGCTTCTGGCATTTACGGCAGGACCCCTGCGCCATCAACGTGCTGGAGATGAATGGCGATGAGTTCACGCTGGTGTCCATGAATGACACGTGCCATCTGAAAGAGCACGCCCTGAGCAGCGCGAGAGACCGGTAGGATGAGCCGATACTGCCCCAACTGCTGGGCGGAGGTCGCGGAAGAGGCAGAGCTGTGCCCGGCGTGTGGCCACACTCTGGCGGTGGAAGGTGAGGAGTATGTGGACAAGCTCATCGCCGCCCTGCGCCACTTTGAGCCGACCCGGGCCGCGCTGGCCATCCAGATCCTGAGCGAGATGCTGGCCGAGCCACGGGCGGTCATGCCGCTGATCGAGCTGCTCGACACGGCGGGCGATGCCTACGTGCTTCGCTCTGCCGTCGAGGCGTTGGGCCGCTTTGCCGATGCCAGGGCCGTGCCGGCCCTGGCCCGGCGGCTGCGGGACCCGGCGACGCCGTTGGTGGTGCGCGTGGCCGCCGTGGATGCCCTGGCACGCGTTGGCGGCGAGCAGGCCCTGGTGGCCCTCGAAGGGGCGCTGGCCGATCCCAGCGGCACGGTTCGAGAGCACGCGGAGCACGCGCTGAGGCGGCCGCATTCTTCTAATGGTTGATGCCTGGGACAGCCAGGTGGAGCACATGCAAACAGGGAGAGAGCATGGATACTAGAATCAGAAATGTCTGGGCGCGAGAAGTTCTGGATTCGCGAGGAAATCCTACCGTTGAAGTGGAGGTTGGGCTGGAGTGCGGCTCACTAAGCCGGGCCGCCATTCCATCGGGAGCATCCATGGGCTTGCATGAAGCCCTGGAACTGCGCGACGGCGACAAACAGAGGTATGGCGGCAAAGGCGTATGCCAGGCGGTAGACCATGTGCGGCAAGAGATCGCGCCGGCCGTCCAGGGTATGAATGCTCTGGACCAGGCCGGCGTGGACCAGGCGATGTTGGATCTGGATGGCACGCCCAACAAAGGCCGCCTGGGTGCCAATGCCATCCTGGGCGTCAGCCTGGCCGTCGCCCGCGCAGCGGCGGCCGCTACTGGCTTGCCGCTCTACCGCTACCTGGGTGGCGTTGCGGCATACACGTTGCCCGTGCCGATGATGAATATCGTGAACGGTGGCGCACACGCCAACTGGCAGGGTACCGACCTGCAGGAGTTCATGATCGCTCCAGTGGGCGCGCCAAGCTTCCGCGAGGCAGTGCGCTGGGGGTCAGAAACCTATCACGTCCTCAAGAGCGTGCTAAAGAGCGAGGGCTACTCTACCAGCGTGGGTGACGAGGGTGGTTTCGCCCCGGCGTTGACGAACAATTCTGAGGCCATCGAGTTGATTGTTGCTGCCATCCAGAAGGCTGGCTACAAGCCTGGCGAGGAAATCGCCATCGCCCTGGATCCGGCGGCCAGCGGCTTTTACGAGGACGGGCTATATGTTCTGAGGACCGAAGGCCGCAAGGCCACGGCGGCCGAGATGGTGGACATGTACGCCGAGTGGTACAAGAAATACCCGATCATATCAATAGAGGATGGCCTCGCCGAAGACGACTGGGAAGGCTTTGCCTTGCTCAACAAGGTGCTGGGCAACCAGGTCCAGCTAGTCGGCGATGACATCTTTGTTACGAATGTCGAGCGCATCGCGCGCGGCATTGCCGAGAACTCTGCCAACTCTGTTCTCATCAAGCCGAATCAGATCGGAACGCTGACCGAGACGTTTGCCGCGGTTCAGATGGCGTTCAAGGCCGGTTGGACCGCGATGGTATCGCACCGCAGCGGCGAAACGGTGGACAGCTTTATCGCTGACCTGACAGTGGCCATGGGCACCGGTCAACTGAAAACCGGCGCTCCCTGCCGAGGCGAGCGGGTCGAGAAGTATAACCAACTGATTCGCATCGAGGAAGATCTGGGGACGGAGGCCGTCTACGCCGGGCGCCGGGCGTTTCGCCGTTGAGCACGGCCCCGAGGGTTCTTCCTTGAACTCCTGCCGCCCTTGACTGCCCGGCCACCCTGTGCTAAAATCGAGATAACCAAACGGGTGATGAGGCTCACCCAAGGGGCCAGTGCTCGAGCAAAGCGCAAGTCCCTGATCCGTCGGGTGTCCGATTGATAGCCTCTACCGCTCCGACGCGGCTGCGCGTCGGCAGGTAGAGGCTTTTTGTTTATGAGTGTGGGCGGGAAGAAGAGGTGTTCAGCCAGTGACTTTTCAGAGCATATTGACCGAGAACGTGGCCGACGGCACGAGAACAGAGACCGTCGACGAGCCGGTTTTCCTGGCCGATCTGAATCTCGATCAGATAGTCAAGTCCGTTGCCGGGCCCAAGCAGGAGTACAACCTGGAGCCCTTTTTCTACACGCCCCTGCGCGATGTGGAGACGATCCGCTATCGCCAGGAAGTGATGCAAGATCTGGAAGACGAAACGGTGATGGCGCATATCAAGGCGTATACCCAGGAAATGGTCATCGTGCGCCGCTATCTCAAACTCGTGACCAAGTTGGACTTTCTGTACCATAAAAAGGGGTGGTTTCTGGAGGCGGCGCTCGTCTATTGTGACGCCGTGGCCCGGCTGGCGCGGGATCTCGACTCCGCAAGGATCGCCTCACGCGGCTTGTTGGCGTTTCGCGAGTACCTGGCGGGCTATGCCCGCTCGCCCGGTTTTCAGTCGCTCCAGGCCGAGGCGAGGGAGGTCAAAGCTGCTCTATCGGACGTCAGGTATTGCGTCAACATCCAAAACAGCAGGGTAAGGGTGCGCAAGTATGAAGGCGAGATCGATTACAGCATAGAGGTGGAGAAAGCCTTCGAGAAGTTTGCGCAGGGGGCGGCCACCGATTACCGGCTGGATCTGTACAGGGGCTCGGGCATGAACCACATCGAAGCGCAAATTCTCGATCTGGTCGCGCGGCTGTACCCCGAGCCTTTTGCCGCGCTGGACCAATTTAGTGCCCATCACGAGCAGTTTGTCGAGGAGACGATGCGGACCTTTGATCGGGAGATCCAGTTTTACGTCGCCTACCTTGACCATGTCGCCAACATCAAGCGCAAGGGTCTGACATTTTGTTACCCGCGGGTCAGCGCCACCGAACGCGAAGTGTACAGCAAGGCCGGCTTCGACCTTGCCCTGGCGTCCAGCCTGCTGCACAGCGACAGGCCGGTGGTCACCAATGACTTTTGCCTCGAGGGGAGAGAACGCGTCATCGTCGTCTCGGGCCCGAACCAAGGCGGAAAAACGACCTTTGCCCGCGTCTTTGGCCAACTGCATTATCTCGCCAGCCTCGGCTGTCCTGTGCCGGGCAGCGAGGCGCAGCTCTTTCTGTTCGACCGGATTCTCACCCACTTTGAGCGCGAGGAAGACATCCGCAACCTGCGCGGCAAGCTGCAGGATGACCTGGTGCGCATCCACGACATTCTGGGCCACACCACGCCGGATAGCATTATCATCCTGAACGAGATCTTTGCCTCGACGACCCTGAAGGACGCTGTCTTTCTCAGCAAGGGGATCATGGCGCGGATTCTGGAGCTGGGTTCGCTGTGCGTGTGGGTCACGTTCCTCGACGAGCTGTCGTCCTTGAGCGAGCAGACCGTCAGCATGGTCAGCACGGTTGTCCCCGAGAACCCTGCCCTGCGCACCTTCAAGATCATCAGGAAGCCGGCCGATGGCCTGGCCTACGCTCTGTCGCTGGCCGAAAAGCACGGCCTGACCTACGCGCAGATCAAGGAGCGCATCAGAGCATGAAGGTCCTGTTGATGCATCGCGACCGGGATTTCGACTTTGACCCCGAACAGAGGTTGGCGCGGAGCCAGCACGAGCAGGCGCTCATCCAGGACCTGGAACTGGACATCCTCTTTTCGGCCATGGCCCTTGGCGACCGGTTCTTGTTTCACACGGCCAGCCACGCCGTGTTGTCCGGCCTGGGCGACCCGGAAGCCATCCTCTACCGCCAGCAGATCCTCCAGGACTGCCTCCAAAACCCTGACGTTGTCAGAACAATCTATAGCATCCCCATCGAGTCCATTGAAATCCAGAAAAAGAACTGGATGGGCATTTTCAGCCGCTATCCCGCTGGAATATTGAGCAGTGCCATCGAGATGCTCGAGTTGTTCGTCAGGCTGCTCAAGAAGCTGAAAGCCATCGTCGATGAACACGCCCATCGTTTCCAATCCGAGGGGTTTACGCGGTTCTTTGCGATGATTCAGCAGGAGCTGGACGACGACTATTTTTCGCTGGTGGACAATCACCTTCAACAGCTCAAATTCCGCAACGGCGTGTTGCTCAGCGTTGAACTGGGCAAGGGGAACGAAGGCGCGGAGCACGTTCTGCGCAAGCCGAATGACCCCGACCAGAACTGGTTGAAGCGGATCGTGCAGCGGTCGCCGGAATACTCCTTCAGCCTGCATCCCCGTGACGACCACGGTGCCAGGGCCCTCGGCGAGCTGAAGGACCGTGTCATCAACCTGGTTGCCAACGCAGTGGCCCAGTCCGCTGACCACATCGACAGCTTTTTCGACGCTTTGCGCCAGGAGCTGGCGTTTTACATTGGCTGTTTGAACCTGGCCGAGCAACTGGCCGACCTTGGTGAGCCCATCGCTCTCCCCGTGCCAATGGCTTCCCGCATGCGGAAACACACCTTCACCGGCCTGTACGACGTTTGCCTGGCACTGACCATGAAACAGAAGCTGGTCGGCAACGACGTGAATGCCGACGAACAGGACCTGGTGGTCATCACCGGCGCCAACCAGGGCGGCAAATCGACCTTTCTGCGCAGCATCGGCCTGGCGCAGTTGATGATGCAGTGTGGCATGTTTGCGCCGGCCGACTCCTTTTCTGCCAACCTGTGCGACGGCGTCTACACCCACTTCAAGCGGGAAGAAGACGCTGCCATGGAAAGTGGCAAGCTGGACGAAGAACTCGGCAGGATGAGCATCATCGTGGACAACCTGTCGTCCAACTCCATGGTGCTGTTCAACGAATCCTTTGCCGCGACGAACGAAAGAGAGGGTTCGGAGATTGCGCGGCAGGTCACCCGCGCCCTCCTGGAAAGGGGCATCAAGGTTTTCTTTGTAACCCACCTCTATGACCTGGCGTACAGCTTTTACGAAAAGAACATGCCCGGTGCCCTCTTCTTGCGGGCCGAACGGCAGCCTGACGGAACGCGGACGTTCAAGCTCATCGAGGGCGAACCCCTGCAGACGAGTTATGGACAGGATCTATACACCGAGATATTCGGAACGGGCAACGGCGACCGCCTGACTACCCCTTAACTTGGTCAACGACGACGACATGATAACCGTTCTCTGGATAGGGCTGGGTGGATTTCTGGGAGCGAATGCCCGTTACTGGCTTGGCATGTGGGCTGCACACCGATGGGGGACGGCGTTTCCCTATGGTACCCTGGTGGCCAACACCCTTGGCAGTTTCGTCCTCGCCTTTCTCCTGACCCTGGCCACCGGCCGGGCATTCGTTCCACCGGGGATGCGGCGCTTTCTGGCCATCGGCTTCCTGGGCGGGTTTACCACCTTTTCGACGTACAGCTACGAAACCATTGCCCTGCTGGAGCACAATGGCTGGGCAGCAGCCCTGCTGAACATGGTCGGCAACACCGGGCTGGGGCTGCTGGGGGCAGTGCTGGGCATCGTGGTGGGGCGCTGGCTGCAGAGGGGAGGATAGAGGGATGGAGATCGTAGGACGTGCAAGAAAGGTGACGATCTACATCGGCGAGAGCGATCGATGGCAGCGTAAGCCTTTGCACGTGGCGATCCTGGAGATGCTGAAGCGTGAGGGCTGTGCCGGTGCCACGGTGACGCGCGCCCTGACAGGGTTCGGGGCGCACAGCCGCATCCGCACTGCCAGCCTGGTCGACCTGTCGGCCGACCTGCCGTTGATCGTGGAATGGGTGGACAATCCTGCGCGCATCGAGCGCGTCATGCCTCACCTGCGCGAGATGGTGATCGAGGGGCTAATCACCGTGCACGACGTGGAGGTGGTGACCTACAGCCACCGGCGCCTGCGCGAGGTGCCCGCCCACGCGCCGGTGGGCGACCTGATGAGCCGTGAAGTGCGTGCCATGACCCCTGACTCGCCGGTGACCGAGGCTGTGGGACTTCTTCTGGACGAGGATTACCGTGCCTTGCCCGTGGTCGACGAGGAGCGGCGCGTGGTGGGCATCCTGACCGATGGCGACCTCCTCCACAAGGCAGGGCTGCTGGCGATCAGTGCGCAGCAAGCACTGACCGCTTCTGAGCTCTACCACCACCTTGCTATGATGCGCCGGGCCAAGGTGACTGTTGGGCACCTGATGACCGCGCCTCCCATCACCGTCCATGCCACCGCGAGCACAACCGAGGCTGTGCAGTTGATGGTGCAGCACGACGTCAAGCGCCTGCCGGTGGTGGACCAGAAGGGACGGCTGGTCGGCGTGGTCAGCCGCCTGGACCTGTTCCGCGTCATGGCTCAGCCCCCGGTCGCCGAAGCGCCACGGCAGCCTCCGCCGCCCGGCACCCACGTGACCGTCGGCGAAATCATGATGCGCCAGGTACCCGCAGTTCCAACAGACGCGCCTCTGGCTGAGGTGGTGGACCTGATCGTGACCACAGCGCAGCGACGGGTCGTCGTCGTGGATGACGAGCAGCGCGTGGTGGGCATCATCACCGACGGTGACCTGTTGAAGCGAGCAGCCGAGGCGGAGCGAGGCGGGATCCTCCAGGCGTTGGCCAGTCGCGTCCCGGCAAGCCAGCAGGAGGAGGCCATCCGCCTTGGGCAGCGCACGGCCAGCGACGTGATGACCGTTCAGCCGGTGTGTGTCAAAGCCGACACGCCTTTGCTGGATGCCTTGCAGTTGTTGTTGAGGCATCGCGTCAAGCGCCTACCCGTCGTCGACGACGAAGGGCGTCTGGTTGGTCTGCTGGGCCGCGGTGGCGTGCTCCAGGTATTGAGCCGTGAGTCGAAATCACCGGCTTCATCCTGATGCGCCGGCTCCAGGTCTATTCGTTGGCCGGGCAATCCTTAGTGAGAAACCTATAGGGGACGATGGACGAGACGTGGTGCGGATGGCTCTGGAGCTCGAGTTTCCCGCGGAAGAGGCCAGCCGGCGGCGTGGCCAGGCCAGCAAGCTCGGCTAGGCGATGAGCTTCAGGTTGGGCAGGACGTCCAGATCCCAGCCGGCTTGCCTGCCGGCCTGGAAGTTAAAGTAGCCCGCGCTGGCGATCATGGCCGCGTTGTCGGTGCACAGGGAGAGGGGCGGATAGCGCACGGGCACCGGGCAGCGGCGCTGGATCTCGGCGCGCAGCAGCTCGTTGGCCGCCACCCCGCCGGCCAGGAGGAGGGTGCGGGCCCCGAACTCTTCCGCCGCCTGGCACGCCTTTTCCACCAGGACGTCGACGACCGCGGCCTGGAAGCTGGCCGCCAGGTCGGCCACGGGCAGCTCGCGCACGACGGTGGGGCCCTGGGCGCTGGAGCGCATGTCGTCGCGGGGCACGAATTTCTGCACGGCGTGGAGCACGGCGGTCTTGAGGCCTGAAAAGCTGAAATCGTGGGTGCCGGGCAGCCAGGCCCGGGGCAGCTTGAAGGCCTCGGGGTTGCCGTCGCGGGCGGCCTCCTGGATGGAGGGCCCGCCGGGATAGGGCAGGCCCAGGAGGCGGCCCACCTTGTCAAAGGCCTCGCCGGCGGCGTCGTCCAGGGTGCCGCCCAGGCGGCGGTACTGGCCGTGGTCCGCCATCTGGATCAGCTCGGTGTGGCCGCCGGAGACGACGAGGCAGACGAGGGGGAACTCGGGCGGCGGGCCGTCGACGAGCCAGTTGCCATAGATGTGGGCCTCGATGTGGTTGACGCCGATGAGGGGCAGCCCCTGGCCCCAGGCCAGGCCCTTGGCGGCGTTGACGCCCACCAGGAGCGAGCCGGCCAGCCCCGGCCCGTAGGTAACGGCCACGGCGGCGATGCCCTGCTCGGCCAGCGACGGGCCGCCCTCCTCGCCCGAGACGATGCCGGCCTCGTGCAGGGCCTGGTCGATGACGGGCAGGATGCTGAGGACGTGCTGGCGCGACGCGACCTCGGGAAAGACACCGCCGTAGCGCCGGTGGATGTCCACCTGCGAGGCCACGACGCTGCTCTTGATCTCCCGCCCGTCGGCCACGACCGCGGCGGCCGTCTCGTCACAGGACGTCTCGATCCCCAGGATTAACGTCATGTCCAGCCTCCTGGTCACAGTATAACAGATATGGGGGAGTGGTGCAATCCCCAGGCGGCGGCGGTGAGACGTCGATTTTGTAGCAATCCAGATACGGGATTCGGGCCCGTGTCTCTGCCTCGAGTGGGTAACCACGAGCGCAGGACGAACATCACACTTCTCCGATCCAGTGAACCCAGTGGGCACCGGCCTGCTGCGCCCCATTCGCCAGGCGCCTGTCGGCCGTCCACAATTCGGCCCCTTCCTGCTCCGCGAGCGCCAGATAGTGGGCGTCATAGGCTTTGGAGTGGCCAAGCCGCCCGGCCCAGCAAAGCGCCCGCTCGTGCAACTCGGACGTAGGTGCCCAACATTGGACATCGAGTGCCAGAACCTTGCCCATGGCTTCAAGGGCAAGCTCGGTGGTCAGCCACCCGGCAACGACTGCCTTGCGCAGGACAGCGGCGACCTCGTATTCCAGGAGAACGGGGGCAAGCAATTCCAGACCGACTTGTTTCCAGGCCACGACCTTCTGTGTCGCTTGATCGGAAAAGGGCAACGGCAGGACGAGCGCCGCGATCAGGTTGGCGTCTATGACAGCGCTCATGCATCACCTTGCCACGTGCGCTCGACGTCCTGGTCCCACTCTGCCCTCACCTCGGCCAGGGGGTCGGCCTGATACATGCCGCGTTCTTCTTGCAGTCTTGTACGGATTTGGGTCAGCCGTTCAACTGCCTGCAAGGCAGTCGCCCGCTGGTCCTGCTGGCGTTTCTCGGCCAGGTGCTGCTCTACGATCTCTCGCACCAGGTCAGAGATGCTCCGCCCTTCCTGCTCGGCGATCTGGGCCAGGGCTTGATGCTGCTCGGATTCGAGTAATATTTGCGCCCGGTATAGAGTGCTCATGGTCACCTCCACGGGTATTATACACTTACACCTGTGTAGGTGTCAAGCCCTCATCGATACAGCAGGATCGGAACGCGAGCCGGTCGGATGCTCGCGTTGGTCGACCCTGTTTGCCGCCACTGCTTCTTGAACGAGCCACAGAACGTCGTCCGGCCGGCGCGTCGAGAAGGAGATGTCGCGCACAGGTCCCACTTTTCTCTTGAACGCGATCACCACCCTGGGATACTCCAGGAAATTGAACGAGGCGCGGTAGCGTTTGCGAACATTTATAAAATGTATCCCTGCGCCCGCCGTCCTCACGAACAGCGGTAGCTCGTCGAGACGGCATTCTGCCACGTTGTCCAACGGCACCCTCCAGGTAAAAATGCCAAAGGTGAGCTTTAGCGACTGCGGGGTGAGACGGATAACGAGCGTTCGGTAGTTCACCGTGTAGAACAGGAAAAACGAGGAGAAGCACAAGAAGACCCAGCCAAGGGCATCCGGCCGACCATCACTCACGCGCCAGGCAAACAGCAGCAAGAAGAGGATCGTGAGCGCCAGGAAGAGCGCCGTTGTCCTGTTCGAAGACACTCTTTCGTGGTATAGGAGGCCATCGGTCATGATCAACACCTCGTCGGACGAGCGAGCCGCTCAAATCGAAGACGATCACCATACGCCTGGAAACAGGCGATAGCGGACCCGGCCTGCATACTCTCGGTAGCCCGCCAGCTCATCCTGCAAGGCCCTATCCTCCAGGCCGGTGCGGACGATCAGGACAATCAGCAGAACTATGGCGGGCACAAATGCCCACGCAGAATCCAGAAAGAGAGGCGTGGCCAGGTAGAACCACAGTGCCCCTGCGTAGCCGGGATGCCGAACCCAACGGTAGGGACCGCTCGATACAACGTGCTGGCCGCGATCGAGCTGCATGCGGACCATGCCCGAGAAGAAGCGGTTCTCGATGAGGGCATAGGATCCCAGGACAAATCCGGCCAGGATAACACCCAGCGCCAGGATTTTCACCGGCAGGCTGAATGCGGGTGACCAGTCAAACCGGGCATCCAGCCCGGCAACCAGTGGCACCAACCCGCCGCCGAGCCCCACCAGGGGCGCCAGGGTCTTGTCCCAGGGCTTGGCATCCTCGTGCCTCAGGAAGCGAGCGCGTTCGGCAATCAGATCCGGATGGCGCCGCGCAGCCAACGCCCGGCTGACGACAAAGTTCGCGATGCAGAGGATGGCAAATACCCAGGCTTCCCACCAGTCCCAGCGCCAGGAGATCAACAGCGGCAGGAAGGGGACGATGACCACAAAGAACAGCATTTGCACGATGGTACGGGGCGTGATTGTCTTTGGTTGGCTATCCACTTTTTCTCCTCAACCGACTGATGGACAGAGTTGGCCGCGTTGTACAGCACCGCGACGCCAGGTTGGCTACAAACCTGTGTCGAGACCACCTTTGCCCTGTCCTGCTCTTCTTCAGGACGACAGCGCCGTTCGATCCAGTCGCCTCCTGGGCGAGGCGCACGGCGCCTTGTCCGGGCGTCACCCCAATTATGCACCCGGTCTGTCTTCTTGTCAAACACAGCAGGCGGTGGCTGGAAGAGCACTGCGCTGACACTGCTTGACCGCACCTTGGTACGCCTGTCTGATTCTCTACTTCCCAGATTCGAAAGTGCCAAGACAAACGCTCTAGCGCTTGCAAACTTAAGGGTCTTCAGCTATAATGTTGCCACTCGATGAAAGGAATGCAAGATGGAAAGAGTCAGTACGGTGGACTGGGAGATTGAACAGTTGGTCAAGGCGCGTCTCTTTCCCGATCAACAGTCTGTTATTCGCAGTGCCCTGCGTGCCCTGTTCCAGGCTCAGCCTCGCATGAGACAACAGATGATCGTGAGTGCCTACACCGCTGGCGACATCAGCCTGGGCAAGGCAGCCGAACTGATGGGTGTTTCCCACGAAGAATTAAAGGACGTTCTAGCGGAGAGTGGCGTAGAGGTTCATCTAGGGCCACGAACTGTGGAAGAATTGCTGCAAGACGCGGCCAATGCCTGACTACGTCATGGAGTTTTACCTCTCGCCAAGGCCAATGCCATATTGGCAGAGATGATTGCACGGCGCTACCGTTCACCAGTGGACCGCCTCGACGAGTTGGTCTGATCCCGGAAACAGACCCAGCCCGAGGCTCGACCCCGCCCCGAGGTGGGCGCCAAGGTGAAAGAACACAGTACAAGAGCCCGTCCCTGGCAAGGGTGGGCTTTTTGTTTCTCGGGATATGCTTGGCGGAACCTCGTGTCCACGTCGGCACCAAAAAGCACAGCCCACTCCTTTTGAGAGCGGGCTGTGCCCCTGGTAGCGGATACGGGATTCGAACCCGTGTCTCTGCCTTGAGAGGGCAGTATCCTAGGCCCCTAGACGAATCCGCCACACAGATACTATACTGCCCTCAGCGCCAGGCAGTATACTATTACTCCAGGCGCTTGTCAAATTCAGGAAAGCTGTAAGATGCGTCCGGCCGGCGTCGCGGCCCCCGGGTGGGTCGCTNNGGTGGGTCGCCCGGGGGCCGGGGCAGGCACGTGCCGTTCAGGGCGTGGCAGGCCGGCCGGGGCCTACCACTCGTAGCGCACGGTGTAGGTCACGACGGTCTCGCCGCCGGCCTCCACCGGCACGCGGAACTCGATGGTCTGGGCGTCGGTCGTCTCTGGCTCGTGGCTGGATTCCAGGATGCGCCACTCGGTCCAGCGGAACATGTGCTCCACGACGCGCACCTCCACGTCCTCTTCTTTGTGGTTGCGCAGGGTGATCTGGTAGCTCTCCTCGATCCAGTCCTCGTCGTACTCGGCGCGGAAGTTGGTCTGCACCCGCTCGCCGACGATGTCAAAGGCGTCGCCGACGTACAGGCGCACCGACTCGTCCCGGGGCGTGTGGTCGATGGCGTCCTCGCCCACCAGGAGCGTCGAGCCGTCCACGTCGTTTTTGTAGACGCGCACCGTGCCCTTGGGCAGGGGGACGCCCAGGCCCTCCTCCTCGCCGTTCTGGAACTCGAGCATGACCATGACCTTGGCGTTGGTGCCGGTGCCGTAGCTGGGATCGTCGATGGGGGCATAGATGCCGCCAAAGTAGAGCTGCGCGCCGTCGTAGACAAAGAACTTGGTCGCCGGGATGTCGCTGCCGGTGACGAACTCGATTTGCTTGGTCTGCTGGTCGCGGACCGTCACCGGGCGCTGCACCTCGTAGAGGTGATATTCGAAAAAGGCCCGCTCTTCGACGGCCGGGGCCTGCGCCCGCCCGGCGGCCATCTCGTACTCGATGTCCTTGACCACGACCCCTTCCGTCGGGGCGCGGTGGATGTCGCCGGCGATGAGCTTGAGCCTGGCGTCCTCGTAGCCTGCGCCGCTGCGGTTGTCCAGCGTCACCCAGCCGTCCAGGTCCAGCGAGGCCTCGTCGTCGGCCAGGACGACGATATAGTTGGCCCGCCAGTTGATGCCGTTGGTCAGGTAGGTGACCTCCACGTCCTGGGTTCCGCCCTCGGCCGACTCGACCTCCCAGACGAGGGTGGGCCGGGTGATGAGGCCCTCGGGCAGCGCCGGGAAGGCAAACTCCTTGATTTGCCCCAGCTTGAGGACCGTCACCTGGCCGTCGGCGGCCTGCAGGATGACGTCGTCGGCGCCGCTCAACAGCTCGCCGGCGTACTCCTGCCCGTCCTCGGTCACCACCGAGATTTCCAGGCCCAGGTACTTTTGCAGGAGCCTGGCCGAGCCGACGATGTCGTACTCGTAGTTCTGCTCCAGGACCACGGTGCCTTCCGGATCGGTGAGGGAGCGAAAGTGGACGCTGGTGGGATCGATGCGCGCGGCCACGTCGTCAAAGCGCACCTCGTTGAGCCCCTCCTCCAGATCCAGGGTCCGCAGGTCCTTCACCAGGGCCAGGTCCTGGTTGTACACGGCCAGCTCGACCCCCTCGCCCTGGGCGGCCGCCGGCGTGGGCGGCTGCCCGGCCCCCGGCAGGCCGCCGGCGACCAGCGCCAGCGCTGCCAACACGCTCCACATCAGCCATCGTCTGTGCTTCATTGCTGTCCTCCTCCTTGGGTTCGTACGCCACGTATCAGACGCTTCCCGGTGCGGCCCGGTTCCCTCGTTGGTAGTGGGTGCTTTGGCGCCCCCGCAACCAACAGCGCGATGAATCGCGCACTACCAACGTTGGTAGTGGGTGCTTTGGCGCCCCCGGCAACCAACAGCGCGATGAATCGCGCACTACCAACGTTGGTAGTGGGTGCTTTAGCGCCCCGGAGCTGCAGCGCGATGAATCGCGCACTACCAACGTTGGTAGTGGGTGCTTTGGCGCCCCCGGCAACCAACAGCGCGATGAATCGCGCACTACCAACGTTGGTAGGGGGTGCTTTAGCGCCCCGCACCAACAGCGCGATGAATCGCGCACTACCAACGGGTTCCCCGGAGCTGGGCCTTGTATCGTTCGCGGATTCGGGCAAATAGGGCGCAATACTCCTCGCTGCCATAGTCGGGATAGGTCCAGGGCCAGGGACGAAAGCGGCCCTGCTGGTAGGCCAGGGTGACCTCGCCGTACACGCCCTGGCCCAGGTAGAGGCGGTGGGCGTGGTCCTTGGTGGTGGCCAGCACCAGCTTGCCCAGGGCCACGTAGCCGGGGTCGACGTTCACCCGGCGCCGGCCCCCGGCCGCCAGCGACTGCTCCAGCTCGTTGGCCAGGCGCTTGGCCGCCGGCAGCTCGGCCGGCGAGACCAGCCGCTCGAAGGCCACGATCTGGCGCTGCAGGCCGGGGCCAAGCTCGCCGGCGTAATAGTCGGTGTGGTCAAAGGGCAGGAGGTCGCTCTGGAGGTCGATGGGGCCCCAGGCGGCCGCCAGCGCCTCGCGCACCCGGGCGAGGAGGCCCGGCTCTCCCGTGAGGAGGCTGGCGATGAGCTTGACCGGCTGCGGCTCGCGGGCAGTACCCATGCTGTACCCTTTCCTGGTCCATGATAGCGGCTTCTGCCGGTTCTGTCAAGGGCGGGCACCGCGCGCTGCGGCATACCCGACGGTTGCCCGGCGCTTGACAGGCGGCCGTTAGGGCGCTATACTCAGCCGCTGGAGGATGACGCTATGCAACTTGAAACCGATGCCAAGGCACGGCCGGCCGAAGCCGAGGCTTTCGACACCGGCCAGGTCTTGACCATCGTCGGGGCCCACGCCGTCCACGACACCTATACCGGCTTTTTGCCGCCCCTGTTGCCCCTGTTCATTCAGAACCTGGCCCTGAGCCGCACCGAGGCCGGGCTGCTGACGGTCTTTAACCAGGGTCCGTCGCTGCTCCAGCCCCTCATCGGGCACCTGGCCGATCGCGCCAGCCTGCGCACCCTGGTCATCCTGGCGCCCGCCATCGGCGGGGTGACCATGGGGATGCTGGGCGTGACGTCGAGCTATGCCCTGCTGGCCCTGCTCCTGATACTCTCGGGCATCAACTCGGCGGCGCTGCATTCCGTGGCGCCGGTCATGGCCGGCCGGCTTTCGGGCCGCAGCCTGGGGCGGGGCATGGGCCTGTGGATGCTGGGCGGCGAGCTGGGCCGCGCCCTGGGGCCCATCGTCATCGTCTCGGCGGTCGAGATCCTGGGCCTGTCGCGCACGCCCTGGCTCATGGTCGCCGGCTTTTTGGCGTCGGCCCTGCTCTACGTCCGGCTCCGCGACGTGCCCGTGCACGTGGCCCGCAGCGTCGAGCCACTGCCCTGGCGGCAGTTCCTGTCCATCATGGGGCCCTTTCTCCTGCCCCTCATCGCCATCATCACCGTCCGCGCCTTCATGATCTCGTCGCTGACCACGTACCTGCCCGTCTTTTTGACGGAAGAGGGATCCGAGCTGTGGCTCGCCGGGGCCTCTCTGACGCTGTTGGAGGGGGCGGGCGTGGCCGGGGCGCTGCTGGGCGGCTCCCTCAGCGACCGCTTTGGCCGGCGGGCGGTGATGGGCGTTGCCCTGCTGGTGACGCCCATCCTCATGTTCCTCTTTCTCTTTGCCGACGGCTGGCTGCGCATCCCGCTGCTCCTGGCCCTGGGGCTGACGGCCCTGTCGGTCATCCCGGTACTCATGGCCCTGGTGCAGGAGAGCTTTCCCGAGAACCGCGCCCTGGCCAACGGCGTCTACATGGCCCTCAGCTTCCTGATCCGCTCCGCCGCCGTCCTGGTGGTGGGCGCCATCGGCGACACGTGGGGCATGCGCCCGGCCTTTGCCGTCAGCGCCATCGCCCCTTTGCTGGGATTGCCCTTCCTGTGGCTCTTTCCCAAGGGGCGCGGCTCGTCTGCCGGACGCGCACCTGTTTGATGCGGCGGCGGGGCTGTGGTATAATGGCCCCGATTCTCTGCACAAGGCGGGATACGCATGGCACGCAACTATCGCAAGCTGGCAACGTCGCAGGATCTGACCCGGCTGATGACCCGCTACTATGCCACCCGCAAGGTGGTCGGCAAGGTCAAGCCCCTGGCGTGGGTGACGAGCGGGGCGCCCGTGGAGATCCTGCACGGCATGGGTGTGGCCACGGTCTATCCCGAGAACTATGGTGCGCTGCTGGGCGCGCAGCGGGCGGCGGTGCCGCTGGCGCAGGTGGCCGAAGAACGCGGCTTCAGCCCCGACCTGTGCTCCTACGCCCGCTCGCACATCGGCTCGGTGTTGGCGCCGGGCAAGGCGCCCCAGGGCGGCCTGCCCCGGCCCGACCTGCTCATCGCCTGCAACAACATCTGCGGCACGGTCATCAAGTGGTACCAGGCCCTCGCCCAGCAGCTCGGCGTGCCACTCTTTCTCCTCGACGCTCCCTACCAGCACGAGCCCGGCCTGCACGACCACACCGTCCAGTACGTCGCCGCCCAGTTGGAAGAGATGATCGCCTGGGTGACCCGCCACACCGGCCGCAAGCTGAACGACAAGAAGTTTGCCCTGGCCCTGGAGCGCTCCAACGAGGCCGTCGGGCTGTGGCGCGAGATCCGCGAGCTGTGCCAGGCGCGGCCCTCGCCCCTCAACGCCCCCGACCTCTTTTTGACCATGGCGCCCATCGTCGTCCTGCGCGGCACCCGCGACGCCGTCACCTTTTACCGCAAGCTCAAGGCCGAGGTGGAAGAGCGGGTGGCCCGCGGCGAAGGGGCCATCTTCGAGGAGCGCTACCGGCTGCTGTGGGACAATATCGCCATCTGGTACCAGCTCTTTCGCCTCTTCCACCTCTTTACCCAGGCCGGGGCCTGTTTCGTGGTCGACACCTACACCAACGCCTGGTCCACGTCGGTGGACACCGGCGAGCCCATCGAAGGGCTGGCACGCACCTATGCCACGGTCTATATCAACCAGAGCCTCCAGGTGCGCGCCGAGCTGGTGGCCGGCATGGTGCAGCGCTTTGCCGTCGACGGCATGGTCTTTCACTCCAACCGCTCCTGCAAACCCTACTCCCTGGGCCAATACGACCTCGTGGAGCAGGTGAGCCGGCAGACGGGCGTGCCGGGCCTGGTCCTCGAGGCCGACATGTGCGATACGCGGCTCTATGCCGAGGAGCCGGTCAAGAATCGCGTCCAGGCCTTTCTCGATCTGCTGGAGGCCCGCTAAACGGGGAGCGGAACCGTAGCCAGAGGAAAAGGCGTGCCTGGATCCCACGTGCTGCTCCCCCAGCCCGGGCTGGGGGTTTATAACGTCTGTAGAATTTACCGGCGATGCCGGGGTCTACCAGGGAGGTGGGTTGAGCGGCGAAGTCCTGGCACTCGTTAGTGCCCTATTGTGGTCCGTGGCCAGCGTGCTGATGGCCCTGGGCAGCCACCGGCTCCACGTCCTGCCCTTGAACCTGATCCGCTGCGTGGTGTCGTCCGTCTTTTTCTGGGCGCTGCTGCCCTTTTATGGCGGGCTGGAGGCCTTCCGGACGGTGCCATCCTCGGCCTGGCTGTGGCTGGTGGTCTCGGTCCTCATCCTGCTGGTGGTCGGCGACACCCTCTACTTCCGCAGCCTGAACCTGGCGGGCGTCTCGTGGGCCATGCCCGTGGCGGGCATCAACCCCTTGTGGGCCATCCTGCTGGCCGCTCTCTTTGTCGACGAGCCCCTCACCTGGAGCCTGCTCCTGGGGGCCCTGCTGGTGGTGGCCGGGGTGACGCTCCTCAGCCGGCCCGAGATGCACTCCAGCAACGGGCAGGACATCGAGCCGGCGGCGCGGCGCAAGGGACTCCTCATCGCCCTCCTGGTCTCGCTCCTATGGGGGGCCGGGCAGGTGACCCTCAAGCCGGCGACGGCGGGCATGCACTCGGTCGTGGCCAACAGCATTCGCCAGCCCCTGGCCATGTTCATCCTGCTGGCCATCAACCTGCGCACGGGCCTGTGGAAGGAGCTGCGCCGCCTGGACCGCCGTTCCTGGGCCATGATCCTGCTGGCCAGCCTCGTGGGGACCGGCGTGGGCACGCTGTTTTTCGTCATGGCCATCCAGACCCTCGGAGCGGGGCGCACGGCGGTCATCACCAGCACGTCGCCCCTGTTGGCCATCCCCTTTTCCATGACCATGCTTCGCGAGAAGCCCACCCGCTGGACGGTGGCCGGCACGTTTTTCACGACGGTGGGCGTCGTCCTGGTCGCCTGACCGGCCGCGCCCGGCATTGGATTTTCGGAGGACGTCTTGTTGGACAGGCTGAAGGACCGGGTGGGGCGGTGGGGGCAGCACCTGGAGAGCTACCGCCGCATCCTGGCCTACGTCCGGGACTATCGCTGGCACCTGGCCCTGGCGGGCCTGAGCCTGGTGGTCATCGGCCTGCTGGGCCTGGCCATGCCCTGGATCGTGCAGCAGATCGTCGATCTGCTGGTCGGCGGCCAGGAGCTGGATCGGCTGAACCTCTATGCCCTGGCCCTGGGAGCCATCCTGCTCCTGCGCTCGGCCCTGGGCATCGTGCAGTCCTACGTGGTGGCCTGGGTGGGTGAGCGGGTGGTGGCCCGCCTGCGGCGCGAGCTGTACGAGCACCTGCTGTCGCTGTCGCTGGGCTTTTTTGCCGGGCGGCCCGTGGGCGAGATCCAGTCGCGGCTGACCAACGACGTGCAGGTCATCCAGGTGGCCGTCACCAGCAACATCATCGTCCTGGTGCAGCAGGTGGTCATGGCCGCCGGCATCGTGGCCATCGTGGCGATCACCAACTGGCGGCTGACGCTGCTCTTGACCCTGTCGGTGCCGGGCATGGTGTTCCTGACCCGGATCATGGGCCGCCGCATCCGCCGCGTGGCCCGCGAGGCCCAGGACGTCCTGGCCCAGGCGTCGGCCGTGGTGGAAGAGACCGTGGGCGGCATTCGCGTCGTCAAGTCCTTTGCCCGCGAGGACCACGAAGCGGCGCGCTTCGGGCAAAAGGTGAACGACCTGTTTTCCGCGGCCATGCGCCGGGCGCGCATCTATGCCACCATGGGGCCCCTCATGTCGCTCCTGGTGTATGGCAGCCTGGGCCTGGTGCTGTGGATGGGCGGCCGCGAGGTGCTCCTGGGCCGGCTGACGCCGGGGCAGCTCATCGCCTTTCTCTTTTACGCCACCATGCTCAGCGGACCGTTGAGCAGCTTTGGCGGGCTGTACGGCCAGATCCAGGCCGCCGTGGGCGCCACGGAGCGCGCCTTCGAGCTCCTCGACACCCGCCCGGAGATCAGCGACGCCCCCGACGCCGTGCCCCTGCCGCCCGTCCGCGGCCACGTCGTCTTTTGCGACGTCGAGTTCGACTACGATCCGCGGCAGCCGGTGCTGCGCGACGTGAGCCTGGAGGCCCTGCCGGGGGAGGTGGTGGCCCTGGTGGGGCCCAGCGGCGTGGGCAAGACGACGCTGGCCAACCTGATCCCCCGCTTTTACGATTCCGCCCGGGGTTCTATCACCGTCGACGGGCACGACATCCGCCGGGTAACCGTGCGCTCGCTGCGCGACCAGATCGGCATCGTGCCCCAGGAGACGCTCCTCTTCAGCGACACCGTGGCCGCGAACATTCGCTACGGGCGCCTGGACGCCACCCGGGACGAGATCGAGGCGGCGGCGCGGGCGGCCAACGCCCACGATTTTATCTGCAACGACCTGCCCGACGGCTACGAGACGCAGGTGGGCGAGCGGGGCGTCAAGCTGTCGGGCGGCCAGCGGCAGCGGGTGGCCATCGCCCGGGCCATCCTCAAGAACCCGCGCATCCTCATCCTGGACGAGGCGACCTCGTCGCTGGATACCGAGTCGGAGACGCTGGTCCAGGAGGCCCTGGACCGGCTCATGCACCCGCCGGGCGGCGAGGGTCGCACGACCTTTGTCATCGCCCACAGGCTGTCGACCATCGTCAACGCCGACCGCATCGTGGTCCTCCACGAGGGGCGGGTGGCGGAGCAGGGCAGCCACGCCGAGCTGCTGGCCAGGAAAGACAGCCTCTACCGCCGCTACCACGCCCTCCAGTTCCGCTGGGACGACGGCGAGGAGGCACCGCCACCGACCCGTGAGGAACGCGGGGCCTTTGCCGGGCAGCGGGACTGGCCTTCCCTGCTCTCGCTGCCCTTCCTGCCCCCGCCCGGGCTCGGCCAGGACCCGGACCCGGAGGGCGGGGAGCCAGAGGCATGAGGCTCTCGCGTCCGTCCCTGGCCCGCCGACCATGATCTGGCTACACCTGCGCATCGTAGACTTCTTTAACGCGCTGGCCGCCCGGTACTACCGGCGCAAGTTTGGCGCCGCCGCCCGGCAGTTGGGCCGCACGCCCCACCCGGACGGAGCCGGGCAGCGCGGCTTTGTGGCCATCGAGATCGACGGCCTGGGCTACCGGTACCTGCGGCAGGCCATCAGGACCGGCGCCATGCCCTACCTGGCCCGGCTTATCACCACGCGCCGCCTGCGGCTGGCCCGCTGGCGCTGCGGCCTGCCCAGCACCACGCCCGCCTCCCAGGCGGGCATCCTCTATGGCAACAACTGGGACATCCCCGGCTTTCGCTGGTACGACAAGCGGAGCGGCGAGTCCATCATGTGCAAGCTGCCGGGCGTGGTGCGGGCCATCCAGGAGCGCGTGTCGGAGGGGCGCCCGGGGCTGCTGCGCGGCGGCTCGAGCTATACCAACATGTTCGACGGCGATGCCCGCCTGGCCCTCTTTACCCTGTCGGCCATGGGCCGCGACCGCTTTTTTGAGAACGTGCGCGGCTTTGGCTTCCTGGTGCTCTTTCTCCTCAGCCCCGGACGCGTGCTGCGCGTCGTGGGCCTCTCCTTGTGGACGTGGCTGGTGTACGTGGGCAAGCGAGCGGCCACCTGGCTGCGCGCCAGGCAAAAGGGCTCGCACTTTACCTTCCTGGGGCCCCTCCTGGAGATCGCGAACAACGTGGTCTTTCGCGAGGTGACCACCTTTAGCGTCATGATGGACATCTACCGCCAGATGCCGGCCATCTATGCGTCCTACACCGGCTACGACGAGATCGCCCATCACTTTGGGGCGGGCAGCCCCGAGGCGCGGCGTGCCCTGCGCGCCCTCGACAACCAGATCCGGCACATCGACCGCATCCGCCAGACCTACCAGGCACGGGAATATGACCTGTACATCCTCTCCGACCACGGCATGACGCCCTCGGTGCCCTTTCGCGCAGCCTTTGGCCTGAGCCTGGAGCAGTTTGTCGCCGAGCGTACGGGGCAGCAGGTGTACGCCGGCGAGGGCGAGGACGAGGGGCTGCCCGAGCAGCGCGCCCGCTTCCTGGTGGAAGAGATCCGGGGCCTGGAGGCCCAGCGCCGGGGGCAGATCCCCACTTTGCTGCTGCAGGCCACGCGCCGCCGCCTGGAGGAAGATCTCCTGGCCCAGGCGCTGGAGGCCGAGTGGGACCTGAGCCGCCGGGGGGAGATTGCCGTGCGGAACTCGGGCTCGCTGTCGCACATCTATTTCCAGGTCACGCCGCGCCAGATGGACCTGGGCGAGATCGCCCTGCTCTACCCCCAGCTCTTGCCCGACCTCGTCGGCCATCCCGGCATCGGCCTGGTGGTCGGTCGCGACGGTGAGCATGTGGTCGTCACCAGCGAAAAGGGCACCCTGTGGGTTGGGCCGGAGGGCGAGCGGTTGGAGGGCGAGGATCCGCTGGCCGGCTACGAGGGTCGAGGCTGGGCCGTCGGCCAGGTCGTGCGCCTGATGCGCTTTCCCCACGCCGGCGACCTGGTGCTCCTGGGCACCTGGGACGGGGAGCAGGTCATCTGCTTCGAGGAGCAGGTGAGCTCCCACGGCGGGCTGGGCGGCCCCCAGACCCAGCCCTTCCTCGCCTACTCGGCCGACGTGCCGCTGTGCGCGGGGGATATCGAGAATGCGGAGGAGGTGTACGAGCAACTGCAGGCGATCTATCGCACCGTCCGCGACGAGGTCGAGGAGGAAGGCTAGCCGGCGAGGTGGCCCCCCCGCCGGAACACCCCCGCGCTCCCCACCCCCTTCACGTCCAGCACCCGCCCGTTGGCAAAATACTCGAACTCGAAGGCGGTCACGTCGCCGGCGCGGAGGCCGGGCACGGGCATCAGCCGCGCGGTGAGGGGCTTGTCCAGGCGCACGGCCAGGGCCGCCACGTCCAGCAGGATGCCGGCCAGCTCGTCCTCGGTCACGTCGCCGGGCAGGGGCACTGTGTCCAGCCCCGTGCCGCACACGGCGGACCACAGGAGCAGGTCGTTCACGGTAAAGAGCCCCTCCTTGCTCCGCTCGGCCAGGACGGCGTCCTCCAGCACGGGCAGCATGAGCCCGTTAAAGCCGCAGTGGGGATAGCGCGCCTGGCGCAGGCAGCCGGTCAGGAACGAGGCGGCAAAGAGGGTGCCCGGCGCCCCAAAGCGCTCGACGCCCAGGCGCTCCACCGCCGCGCCGACGCTCCGCGCCTCGTCGGGGAAGGGCGCGTAGGAAAAGTCGATGCCGGCAAAGCGGGCGCCGGCCTCCCGGGCGAGGGGCTCCACGACGGCGGCCACGCGCCCGGCCGCGTCTTCCACGGCCGCCACCAGCCGCCCCCGGGCCTCGTCCAGCGAGCCCGCCGGCGAAAAGGCCTCCACCGCCAGCCCGGCCGACTCCAGGGCGACGGCGACCGCCGGGCCGCCGCCGTCGTGGTAGGCCGCCGGGAAAAAGGGCGCGTGGGGGCCCACGTTGGCCAGCACCGCCAGGCGCAGGTTGCCAAAGCCCTGGTCGGTGGTGTGGGCCACCTCGCGGACGACCGACGCCGCCTGCCGGATGGCCGCCAGGTTGATGCCCGCCTCGCGGCCGGCGACCAGGATGCTGGCAAAGGTCGAGTCGTTCCCCCGGATCAGCTCCGGGATGAGGGCCAGGCGCTCCAGGCCGGCCCCCGGCCCGGCGGCCAGCACCGGCCCCAGCGAGACGTACTCGAACCCGGCGGCCGCGCCCTCCGCGGCGACGGCCCGGGCCACGGCCATGGGATCGCCGGGCAGCGACGACAGGGGCTGCGTCGCCAGGCGCCGGGACTGGACCGGGAGGCCGGCCGCTTCCAGGGCGGTCTGGGCGTCCCGGGCCAGCCGCCCGGCCCGGGCGGCCGCATTCGCGCCCGGCCCGCCGGCGTTCACGAAACAGGTGATGGATCGCACGTTCATGGTTTCATCCTCGATTTTGCCGCGCTGCTTCGAACAGGATGACCGTGGCCGCCATGGCCGCGTTGAGCGACTCGGCGCCGCCCGCCATGGGGACGCGCACCGTGCCCGTGGCCAGCCTTGCCGCTTCGGCCCCGGCCCCCTCGGCCTCGCCGCCCACGATGAGCGCCGAGGGCACCGTCCAGTCCACGCGGTCGTAGGCCACCTGGCCCCCGGCCTCGGCCAGCCAGGCGGNNCCGCCAGCAGCCCGGCGATGGCCGGCCAGTCCATCTCTTGCACCGCCAGGCGAAAGTGGGCGCCCATCGCGCCGCGCACCACCTTGGGGTTGTAGGCATCGACCGTGCCCGGCGCCAGCACCACCCGGCCGGCCCCGGCCGCCTCGGCCGAGCGCAGGAGCGTGCCCAGGTTGCCCGGGTCGCGGACGCCGTCCACGACCAGGATCAGCCCCTCCCGCGGCGCCACGCGGGGCACGGGCACCACGGCCAGGACCCCCTGGGGGGTCTCGGTGCCGGCGCAGGCCGCCAGCACGGCGTCAGTCACCGGCCAGGCACCCTCTTCGGCGGCGCGCAGGAGGGGCAGCAGGGCCTGCCCCCCCGCACCCGCCGCCCAATCCTCCGTAAAGAAGACGAGAGCGGGCCTGATGCCCGCCCTCGTCACCTCGTGTACCAGGCGCGTTCCCTCGACAACAAAACGGCCCTCCCGGTCGCGGGCACGCCGCCGTCCGAGGGACCGTACGTACTTGACGCGTTCGTTCTGCGTGCTGGTAATCATCCCGTGAAAGGCAGAACCTTCGCTCTCAGCGCTTGGCGACCTTGACCAGGCTGCCAAATGTGGCGGCGTCGTGCACCGCCAGGTCGGCCAGGATCTTGCGGTCCAGCTCCACGCCGGCCTGCCTGAGGCCGTGGATGAAGCGGCTGTAGGACACACCTTCCTGGCGCGATGCAGCGTTAATGCGCGTGATCCACAGTCGCCGAAAATCGCGCTTCCGGTCCCGCCGGTCGCGCGTTGCGTACCACAACGACTTCATCATCGCCTCGTGGCCGCGACGCCAAAGGCGATGTTTGCCTCCGAACTGACCCTTGGTGATCTTCAGGACCGCGCTATGCCGGCGTCGCAGCCGGGGGCCCCCCTTTACTCTCGGCACGTTAGACTCCTCTCACAGCAATGATCTGGCCAGCCTGCGAACGGACACAAGCCCGCGCCAGGCTACTTGTACTTTTCCAGGTAGGGCGCCAGCTTGCGGACGCGCTTCTTGGCGGCGCTCGCCGTTACCTCGATCATCTCGTCGAATTGGCGCTTCACGCGCTGACTTTTCTTGCGGCGCAGGTGGCTCTTGCCGATCTTGGTGCGCATGAGCTTCCCGCCGCCGGTGTACTTGAACCGCTTGGCCGTTGCCTTGTGCGTCTTGATTTTTGGCATCGTCGTTCCTCTCCTACAAAGCGATTGCCCCTGATCAGGGGCAATGAGCTAGAATTTCTCACGTCGACCTGAATCGAGCAGAGCAGCTCAAGCCATGCGCACGCCCTATGCCTTGCGGGGGGTGCCTGGTGCGACGATCATCAGCATCGTCCGCCCCTCGAAGCTGGGCCGCTGTTCGATCACGGCAATGTCCTCCAGTTCCCTGGCGAACCGATCGAACTGGTCCTTGGCCACGTCGAGGTTATAGATCTCGCGTCCCCGGAACCGCATGCGAATCCGGACCTTGGCCCCCGATTCGAGGAAAGCGCGCGCCTGCCGAACCTTGAAGTTGATGTCGTGATCGTCGGTCTTGGGCCTCAGGCGGACCTCCTTGATCTCGACTTCTTTTCTCGACTTGCGCGCTTCTCGCTCTCGCTTGGCCCGCTCGTACTGGTACTTGCCAAAATCCATGAGCTTGGCCACCGGGGGGTCAGCGTTCGGGGCAACCTCCACCAGATCCAGTTCCCGCTCTTCGGCCAACCGCAACGCCTCTCGCCGCGGCAGCACCCCGAGCTGCTTGCCATCGGCATCAATGACCCTCAACTGTGGCGACTGGATCGTGTTGTTGACGCGCGTTCTGTTCTTGCTAATCTCTGCTTCTCCTTCTTCCCCTGCCCGGTTTCCCTTCCTGGGAAAGCATCACCTCATTATAGATTTACAGGCGCAGGCGCACTGTATCTGCGGCATTATACCCCAGAAATTGTCCCGGGTCAAATGGAAGACAACATATGTCAGCAATTCTCGGTATGGCAGCCATACGCACCTATCGCTCCCGCCGGAGCGCCAGATCCGGACCGAGCAAAAGGCCAGGTCGGACTCACGATTGGCCAAACCGAGAATTGCCCGCAACATACGTATCGACTATCGGCTACACGTCCCTCTTCTCGGCCACGGCCTCGTCGATGCGGGCGATGACGTCGGGCAGCGACTGCGCCCCCAGGTTCTCGCCGCTGCGCAGCCGGACGGCCACCTGGCGGTTTTCCACCTCCCGGTCGCCCACGACCAGCATGTAGGGCACCTTTTGCAACTGCGCGGCCCGGATCTTGGCCTGCATCCGATCGGCCGAGTCGTCCACCTCCACGCGGACGCCCGCCGCCCGCAGCTCGGCGGCCACTTCCCGGGCATAGTCGGCGTGCCGGTCGGCGATGGGGATGACCTGCGCCTGGACCGGCGCCAGCCAGGCCGGGAAGGCCCCGCCATAGTGCTCCAGCAGGATGCCGAAAAAGCGCTCCAGCGAGCCCAGCAGGGCACGGTGCACCATGTAGGGCCGGTGATCCTGGCCGTCGGCGCCCACGTACTTCAGGTCAAAGCGCTCGGGCTCGTTAAAGTCGAACTGGATCGTCGTCAACTGCCACTCGCGCCCCAGGGCATCGCGCAGCTTCAGGTCGATCTTGGGTCCGTAAAAGGCCCCGCCGCCCTCGTCCATCTCGTAGGGCAGCCCCTCGGCGGCGATGGCGCGCTTCAGGGCCTCGATGGCCTCGTCCCACTGGGCCTGCTCGCCGATGGCGCCCGCCGGCCTCGTGGCCAGGTAGGCCCGAAAGTCAGAGAAGCCAAAGGCCTCCAGCAGGCGCATGGAAAAGCGCAGCACCTCCAGGACCTCGTCCTCCATCTGCTCGGGCGTGCAAAAGATGTGGGCGTCGTCCTGCGTAAAGCCGCGCACCCGCAGTAGCCCGTGGAGCACCCCGCTCCGCTCGTAGCGATAGACCGTGCCCAGCTCGGCCCAGCGCAGGGGCAGCTCCCGGTAGCTGCGCCGTTTCGTCTGGTAGATCTTGATATGGAACGGGCAGTTCATGGGCTTGATATAGTAGTCGATGTTGTCGATGTCCATGGGCGAGTACATCGACTCGGCGTAAAAGCCCAGGTGGCCGCTCGTCTCCCACAGGCGCGAGCGCCCGATGTGGGGCGTGTAGACGATGTCGTAGCCACCCTCGAAGTGCTTCTGCCGCCAGTAGTCCTCGATGATGCTCCGGATGCGGGCTCCCCTGGGATGCCAGTAGACCAGGCCGGCGCCGGCGTCCTCGTGAAAGCTGAACAGATCCAGGTCCTTGCCCAGTTTGCGGTGGTCGCGCTTTTCGACCTCGGCCAGCCAGTCCATGTGCTTCTGCAGCTCTTTCTTCGAGGGCCACACCGTGCCATAGATGCGCTGCAGCATGGGCTGGTTCTCGTCGCCGCGCCAGTAGGCGCCCGCCACGTTCAGCAGCTTGAAGGCGTCGGGCGGGATCTGGCCCGTGCTGTCGACGTGGGGCCCGCGGCACAGGTCGGTGAACTGGTCGTGCGTGTAGATCGACAGCGTGCTCACGGGCTCGGCGCCCGATTCGCCGTGCTCGTCCTCCTGGCCCGACGACAGCTTGGCGATCTGGTCCAGCTTGTAGGGCTGCCCGGCAAACATCTCTTGCGCCTCGTCCACGCTCACGTCGCGCTGGACAAAGGGATAGTCGCCGCGCACGATGTCGACCATGCGCCGCTCGATCTCGGCCAGGTCGTCGGCCGACAGGGGCCGGGGCAGGTCGAAATCGTAGTAAAAGCCGTTCTCCACGGGCGGGCCAAAGGCCAGCTTGCCCTCGGGGAACATCTGCAGGACGGCCTCGGCCATGACGTGGGCCGTCGAATGCCGCAGCTTGTACAGTTTTTCTTCGTGATCGCCGTTTCCTGAAGCCATGATCTTTTCCTCCTCAATTCACTCCAAAACAAAAAACCCTCGCCCATGGGGCGAGAGGTCTTCTCACGCGGTTCCACCCAGGTTGCTCAACCCGGGGGTCGAGCATCTCTGTGACCGATAACGGGGTCAGCCGGGGCCCCATACTCTCGCCGAGGCGATTTGAGGGACCCACTCACAGGTGGTTTTCGGCGGTTTTCCACGGTGCGGGCTCTCAGCCGGTGACCCGCATTCTCTGGCGCTTCCTGCCGCCTACTCGTCCTGCTCGCAGATTTGGCTATTTGCTTTTGGTGGGCGGTACAGGACTTGAACCTGTGACCTTATGCATGTCAAGCATACGCTCTAGCCATCTGAGCTAACCGCCCACAGTGCGCCCCATTATACCACAGTTTGTCAAGAGTGCAACTCGAACGGGCGGTTGTGCTGAACCCGACCCCGGCCCTGACCCCTTCCCTGGACGATGGGGAGGGGGGGCGGGTGTTTGGACCACGGAGGGCGCGATACATTCGCTTCGCTCAGTACTTGAAGGGGCGACACATTCGCTTCGCTCAGTGCAAGAAGGCGCGAAAGGGCGCGCTTTCGTGGTTTTTCGCGTTGTTTCGTGTTTTTCGTGGTCCGGGGCGCTCTCGACGTGCATGCCAGGGCAGTTGAGGTTCTTCTCGCTGCCACTGCTCGTGGCGGATAACAATCCGCCAGTCTGGGTGGTGGGAGGGGG
>MTKX01008484.1_pt1 | contig 49447 bp, 40 predicted proteins | sample 1042771 | NCBI WGS metagenome assembly MTKX01 (sample SAMN06212183, study PRJNA360534) | anaerobic digester metagenome | biome: Wastewater treatment plant; material: sludge; isolation source: anaerobic digester fed with sludge from wastewater treatment plant | place: Denmark: WWTP Randers ...
AAAGATATCTGCATGATGATATGTGCAGTGCTTCCAATCACGCCCTGCGCAGGCAATTTTATGAAGGGATAACTGGCAGATCGCCATACCTTGCTTCGCGGGCACAGGCTCAAAAACCGCTCGGGATGATGTAACACATATGCCTGCGTCCTAATCTTGATCGTGCCGGTGTCTTCACCGAGCACGCGTCTTGACCGCAGGTCTCCAGATGATGCTGGACGCCTAGGGCGAAAAGCTGTGCTCGGGCAAGAGCCCGGCACAATCAGGCACGAAAAAGGGCAGCGGTGGGCTGCCCTTAGTTGGTGTTATAGAGGGGATCTAGCGTCTGATCGACGGCAGGAAGAGGTCATACGAGTCGCCCAACAAAGCGAACTCGCTCAGGTGGCAGATCGGCAGGCTCAGCCAGTCCTCATCCAGATTGCGGGTGTAGCTTCCGCCTGGACAGGTGCTGGCTGCATCCAGCCAAGCTAGTTCGGTTGTGTCCCAATAGTACAGGATCAGAGTGTCTTCGGGGATAACACCCAAACTGGCTTGATCGTAATGCAGGGTCAGAGTCAGCGGTTGAGCAAAATTTTCCATGGGAATCCCATCAACTGAAGCAGTCAGCTCGAAGCTGTTGCCCGCGAAGTTCAAGACTCCGATGTCTTGACTGGGGTCGGGTTGGGGAGCAAAGAGGATGGTGAGCATGCCCTCCACTGCATCTGCTGGAATATCGATCTCGGTATTGCCATCATTTGAGACAACCGTACCGCCAGTTTCACCCGGAATTTCTTCCTCCACTGCCTGGGTCAGATACCAGTCATGATCTTTGATCGCCAGGAAGTCCGCTACGTCAGGGTCTGAGGCAGGGACAGTCAGGTGGTTGTAGCCCAGGTCAGTTTTGTAATACCCATAACAGGGTGGATCTGGGTTGCCAGGCTCGCACAAGTTAACCAGGTTGGTGAAGCTTGCAGGGACCTCACCTGCAAGCATGTTGTCGCTCAGATCCACATGAACCAGATTGACCAAGTTTCCGATCTCAGCGGGTATTGGACCACTCAGGTGATTGGAGGCCAATTCAAGATATTGCAGGCTGGTTAAGTTTCCCATTTCGGGTGGGATGGCACCGCTTAGTTGGTTGTTGTTTAAGTCGAGCACAAAAAGATTAACCAGCAACCCCAGTTCAGTTGGGATGGGGCCGGTAAACTGATTATCGCTCAGTTGGAGAATAAAAAGATCACTTAAGTTGCCCAGTTCCGGGGGAACCAGGCCAGTGATCTGGTTGCGACCTAGCGAGAGAAAAACCAAATTTTCCAAGTTACACAGTTCAATGGGGATTTGTCCACTAAGCTGATTATTATCCAAGTCGAGGTTCTGTAAGCTTGCTAGACTTCCAAGTTCGGTCGGTATGAGTCCACTTAACTGGTTGTAGTGCAGGTCGAGACTCTGCAAATTTGTAAGGCTCCCTAGCGTAGATGGGATTGCACCGCTAAGCCGGTTTCTGTCCAGGAAGAGATCCTGCAAGTTAGCCAAGTTGCCCAGTTCAAACGGAATGAGGCCACTGAGCTGGTTCCTTGAGAGGTTGAGGTAATGCAAGTTCGTCAAACTTCCAAGCTCAGGCGGGATAGGGCTGCTGAGCTGATTATCGTACAGGTAAAGATCCGTAAGATTGCTCAGGTCGCCAAGATCAGGTGGGATAGCACCAGAAAGTTGATTCGTCTGCAAGGATAAGGCGATCAGATTAGTCATGTTGCCCAATTCTGGGGGGATTGAACCGCTGAGCCGGTTCCTGGAGAGGTTGAGGGAATACAAGTTCGTCAAGTTTCCAAGTTCAGGTGGGATAGAGCCAGTAAGCTGATTCGACTGCAAGATTATGAAGGCTAGGTTAGTCAAGTTGCCCAGTTCAGACGGGATAGGACCGCTCAGCTGGTTGGAGTACAGGTAAAGATACGTGAGATTGGTCAGGTTGCCTAGTTCAGGTGGAATGGAGCCGCTGAGTTGGTTGCCTCGAAGGCCAAGCGATTCCAAACTGATGAGATTACCCAGTTCAGGTGGAATGGATCCGCTGAGCTGGTTGGAATTCAGAGAAAGGGACGTCAGATTTGTCAGGCTGCCCAGTTCAGGTGGGATGGAACCGCTGAGCTGGTTGGTGTAAAGGTAGAGACCTGTAAGGTTGGTCAAGTTGCCCAGTTCCAGGGGAATCAAGCCACTGAGCTGGTTCTCGCCAAGTTGAAGGTACTGCAGGTTAACCAGACTGCCCAATTCAGGCGGGATGGTGCCGCTGAGCTGGTTAAAATTCAGAGAGAGTTTAGTCACATGACCACTGGTAACAGTGACCCCATACCAGGTGCCTGGTTGGTTGTTTTCCAGCCAGTTGGTGTGATCCGTCCATCCTGCTCCATTGGTATTGTTGTACAACGTGACCAGGGCGTTGCACTCAACTACAGGAATTGCCGTGACAGATGAACAACTGCTGAAGGGACCAATCTGGGTGGTAGCCCAGTCCGGATCTTTGATAGCAAGAAAATCAGCCAATTCCTGGGGTGTTGCTGGAGTGGTTAGGTAATTGTAACCAAGGTCAAGACCATACTGATCCCAGCATGGCCAATTGCCATCTGGTAAGCAAAGGTTCACAAGGTTGATCAGGCTTAATGGTAATTGGCCAGAAAACTGGTTATGTGGAAGAGATAATCTAAGTAATCCTGTCAGATTGCCCAGTTCGGGGGGAATTGGTCCACTAAACTGGTTGTATGCGAGTGATAATTCTCGTATCTTCGTCATAGAGGTCAGTTGGTCAGGAAACGATCCTGTTAGTTGATTGTTTTGCAGTGCAAGATGTTCAAGATTTGATAGATTTCCTAGTTCTGGTGGGATTGAACCGGTCAGTTGATTCCATGACAAATCGAGAAAAATCAGATTTTCAAGGCCCCCTATTGATGAGGGAATACTACCGGATAGTGAATTCCAAGATAAATAAAGGGTGTTCAAATTTGCCAGATTTCCAATTTCAGATGGAATTGTTCCAGAAAAGCCGGCATAGAACAGATTCAAGTACTGCAGATTGGTCATGGATCCAAGCCATGCGGGTATCATGCCTGACATATTGTAGTTGTAACCTAATTCAAGACGCGTCAAGAATGATAACGAGACCAACTCCGAGGGGAGTGAACCAGTAAGATTGTTATTATACAAATCCAGTTCGGTTACCTGACCACTGGTAACAGTTACACCAAACCAGTCGTCAACCATACCGCTTGTCAGCCAGTTGGAGCTGTTTACCCACCCCGCCCCATTGGTGCTGTTGTAGAGGGCGACCAGGGCTTCACATTCTGTCATAGGCACATCACTAACAGTGCCACAATCAATACTCTGCACTTGCTGCCTAGTTAGAGCAATTACTTCAGGGCTCGGAGATGTGTATACACGCGGCTCATGCCCATCTATTCTCCCTGGGAAATTCTCTGCAATATAGGTGGATAACGCAGGATCATGCAAAAGATTGTGATCATGCTCCCACCGTTCCTGCAGGTTTTCAACGGCCTCCCATTCAGAGGGAATAGGTGTCGGAGCAGGTGGCTCGTTTCCTTCAGCCAACACATGATTAGAAGCAGCTGGCAGCGCCAGGGACAGAATCAGAACACAAACAAAAATGCAAAAAACAGACTTTTTCATAGAAACCCCTTTCTAAGATGAACCCCAACGGACAACAATGAATTATAAACCACTCAGGGTTCAATGAACGCCCCGAATTTCGGATTCATTGTCAGTCATGAACTTGATTCACTTTAAGTCGGGTACAGTTGCGAGATTAATCCCGGGTAGGGACGAAGCATTCTGCACGGATAGCTGTGAAATCGGATTGCATTCTTGTTGAAATGCTTCGCCCCTGCGTCTGATTTTCATAGGACAGGATAATGGAAGGTAGATTTCCACGCTTGAAGATGGAGTCGTACGGAGGGGGCTTGCTCCCTCCGCAATGTTGTGCGAATGGTGGAATTTGGCGGCTGGACTAAAGCCCAGCCCTACCTAATAAGATTTGGCAGATTGCCACGCCACTTCGCTCCTCGCAAAGAAGGATAATTGTGAACGCGATCAGGTGAGAAGTAGTTGCAGACTCCGCCAATTTGGGCTAAGAATCAAGATCCGCGTAAGCCAACCCAAGTTCTTCGGGCAGGACGCGCAAACCAGCAAAAGTCTCAAAGCTCAGGTCGCGAAAAGTATGCCCGGTATTTTGGTTATACAAACCCAGCAGCGCCGTGTAACTCAGATTGATGCGCTGGTCCCAGTCCAAGCCCAATAGCGCGGCAGTGGCACGGACGTGCTCCGGGCTGGTTCCTTCGAGCTCGATAAAGTTCCCGTAGGGCATCTCGTCGACTGAAGCCACCAGATCGTTCAACCGAAAATTCTGGCGGTATTTCTCGTAAGTCATGAAAACCTGGAAGCCAAGCGCTTCGAGGATCGCGCGCGTCGACTGAAAATCGCTGACAACCACTTCCAACTCCGTGCGGGAGATGACCCCATCCACAATTTGACCCGGACTTTTGAACGTCAGAATCGCCTGGTCATCCTGCCTGAGGCGCAGCACCTGGGCACGATCACTTAATTCCCTGTCGGGAGTATCGAAGCGCAAATTCACTTCCAACACGCGTGGGCGGAGTTCAACTGCGCTAAGGTTACCGATCTTTTCATGCAGGGCAGGCAAGTTAGAGATGAGGAATTTGACCTCGATTTCCTGGTTATTCGTGTTCATTCAATCTCCGTTTTAATTGCAGTTGACTCAATCCTGCCAACAATAGCCAGGCAAGGTGCAGCCCAATCACCCAGAGCGCATTCGTACCGCGCTGGGTTGGCGCCCAAAGCAAGAGGCGTTCAAGCCAGTAGGCGATGATATTGATCAGAACGCCTGCCCAGGGCAGCCATGGGCGAGCAAGGGGATTTTGCTTCAGCAGGNNAGCCAGATGCCCAGGTTGAGCAGCCCCATAAAACCGCCTGCTACCATTAGGTATGCTGGCAGCCAGGTTTTCTGACTGAAATTCAGGATGTCAATTTGCTGCGTGATAGCGCCATAAAGCCGAAAAAAGCCTGTCAGACCAGCCAAAAGAAAACTGAAGCGCAAGAGATTCCCGAAAAAGCCAGGTTTGGGGGATGTCATTCGCCATCTCCTGGAAGGTCGGTCAGGATCCCGAGGTCGCGCAGAGCCGCCCTCACCCTGGACCCACAGCCTGGCTTGACCAATACGGCGGTCGGTCCTAACACTTCGCCTAGGCAACCCGAAGCTTTCGATTCGCGCAATTTTTCCAGCAGTTCGGGTGCTGCCAGGCGCAGAACGAGCAGTGGTTCGATGCGGGCTTCCAAGCCTTGGCTCTCCCAACGGGTCAAGGCGTTTTGGAGGGCGGGCGGGATGCCAGATTTACCATATTTACGCAGCAAAGCGCGCAGATGTTTGAGCTCCAGCCCCTGTTCCGCGGCAGCCTGCAGTGAGGTCGGCGTGAGTAGAAAAACGAAACGTTCCGGACGCACCAGATGCCATTCCGTGAAGCGCGAGAGCTGGTAGCGCGCGATACGTGGCACAAGAGGTGTCATTTCGAGCTTGCCATCCCTGCCAATCAGCACCGGCTGGTTCTCTTCGGGTAGCTCGAGCTTTTCATCGAGGCGGAGCAACTTGGAAAACCAGGGCGTAATTTGAAACACCTGGCTCTCAGGCTGATCACTTAGCTGACCAGTTTGCGCCATACCGAGGTACGTGAGAAATTCTGTGATGAGAAAGCGAATATACCGCCCTTCAACATCCTGCCAGTGTTCAAAACCGTGCAGCAAGCGGGCTTCGGAGTCGGCACTGCTGATGATCCAGGTGTTGTATTCCGCGCCACTACGCAAAAAGTCCGGCTGGTGTTGATGGATATCATCCACCAGATCCTGCACCCTGAACCAGGTGTCTGTTGGAATTCCAGCCAGCCAGTCGAGGAGCATGCGGCGGGGAGTGATGGCATTGTGCTGCCAGTTGCCCTCACATTTTAACTGGGGCACCAGGCGCAACTCATCAAAAACCGGTGACTGCTCCCAGCTTTGTGCCAGCCAACTTAATGCCTCTGCCCGTGGTTTATCGAGGAAAACTCGCGCGTTTTCGTTTGGCTGCGCCATTTCATCGAGCAAATTAAGGGTTTTTGCCAGGGTCAGGAGTAGTTGCCAGTAGCTTGCTTCTTTCGCGCTAAGGTGCGACAGCTGCTCCAAAAGGCCCATGCGCAGAGCTGCGAAAAGCGTGCACAGATCATCCAAAACCTGGTCTCCCCGTGGCGGGTTCGCAGTCACCCTGGAGCTGGACCAGGCCGGGAGTTGTCGAAAGGTCGCACCCTCACCCAAGGCTTGACTGGACTCAGGCAGCCAGGAAAGGAACTCATCGGGAATAAAGGCAAACTCGCTCAGGTTTTGGTCCACGCGCAAAGCCGCTCTGCCAACAAGCCCCAAATACCAAAGCCTCTCAGCCGTGTTTTGGGGGAAACGGTGGGGTTTTTCGCGCTTTCTGCGGGCTGGACCCATCGGGCGCAGCTCGCCATAGGCATGTTCGAAAGCTTGCCATGCCATTGTGCCACCACGCCAACCGATGTCTGAAAGCGCACCAGCAGCAGCAGGGGGTAGAGACCCGAACACCTCATTAAAAAGCTCACTGGATGCCATGATTTTGGCAAGTTCAACCAAAACGGTGCGCCGTTCAGCCGCCTGGAGCTCAATTCCCCAGAGCTCAGCGATTTCGCGCAAAAAGGCAAGGTCGTAACTTGCTAAGAGGGTCTTCAGATCCGGCATGGTGATAAAAAGTATACATCAATCGCCCCCTGGATTGCGTTGGTGTCTATTCGATTTTGATGCCCCGTACGCCTTCGATGGAGGAAATGACTTCCATCATGTCCTCAAGCTTCTCACTGCGGTTGAAACGCGCGATGATCTCAAGGCGCATGTTTTTGTTCTTAACGCTCTTTTGCACGTTGAACGCAATGATGGAATCCGCAAGCTTTGTCATGGTCTTACGCACTTCGCGCAGGATGCCTTCTCGGTCATGGACATCTATCACGACAGTGCGCATGATATTCACACGCACAAATTTCTTTTCAAAGCGCTCCACCAGCGTCAGTACGATGAGCATGATGACGACCGCAAAAAGCGCAACCAGGTAATAGCCATAGCCAATTGCCATGCCGACCATAGCGGTGGTCCAGAGCGTGGAGGCGGTTGTGAGGCCTTTGACATTGAAACCAAAGCGCAAGATTGCGCCAGCGCCAAGGAAACCGATTCCTGAAACAACCTGTGCTGCCAGGCGGGCGGGGTCAGACCCGAATTCGACGGCGATATTGATGGAGAGGATCATCACCAGGGCCGCACCCAGGGCGAGGATCATATGCGTGCGCAAGCCAGCCGGTTGGCTGTCACGTTCGCGTTCAAAGCCGATGGCGCCGCCAGCAATCAGGGCAACTGCTAAACGCAAGAAGATTTCGTACCAGGGTATCTCTGTCATCGCGAACTCACTCAATACTTTTTGAAGAGTTTTATTTTACTATAAATGTTAATAAACAGTTAACCGCACGGGGAAAATGTAGAACATAACCCCTTTTGAGAATTTTGATTCACACTCTCATTTTTGATGACTTTGGTCAGGCGGATGGCAGATCCTTCAGTTTTCTAATTGCAATCAGCCCCATCACTAACAGAACCGTGAAGACCACGTGCACAACAGCGCCAACCATGTCGCCGGCGAGGATCGACAAGACCAGGTCGGCTAGGTAGACAAGGATGCCAATAATATAGACCGGAATGTTCCTGCGCCGAGCGAAGATGCCAAAAAGCACAAAAATGCCGGCAAGCACGATAATGATGCCCCAGATCAAAGCGGGGTTGGGTGCAGCCAGCGAGCGCTCAATGGTTTGGGGTGCACCCAGCCCAAAAACAAAGCGACGTTTGGCGCTGAGCATATCCATCACCTGGTTAAAGATTGAGAAGAAGGCAATCCAGAAAAAATAGTTGGAGCCATTCCTCGCATTTTGTTCTAGTTGAGCGCGTTTTTTCTGCTCGAGAGTCTCATTTTGAGGCGTTTGAACGCCAGGGTTAGAGTTGGTCATGGTGCCTCCAAAAGCATAGTAAGGTTCATTATAGCGGTTCTGAGCAGCAGCCGTCAGAAGGAATGGCTGTCCGCGGAATTGGATGGGAGCAGCTGGCGGTTGAAATCACCCTGCTGCCACTTTTCCTGGCAGAGTGCTGCCCATTCGCATTCGCCGCAAACTTCAGCCAGAAGCCCTTGCTGCAGGATGGCGACGCAGGCACGCTGGCAGAGCTCGGAAAGGGATTTCGCTTGTTCAGAGTGGAAAGCTTCACGACTGAGAAACAAAACTCGCTGATCAAAAAGCGAAACCTTAGCTTCATCGTCGCAAATTTCATCCCGGTTATGAGGGCAAGCCTGGCAAAGTGTGTCGCAACCGGTTGTGAGTTGGACCAATTGGTTGGGTTGAGCCAGAAAAGCCGTCATACTCTCTAAAAATGCCTGGCTGTAACCTTTCCCTTCAAAGAACAAGGCACATAAGGCATGATGTGGCCGCAAAGAAGTCACAGAGTTTGGTGGTTGGTTATCTTCTATTAGCGTGGGCATTCCTCTCCGAATTGTACCGGATGGAGGATTAATTTGCAGGAAGAGTTGGGAAAAAATTGATGGGTGGGATGGCGTGTTAAGACTGTTATGGTTTACATATTGTTTAGGGTGATTATTTACACATTTATCTATCAAATCAAACATATCTTCTCGGATCGTAAAAGCAACCTCGGTTTTGCCATTGTGGCGGGTCACCACGGGGGGTGACCCCTACAAGAGTTATTACACGGTAGGGGTAGACCCCCGTGTCTGCCCAAAAAACTGTAAACGATGACCCGACCTGCGGCTGAATGTCTTGCTACGGCTAATTGCCCCAGTCCACGCGAGGTCGGGTTTTCCCTCGCAGCCACTTTTCTGCAGAAATTGCCGCTATGGCTCCATCGGAGGAGGCGATGACTGCCTGCTTCACATGCGAACACAAAACGTCGCCCACCGCGTACACACCTGGGATCGCCGTCTGGTTCTCGCGATCCACCTGCAAACAGCCTTCATCGCTGATCTCAAGCTGACCTGACACAAAATCAGTGATTGGTTTGCCGCCCTGCAGGTAGACAAACACCCCTTCCACAGGCAAGCTCTCTTCTTCCTTGCTGCCTCGAGCGGAAAACTTGAGGCATTCCACTTTCTGCTCACCGCAGATCTCGCGTACCACGCTGCCCGGACGCATCACAACGTTTCCTTTTTCAGTCAATTCCGCCAGGGTCTCGGGGGGCACGTTGACTTGTTCGGTAGGTGAGAAGAAGTGCAAAGTCCTGACAAAGCGGGTCAGGTAAAGGGCTTCTTCGATCGCTTCGTCACTTTTACCGATGACTGCCACATCCTTGCCCTTGAAAAAAGCCGCGTCGCACACCGCGCAGTAGGACACACCCCGACCCAGAAGTTCTGCCTCTCCTTTGATCAGGTTGGTGCGTCCCATCGAGCCGGTGGCAATGATGATCGCGCGGGCGGGATAAACCCCTAAGTTGCCAAAGACGGCCTTTGGGGCGCTGGAAAGATCGGTACCAATGGCTTTATCATTGATGAATTCCGCGCCAAAGCTCAAGGCTTGTTTGCGCATCACCTGGAGCAGCTCCGAGCCGCCAATCTCGCCATCCACCCCGGGATAGTTCGCGATTTTGCTGGTAGTGCCAAGCGCTCCCGTAGTGAGACCCTTATCCAGGATGCCCACTTTCAGTCCAGCCCGCGCGGCATAGATGCCTGCGGTTGCCCCCGCAGGTCCGCCGCCAATGATGAGAATGTCAAAAAGCAATGAGTCAGACGCTTCCATACTTCACCTTCTTTTCGATGTCCCCCTTAGTATAACGACCATCGAAGGTATTCTCCAATGACTGTAAGGACTATCACCGTATTGGCGTCTCTCTATGAATGTGGATATTTGAGAGTTTTTTAGAGGCTTTGGCTACTATATTTGATCAGATTTCAGTACAATGAGATTGGTATGACAAAAAAATTCTACAAGATGACCCTGCCTGAGCGCCATGAGTTCCTCCTGCAAAACAGCAGTCTGACTGAGGATGACCTGAAAGCCTGGCTGCCTGGCTCCGGGTTGACCCTTGAGACCGCCGACCACATGATCGAAAATGCGGTAGGTGTCTTCAGCTTGCCGCTGGGCATCGCCCAAAACTTCATCGTGAATGGCAAGCCGGTCTTGGTTCCGATGGTGGTGGAAGAACCATCCGTGGTGGCTGCTGTTTCCTATATGGCAAAGCTGGCACAATCCGGCGGCGGCTTCAAAGCCTGGACGAGCTCCCAGGAGATGATCGGCCAGGTGCAGTTGATCGACCTGGCGGATGTCGACGCGGTTCAGAATTTGATCGAAACCCACAAGCTCGATTTGCTTCAGCAAGCAAGCGCCCTCAACCCGGGACTAACGCGCCACGGCGGCGGCATCCGCGAGCTGGAAGTAAGGCGAATCAGTGAATCTCCGATTGGCGCATTCCTGGTGGTGCACCTGATCCTGGACGTGGCAGACGCGATGGGCGCCAATATGGTCAACACCGCGGTTGAGAGCCTGGCGCCCTGGCTCGAAGAACTGACCGGCGGCAGGGCGCACTTGCGCATTCTCAGCAACCTTTCCGACCGTCGCCTGGCAACCGCCGAGGTCACCCTACCGGTTGAAGTGCTGGCTTTTGAGGAGTTCAGCGGTGAGCAAGTGCGGGATGGCGTGATTGAAGCCTGGGCTTTTGCTGAGGCAGACCCCTATCGCGCCGCCACTCACAACAAGGGCATCATGAACGGCGTGGACGCCGTTCTGCTGGCAACCGGGAACGACTGGCGCGCGGTGGAAGCCGGCGCTCATGCTTTTGCCGTCCGCGGCGGGCGCTACACAAGCCTGAGCACCTGGAGCAAGACCGATGACGGCGGCCTGAAGGGCAGCCTCACTCTGCCGCTGGCAATCGGTATCGTTGGCGGTGCCACGCGGGTGCACCCGGGCGCGAAAACAAACCTCAAGCTGATGGGCGTCGAGCATGCCAAGGACCTGGGCGAGATCATCGCCGCGGTAGGCCTGGCGCAAAATCTGGCCGCACTGCGTGCGCTAGCTACAGAGGGCATTCAAAAGGGGCACATGAGCCTGCACGCTCGCCAGGTGGCACTGGCAGCTGGCGCGAAAGATGACCAGGTTGAGCTGTTGGCACAGGCGCTGATTGCGTCTGGAAAAATCACGGCAAGCGAAGCCGCGCGTATTCTTGAACAATGGAATGGAACTGACCATGGAAAAAACTCAAAATCCTGACACCGTAAGTGGCAAGCTTTTAATCCCCAACCGCAAAGTTGGCATCACCGGTTACGGCGCTTATGTGCCGCGCTACCGCTTGCCTGGTGTGGAAATTGCCCGCATCTGGGGAGGGAATGAGGACGGCCTGCCCGTTACCGAAAAAGCAGTGGCGGGTCTGGATGAAGACGTGATCACCATGTCCATCGAGGCCGCCCGCAACGCGCTGAAGCGCGCTGAAATTGCCCCTGAGCAGTTGAGAGCAGTCTGGGTGGGCTCTGAGTCGCACCCATACGCGGTCAAACCCAGCGGCACGGTGGTGGCTGAGGCGATTGGCGCTTCGGGCAGCGTGAGTGCCGGCGATTGGGAGTTTGCCTGTAAGGCCGGCACCGAAGCAATGGTGGCGGCCATCGGCATGGTGGGCTCGGGCATGGCGGATTACGCCATGGCGATCGGCATGGATACTGCCCAGGGCAAGCCCGGCGACGCTTTGGAATACACGGCAGCCTCTGGCGGGGCGGCGTACATCCTCGGACCCCAGCAGGGTTCGCTCGTCAGCATCGAAGCGGTTTACTCCTTCGTAACGGACACGCCCGATTTTTGGCGGCGTCAGCATGCCATTTATCCTGAGCACGGTCAGCGCTTCACCGGCGAACCAGCTTACTTCACACACGTCTCGACTGCGGCGACAACCATCATGAGCGAAACGGGTCTGAAACCAACCGATTTTGCCTACGCGGTCTTCCATCAGCCTAACGAAAAATTCCCTCGTCGGGTGGCAAAGTCGCTCGGTTTTAAAGATGAACAGATTGAGGCTGGCTTGCTTTCGCCCATCATTGGCAATACCTACAGCGGCGCAGCAATCATCGGTTTGACCGCCATATTGGACGAAGCGAAAACCGGCGACCTGATCTTGATGACCTCCTATGGTTCAGGTGCGGGCTCGGATGCCTTTGTGCTCAAGGTTCGCGGTGACCTGAAAAAACGCCGCGGCAAAGCCAGGACCACGCAGGATTACATTGCCAATCGCGTCGGAATCGATTACGCCACCTACCTCCGTTACCGCGGGGAGATCGTGACTGGCTGAGATGACGGGCTACCCTGAAGTCGTGATTGTCGGGATTGGCCAGTTACCGGTGCGCGAGCACTGGGATATTTCGTTACGCGAACTGGCCGGGAGGGCTCTGCGAGCCGCCCGGAAAGATGCCTCTGATCTGCAACCCCAGTCGATTTATGCCGGCAGCATGTTGGCTGCCAGCGCCTCACACCAAGCCAACCTGGGCGCTCTGATCTGTGAAGTGGCGGGGTTGGCAGGGCAGGCGGAAGGCGTCACGGCGGAAGCAGCTGAAGCTTCTGGCGCGCATGCGCTGAACCTTGCCTGGCAGGCAGTCCGCTCGGGCATAGTTGATGTGGCGGCGGTAGTGGGCGTGGAAAAAGTGACCGATGTCGTCGGGGCGGGGCAGGAACTTAGCCTGCTGAACGCAAGCCTTGACGCCGATTATGAAGCCTCTGAGGGGCTCACCCCAGCCGGGCAGGCGGCTTTGCTGCTGCAGCGCTATCTGTACGAGCATCAATTTCCTCGTGAGGTTCTGCAGGGGTTTCCGATGATCGCCCACAACAACGCGGTCAACAACCCCAATGCCATGTTCCGCAGAGCGCTAAGTGCCAAAGCCTACAGCCAGGCTGCCACAGCCGCAGCTCCGCTGAACGCATTTGACCTGGCGGCGCACGCGGATGGCGCTGCAGCCCTGATCCTGACCCGGGCTGACCTCGTTCCAAAAAATTTAGCACACAAACCAGTCAAACTACTGAGTTCCAGCTTGATCGCGGGTCGGCTGGCGGTGCATGATCGACCGGATCCACTCTTCTTTGAGGCAGCCGCCGTCTCAGTCCGCCAGGCTTGCCAGAAGGCGAACATTCCGATTGCGAATATCGATTTCTTTGAGTATTCCGACAACACCACCTTGCACGCGCTACTCTCGCTCGAAGCAGCCGGCTTTGCCCCCCGTGGCCAAGCCTGGCAGCTTGCCATGGATGGTTCCCTGACGCTAGAAGGTTCCTTGCCTGTGGCCACCATGGGCGGGCACATGGGCAGGGGGTTTCCGCTGGGAGCTTCGGGGGTCTACCAGGCGGTTGAAGCCTGCTTGCAGCTACGCGGTGAGGCTGGCGCCAACCAGATCTCGCACGCCCGCTACGGCATGATCCAGTCGCTAGCTGGCACAGGTGCTGCCGCGGTGACGCACATTTTGGCTGGGTAGTGCCCGCGACGCGGGCTGATGGTACAATCGGCTTATGAAAATCAAGCGTTGGCACATAGCGCTGGGAATTCTGATCAGCGCCGTCTTTCTTTACCTGGCATTCCGCAAAATTGAATTTAATGACCTCTGGCAATACCTGCGCAGCGCGAAGTGGGCGTGGGTGCTGTTGGGTTTGGTCTTCTACTTTATCGGTGTCTGGGTGCGTACCTGGCGCTGGCAGGTGCTGCTCAACCCCCTCAAACGCATCCCGCAGCGGGAGCTTTTCCCGGTCGTGTGCATCGGCTACATGGGCAACAACGTCTACCCTGCCCGTGCTGGTGAAGTGCTGCGGTCGATCCTGCTGAAACAGTCGGACGATGTGCCCATCTCAGGATCCCTGGCGACGATCGTGGTGGAGCGCCTGTTCGACGGCATCACCATCCTGGCTTTGGTGCTGCTGAACTTCCGCCAGCTGGTGCAAATTGCACCAAATGCTGAGTGGATGCGCCGTATCCAAACCGGTTCAATCCTGGTAGGCGCAATCTTCGCGCTGATCCTGCTGGTATTCCTGGCGATGCTCTTCCTGCCGAAGCAAACCCAGGCTGTGAGCGACTGGTTTATCAATAAGTTGCTGCCGCAGAAACTGCGCCCAAAAGTAAGCGGGATTCTGGATAAATTCATCGATGGTTTGCGCGTACTGCGCTCCCCTGGGCAATCCCTGTTGGTTTTGGCGCTTTCCATGCTGGTCTGGATCTTCGAGGGCGGCTTGTATTGGGGAGTGATGAAAGCGCTCGGGCTTGACCTGAGCTTCATGAGCCTGCTGCTGATCGAGGGTGTGGTCAACCTGGTGCTGCTGATCCCCGCAGCCCCTGGCGGACTGGGCACGTTCGATGCTGCTGCCAAATTCATGTTGTCGCTGTTTGGCATCCCGGCGGAACAGGCATTGGGTTACGCACTGATCCTGCGCGTGGCGCTCTGGATCCCCATCACCGCTCTTGGCGCGATCTTATTCCTCAAAGAAGGCTTCAGCCTTAGCACCAACTTGCAGCAAATGCAGACAGACTATCGTTCTGATGAAATAAACGGAAAAACAAACTAAAAGGACGTGACATGACTAATAACCAACGCCACATCGCCATCATCGGGGCAGGTTTTGCCGGCCTAAGCGCCGCCTGGGACCTGGCAAAAGCCGGGCATAAGGTGAGCATCTTTGAGGCTTCAGCCGAACCGGGAGGTTTGGCTTCCGGTTTTAAGGAACCCCATTGGGATTGGTCGGTTGAGCGTTTTTATCACCATTGGTTTCAAACCGATTCCCACTTGTTGAGTTTGATCGAGGAATTGGGTTGGTCTGACCAGGTGCTCTTCCCCAGGCCAGTCAGCGTCATGTATCACAAGGGCAAGTTTTACCCCTTTGATTCCATTCCAGCTGCCCTGGCATACCCTGGGTTGGGATTTGGCATCAACAAGATCCGCTTTGGTTTGGTGGGCGTTTATCTTAAACTGACCAAGAACTGGCGCGCGCTTGAAAAAACCACCACCGACGCCTGGATGCGCAAATATGCCGGCAACCAGGTCTATGAAAGCATGTGGCAGCCGATGATGATCGGCAAATTTGGCGAGAACTGGCACGACAAGGTCAGCATGGCCTGGATGTGGGCACGCTTGCACGTCCGCACCACGCGCCTGGGGACATTCAAAGGTGGTTTCCAGGTCTTTGCTAACAAGTTTGCAGCCAAACTTGAAGAAGCGGGCGTGACCATCCGTTATAGTACCCGTGTCGGTTCCCTCAAGCGCCAGGAAAACGGACAAATAGCCGTTAACCTCGTGGATGGTGACCCTGAAAGCTTTGACCAGGCCTTGGTGACGCTCTCGCCCGGCATGATGGCGAAAATGGCGCCGGATCTGCCTTCTGAATATCTTGCAGGCTTACTCAAACTAAAAAGCATGGGCGCGGTGGTGATGACCGTCTCCATCAAGCACCCGCTTTCTCCGGATGGGTATTACTGGTACAACATCCCCAAGCAAGCCGGCTATCCCTTCCTTTCACTGGTGGAACATACCAACTTCCTCAAGCCGGAGTACTTTGGCGGCGATCATATCCTCTATATTGGCGATTATCTCGAAACGGACCATCCCAATTTCAACAAGAGCGATGAGGAACTGGCGGATGAATTCCTGCCGCACCTGAAGAAGATCAACCCTGACTTTAATCGGGAGTGGGTCAACAAGATTTGGGTCTCCAAAACGCCCTATGCCCAGCCTATCCCGCTGCCAAACCATTCCGCCAACATTCCGGCGATTGAGACGCCCATACCCGGTTTGTATTTTGCCAGCATGAGCCAGGTGTATCCCTGGGATCGCGGCACGAACTTTGCGGTGGAAATTGGTCGCAGAGCTGCAAAAAAGATGCTGCTTGAGAAACACTCGGATGGCGTGTAGTCTTCCGAATGTTAAAGCTCTGATTCCAAAAAAGGAATCACTATCTGTTTTTTTTGCACGTCTTGAGGACTTTTTCAACCGGATTTTAGAGCCCAACCGTTGGAAAATTCCTGCAATATTGACAACCTAATCCCATATATGGGGGGTCCGGAAGGGCTTTATTCCTGCTAATTGGTGGCAGAAAAATATAGATTAACACCAGTGGCACATTGGCTTGTTTTAAGAAAAGTGCGAGCAGATTCTCAATCTTAAAGAATTGCGAATTTTTAAGACACAGAATGCTGAATCCCTGGTTTTGGGTGTTAGAATCTGGTTACTCACTGAGCAAGACAAATTAGGTAAGCTCACAAGTGATGCGAATTTAGAGGAAGTCGGATCGCTCATTTAAACGTCGATAAATCACAGAACCCCCGCCAAAAACGGGGAGGGAGAATGCCCAATGAATGCTCAACAAGCGTGGCAGGCAACAATCGGACAATTGCAGATGGACCTGTCGAAAGCTACTTTCGATACCTGGGTCCGGAATACCCAGCTAATCTCCTACGAGGAAGAATCAGCGACTTTTGCCCTTGGTGCCAGCAATGCCTATGCTTGTGATTGGCTTGAAAGCCGCTTGAAGAGCATTATTATCAATAAACTGTCCGGGATGATGGCGCGCCAGGTGAACGTTGAGTTCAAAGTCTGGTCCGCGCCGGCACCGGTGGTTGAAGAGGTTAGTGTTCGGGCTCCCAAAAGGGTGGAAGTAATGGAGCCCACTACCTTCGACACGCATCTCAATCCGCGCTACCGCTTTGATAACTTCGTGGTGGGTGCGGCGAATCGCCTGGCGCAGGCTGCCAGTATGGCGGTTGCCGAAAATCCTGCCCGCGCTTATAACCCGCTCTTCATCTACAGCGGCGTTGGGCTCGGCAAAACCCACATCCTGCACGCTATCGGCAATGAAGTCGTCAAGCAGGGAAAAGTTGTGCTTTACGTCTCCTCTGAAGAGTTTACCAACGACTTGATCGATGCCATCCGCCACAAAACCACCCCGGCCTTCCGTGAAAAATATCGCCAGGTGGATGTGCTCCTGATCGACGATATTCAGTTTATCGCCGGCAAAGACACCACCCAGGAAGAGTTCTTCCACACCTTCAACGCCTTGCATGGGCAGAATAAACAGATCGTGATCACCTCTGACCGCTCGCCCAAGGCGATGGCCACCCTGGAAGAGCGCCTACGCTCGAGGTTTGAGTGGGGACTGACGGTGGACATGCAAGCGCCCGATTACGAGACCCGTCTCGCGATCCTGCGCAGCAAAGCCGAAAAAGCTGGCAGGGACGTTCCCCAGGATGTCATGGAAACGATCGCGCGCGCCATCCCAACCAATGTGCGTGAACTCGAGGGAGCCTGGAATCGCGTGAATGCTTACGCCGATCTTAGCGGCCAGAAACTAACCCTGGACCTGGCGAAGCACGCCCTTGCGGATTACCTGCCCCAAAAATCCAGCCTGACCCCGGCCTACGTGGTGGATGTTGTGGCAGATTTCTTTGGCACCACTAAGGAGAGCCTCACCAGCAAGAATCGTTCGCGGGATGTGGCGCTGCCGCGCCAGGTGGCTATGTACTTGCTGCGAGAGGACGGGGGAGTCTCACTGCCGCGTATTGGGCAGGAACTCGGCGGGCGCGATCATACCACCGTGATGTACGCCTGCGATCGAGTGGCGGACATGATGGAAAGCGACGACCGCATGCGCCGCCAGGTGATGCAGCTGCGTGAGAAACTCAACAGCCACTACTTGCCGGCATAGATCCTGTCATCGCGAGGAACGAAGCGATCTAAACTCTCAATCTTGAGGGTTGCTGGTAATTCACAACAACTGCCGAATTGAGTATGATTTTGCTTATTACGGCTATATTCAATCTGTCATCGCGAGGAACGAAGCGATCTAAACTCTCAATCTTGAGGGCTACTGGTAATTCACAACAACTGCCGAATTGAGTGTGATTCTCTTTCTTCCATCTCACTTGTTCTTTTCAGATTCTAGATTGCTTCACAAAAGAGGTTCGCAATAACAGTTGGAAACCCACTTTTGTTTTGGGCATTACATGCTTGCATTCGTGTTATCAGTCGTAATCCTAATCGTAGGTCAGGTTGCGCAGTTCAACCTGACATCGGAAGCCTAGATATATTGAGGTTTTAATTGCCAACATTTGTGACGTCAGGTTCAAATGAAGAACCTGACCTACGCGCTTTCGATTACGGGATGTAGCTGAAGGCTTCATCTTATTACATGTTTGTGGAGTCCTGCAGTCAAATCCTGTGCTCGGTGAGGACACCGGCACAATCAAGATTCTCCTGTGCGCAGCAAGAATACTATCCATCCGTTTCACGGTGGGCACTGGCGGCAGAAATAGGGGTACTTGATCGTCACGGCATCCCTGCCGATTACGAGATCTAGTAATCTTAATCGTAGGTCAGGTTGCGCAGTTCAACCTGACATCGGAAGCCTAGATATATTGAGTCTTTAATTGCCAACATTTGTGACGTCAGGTTCAAATGAAGAACCTGACCTACGCGCTTCACAAAAGATGTTCGCAATGATAGATAGAAAAACTTCGCTTACAGAGCCAATTAGTTATTCTTCCAAATCCAGCACCACTGGTTCTTCGTCCACCTTCTCCAGCTCGCCCCAATTGCTGCCGAGCCTCGCCTCCGTCACCAGCGGGACGGAGAGCTCCAGGGCGTGCTCCATGACTTCCTTCACGACCTTCATCGCTTTTTCAACCTCGGCGTCGGGGACTTCAAAGATCAACTCATCGTGCACCTGCAGCAGCATCTGCGTTTTGAGCCCTGCCTTACGCAGCGCCTCCGGTAAGCGCACCATGGCGATTTTGATAATATCAGCAGCGGTTCCCTGAACCGGAGCGTTGATCGCTTCGCGCTCTTCTCTTTGGCGCATAACGTAATTTGTACCAGCCTTGAGGTTCGGGAAGTAGCGTTTGCGCCCCAACAGCGTCTCAACGCTGCCGGTTTGGGCAGCTTCAACGCGGGTCTTATCCAGCCAGGCTTTGACCCCCGGGAATTCCTTGAAGTATTCCTTGACGAAGTTTTCGGCTTCCGCCAGGGTCAGGTCGGTGGTGCGGGTCAAGCCGAACGGGCTCATACCGTAGATCAAGCCAAAATTGATAGCTTTGGCATGGCGGCGCTGCTGCTTGCTGACCTGCTCGATTGGCACATCCTCGATGGCGGCGGCGGTGGCAGCGTGGATATCCAGCCCTTTGTGGAAAGCTTCCATCATGGCTTTGTCCTGGGCAATGTGCGCCACGATTCGCAGCTCGATCTGGGAGTAATCCACCGCCAGCAGCTTTGTGCCAGGTGCGGCGACGAAGCCCTGGCGAACACGCCGCCCAAGATCAGTGCGGGTGGGAATGTTCTGCAGGTTTGGGTTTTGTGAGGCGATACGCCCCGTGACGGTGCCGGTTTGGTTGAAGGTGGTGTGCACACGACCGGTGTTGGGGTTCACCTGCTGCGGTAGCGCGTCCACGTAGGTGGATTGCAATTTGGTCAGCTCGCGGTAGTTCAAAACCAGCTCAATGATCGGATGGATGCCCTTCATCTCCTCCAGCACGCCGGCGGCAGTGGAAAACTTGCCGCTGCTGGTCTTTTTGGTCACATCCGGTGGGTCGAGCGCCAGCTTCTTGAAGAGCACGTCCGAAAGCTTTTGGGTGGAATTGATATTGAATTCCTCACCAGCCTGCTGGTAAATGGAAATCTCAAGTTTGCGGATCTCCTGTTCAAGTTCACCTGAGAATTGGTCAAAGAGCGCTAGATCCAACAGGATGCCAGCCTCTTCCATGTCTGCCAGGATGGGGATGAGTTTGACCTCGATCTCCCGGTTGAGTTTCTCCGCGCCGTGAGTCTGCAGGTCGGCTTCCAATAGCGGCACCAGCCTCAGGGTCATGACAGCATCCGCCGCAGCATAGGGCGCTGCCTCAGCAATGGGCACCTGCGCCATGGTGATCTGGCCCTTGCCCTTGCCGATGAGAGTTTCAATCAGGGTCATCTCCACCCCCAACCGCACCCAGGCCAAGGCTTTGAGCCCCAGGTGGCGCGAATCAGGCGAGATCAGCCACTCCGCCAGCATCGTGTCGAAGGTGATCGGGCTGACCTCAATCCCCACTTGGCGCAGCGCCAACAGATCGTACTTGGCATTGTGTGCTACTTTGGCAATCTTAGGGTCGGTCAGAAGCGGTTTCAAGGCTGAGAGCACGTCCTCAAGCGGCAGCTGCTGCCCTATGTCGTGCCCAACCGGCAGGTAGTATCCTTTATCCAGGTTGCCCGCCAGCGAAATGCCAACCAGTTGGTCCTGAAGCGGGTTGATCCCGGTGGTTTCAGTGTCAAAGGCTATCATTGCCGCCTTTTTTAGGTCAGCCACGCAGGCGTTCAGCTTTTCAGGGCTGTCGACGACGACAGTTTCGTAATCAGCATTGAGCGGCTCGGTTGGTTTGGCTGCTGCTGGAGCGGGCTCACTGGCAAACAGGCTTACTTGCTCTGGTTGAGGGCTCAGGGAGGGTTTGAGCCGCTGGTTGAGTTTCTTCAAACGCTGGGTGAGCGTGCGGAACTCGAGTTGGTGGAAGATTTTCTCCACCGCCAACGGATCAAAGCGGCTTGGCTTGGCCTGGTCGAGGTCGAGCGTGACGGGCAGGTCGGTGCGGATGCGTGCCAGGTCCTGGCTGAGGTAAGCGGAGTCCTTGCCTGCGGTCAGGTCTTTCCCGGCTTTTCCAGGGATCTCTTCCAAGTGGGCATAGATGTTATCCAGGCTGCCGTACTCGCTGATCAGCTTGACAGCAGTTTTCTCGCCGACACCGCGCACGCCGGGGATGTTATCCGAAGTGTCGCCGAGCAGCGCCTTGTAATCCACCACCTGTTCCGGCAGCACACCCAGCCTGTTTTGGACATCCTCAGCAAAGTAGTCGTCATTTGAGCCGCTTTTGTTGGGCAAAGCCACCACGATGCGATTGTTCACCAGCTGCAGCAGGTCGCGGTCGCCGGTGATGATCTTGACGCCCAATCCTTCCCTGGTGGTTGCCCAGGTGGCGAGGCTGCCGATGACATCATCTGCCTCGTAATTCTCCACCTCGATACGCGGAATGTTAAAGGCGTCCACCATCTCGCGGATGCGTTCAATTTGCGAGCGCAGGTCATCCGGCATCTTGGCGCGCGTGCCTTTATATTCGGGGTACATCTCGTGTCGGAAGGTTTTCCCGGTATCGAAAGAAACAGCCAGGTAATCCGGCTCCTCCTGCTCGAGCAGTTTCAGCAGCATGCTGGCAAACCCGTACACGCCGGCCGTCGGCTCACCGGAACTGGTTGCCCAGCGGGTGGATCCCCCGGAGGTCAAGGCGAAGTAAGCGCGATATGCAATGGCGTGACCATCGAGCAGGTAAAGGATTTTGGGCATGAGCACCTCTTTAGAAGATTTGATACCAATAAGGCCAGTAGAGCGCCTGGGTGGCAGATTGGGCTGATTTTGGAGTAGTTTGCGTTCCGCTTACGTGCACAGGTTGTGTATTGCTTTCAGCTTCATGGGCGTATTTTGATCTGGCGGCAGCCTCGATGAATTCCGCCAGTACGGCCTCTTCGCGGCTGCTGAGTCCGCCTGTTTTTGGCACACTCAAGGTTTTGATTTCTTCCAGCGCTTTGGCAGCCTGGCTTCGCAGGGAAGAAAGGCGTAAGTGGATGGGGAAGATCAGGCAGACTTGCTTTTTGTCTGGCAGGAAATCGCTGTAGACCAGGCAGGGCTGTTCGTTCACCCTGCGGGCGTTGATCTTGTTTGGGGTGGGGCTTGGCGGAAAACCCTCCATGGATGCAGGCAAAAGCGAGCCGCTCGAAGCCTCGAGCCTGGAACCATCAAACACCAACACCCCGAGCACCCCTTCAGGGTAGCGCGGTCGGTATTTGTTCAGCACGCTTTGATAGTCGATCTGCTGTTCCGGAGTTGCCATGAACCGCCTTTCACCTCGCTTAAGTGTAGCATCCGCGCGCTTATGAGGCAAGTATTATCAGGAGTCGGAGGGATGCTCCATGCCCGGTGTTCAAGCGTAGATTCACCGCCCATTAGGTTTGCGTCCATATACACCAAGCGAATTGGGTGGGATTGAGTGCATCAAGACGATCTTCAAAAGTGTGTCAACAAGTAGGGATTTCAGGTAAGACCGAACTGGGTAACAGAACCGTAATTATTTCAAGGCAGAGGAATTCATAGAAGGCCATCACGGGCAATTACAAATCACAACATGAACAGGAATTGTAAAGGGTCTTTCCCAAATTCTCACAAGTGAACATAACTGAATGCAAATATCAGTTTCGACCATTCGTGACCAATTTTTTTCAAGAAGAGCATATAATTACGCTACATTGATAGTCCATACAGGAGGTGGAAATGGATTTACTAGCAGGTAATGTTGTTCCCGCAGAGGGAGAATCAACGGTCCGTACTTATCACTGCACTTATTATCGCGAAAAATCGTTAGGATTGAAATCAGGAGGCTTTCTTGGGGTCACGAACAAGAGGGTAATTTTCCAGGCAGCTGGAGATACCCCCTCAGGTCGTTCGTTGATCCAAAGTGAAGTGCCAATCGCAGATGTATCGGGCATCAATAGTTTCAAAGGGACATACTTCAACTTTTTTAGCTTTTTAGGTGCAGTTCTGCTGGCTTTGTTGGTTATGTCCATTATCCCCGTTTTACTTGGTGCCTTGAGTTATGTGCTTGAGTCGTATACCTTTTTTAAGATCATTGGTTGGTTGTTAGCAATTGGTGCTTTCATTGGTTCGTTTTTCCTTTCGGTCAAAGCCGTTTGGCGAACTGCTGTGGTTGGCGTCTCGGCTGGTGCGCTCCTAAGTTTGGCTGGCATTGAATTAATGGATGTTGTGTCGGCACTTTTCGGAGGAGGCGGGGGCGGATTTTGGATTTTGATACCGATCCTTGTTGCCCTAATCTATATGTTTATGTGTGCAGCCTGGTATGCAAGAAGGCCGACATTCTCCCTGGAGATCAATTCCAGCGGTGGCTCGAGCACGCCTATCCGCATCTCCAATGCTGGAGGTTTTTTGAATATGTCAGCTCTCAACACTCCCAATGCCCTGCCAGGCAGAGATGCCGAAAAGATGCTGCATGAAATCGGAGCACTGATCACTGACATTCAGACACTTGGTGATTATGGTATCGCCAAGTGGAAGCAGAATTGACCCTGGAGCATGCCATGGAACGAAATGTTGTTGAATTTTCGGAGGGTGAATTCATTGTCCGAAGCTATCAATGCCTGGTTCAGAAATCTGCTTTTTCAAAAGCCAGTGACGGTTATCTTCAGGTCACGAATAAACGCGTGATTTATGCAAACAGCGCTAGCTCTGGCGGAACCAGCAGCCTGATGGTTTCAGAAGTGCCGCTGGAGGATGTGGGATCGATCACATCATTCGTTGGTAGATCGATGAATGGCGCATGGTTGCTGCCATTTGTAATCATTTCTACTTTAGCATCGACGCAGTTTGCCAGTGCTTTACCAAAATTTATGACCCACTGGCTGTTCGGCTTTTTCCTGATGTTACCGTTCATTGTTATCTGGCTGATGGACAAAAATATCCTAAACCAGGAGCTTTTCGATCAAATTCTGAAAAACCTTGAGTATGGCAAAGAGAGTCAAAGAACCATAGGGAAACCAGGCGAAACCTTACGCAAGGTTTTAAAAGCAATCTTTATTGCTGGGTTAGTACTGTTTGTTTCCAGCATTGTGAATAATCTCAGCGGTTCTTTGGGGTTCCTGGCGTTCATAATTCCCTTGTTTGTGTTTACTCTGATTTATCTGTCGTTTGTCGGTTCTACCAATGAATTCGGCCTTTTTGTTTCGGCACGGTCTGCTTCAGGATCCGGACTGACCATAAAATCGGATAACTTTCAGGCTTTGTTTGGTAAAAAGTCACCTTCCAAACCAGGACAAATTATTCCCACGGCTGATTCCTACACGGTTGCGAGAGAACTGGGAGCTCTGGTGATGGACCTGCAGCAATCTGGCGATCTGGCAATTGAGAAATGGTCTCAACGACCATCTGCGCCGGTTGATTCGAATTCTTAGGTGGCGAAATGACTGACGAATCGACCGAACAAAAACGCCAAAGAATAATTGAAAGTTTTGACAGGGAGCAGAGATATTTCGAGAAATCTTTCGAAGAGAATGCAGAGCGGTTAAGCAAAGCCACTGAAGTTAACAACTCGGCGGGAATTGACCTGGCAAAAAAGAATATGGGAGAAGCAAACGAAATCCTTGGCGATCTTCTAAAACAAAAAAATGAGGCATTAAGCGAACTCCAGGCTGCTGAAACTGCCGCTCAAACGACCAAAGAAGAAAGCACAGCCCAGGAAACCCCGCAGAACCTCATTGAGAATAAAGCCGAAGAAAAAAAATCTGAGGAAGAAGACTACAACTACGGATACGGTATGTAGGGAAAGGCGATGAGTTACTACGCAAGAACCCGCAATTATGTCGAAATTCAAGGGCGACTCCACGAGGACTCGTTAAAATCCCGACTAGGAGGTGATGTTCAGAACATCAACGACCTGGCAGAAGACAACTTCAGAACTTACGACCTGATTTCATCTGAAGGGGTTTGGAGCGTAAAGTCGCACATGGGCGGGGAAGGGGAATTGACTGAGAGCGCCAAACTAGCCTATCAAGCCAACTTCGAACATATGCTTGGCTGGAACAGGTCGGTCGATGCTGTAGAAATGGATGCGAAGGCTTTACGGGAACGCTTACCGGAAGGCACTGCCATGCCAAAAGTCCTTCGGGAGGGAAGTCCGCAGGAGGCAGCTGATTTTCTCAGGAATAACTCCAAACTCGGTATACCGGAAGATCATGTGGAGATGGTCCGAAAAAACCTGATCGACCATGCCCGTGAATTCCCCGAAACATACGGCCTGCCTGAGCAACCTGGTGAAGAAGATCTGCAAAAACTTACCAGTCGGATCCAGGGCACTGGTTTGAATGCTGCGGATACTCCTGCTCTGGTTAGAGAACAGCTTCAACAACAGGAGTCCAAACTCCAAACAAACACAGAGATGAGCAAAGAACAGCCAGAGGAGAAGGACCAGGAAGAAGAATATCCATATCGGTACGGATATTAACCCACAGGAGACTGCATGCAACCAATGAATCCAATGACAAAAACCATGGTTTTTGAAGGGAATGAACTCAGCCAAACTGTGCCTGTTAACAACTCTCCACAGGCTCGCTGTGCCATCCGTGGGCAGGATGCGAGTGGAAAACCTGCCAGTTTTCCCTTTAGTGATGATCTTTTGAGCAAACATCTCTTGTTCATAGGTGGCATCGGGATGGGGAAAACCAATGGCATTTTTCAAATACTTTCCCAGCTGCGCAATAACATGACCTGCAATGATGTCATGGTGGTTTTTGACACCAAGGGTGACTTTTACGATTCTTTTTACAGACAGGGCGATATTGTTATCAGCAATGACGATAAAGCCACAGGTCCACGGGGAAGAGATTATTGGAACATCTTTGAAGAGATCAATGCCGGCATCAACACTGAAGAAGAGATCGTTGAGATTGCGCGCGCATTGTTTTTTGAGCGAAGTAACAAGTCGAGTCAACCTTTCTTTCCAAATGCTGCCCGAGATCTTTTTTCCGGGATCATGCTGCATTTTCACCGGATGGGTGGCGTAAAGAACAATGCGGTTTTACGCAACTTTTTGGACCAGACACCCTCTGCTGAAATTCGGGCAATCCTTCAGCAGCACCAGGATCTAAAAGCGATGACATCCTACATTTCGGATGATCGTTCCCCACAAACACAGGGCGTCATATCAGAATTACAGCAGCATCTGCGAGAGATCTTTATTGGGAATTTCAGGAAGGAAGGCAACCTTTCCATCCGGCAGGCGATCCGCGCAAAACAAGGGCGATTGGTGTTTGTGGAATATGACCTGGGGATAGGCGGTATGTTGACCCCCATTTATCAGTTGATGTTGGATATGGCTATCAAGGAAGCCCTGAGCCGAAAGAAAAGCGACGGGAATGTTTGGTTCATCATTGATGAGTTCCGCCTGATCCCGAATTTGCAGCACATTGATGATGGGATCAACTTTGGCAGGAGTATGGGCGCAAAATTCATCATTGGCGTTCAAAACATCGAGCAGGTTTTTCATGCTTATGGCGAAGCACAGGCACATTCAATCCTTTCGGGTTTGCTGACAACAGTGGCTTTCAGGGTCAACGATGCTGCCACCCGGAAGTTTATCCAGGAATTAGTGGGGAAGAACCGAAAGAAAGAAGTCTTTATGTCCTCGGTTTCGTCGCGTGGGATCGTTGAGCAGATCAGAGAAGCCAACGTCGTGGAAGATTGGGATATCGCCAATATGCGGGTCGGGGAGGCAATCATCAATACTCCTGGCTACGGGCCTTTCTTCTTTCGTTTTGACAAGGTCAAGTAGGAAAATGAACACAGGTTCTATTCGGAAAAGAATAGCTGCATTACTGTTCCTGTTTATGCTGCTCCTCTTAATAATGCCTGCTTGTACCAACAGCGCGAACTCACCAGACCGGGAGTTGGAAGGAATTGCTCAATTGGATGGCGGGTATTGTTCGGGTGATATTTACTGCCAGGATCTGGAGTTTCGGAAAGAAGGAAAACTATTGTTCCTGAAAACTGGTGATGAGGGGGAATTTGTGGTCATTTCTCCGGGGAGAATGAAATTATCAGTAGGTGAGGAAAACCTTGTCGTCGGTTACACCCTTTCTGACGGAAAATTAGAGTTGAAGTTTGACGATTACAGCCTGGATTATTATTACGCTGACGAGATCGAGGGGAATTTGGCTCGACTGGATCCACCAACCGACACTGAGCAAAATGTCATTCAACAAGACCAGCCGACTCAAATTCCTCCAACCGCAACACAGCCTGAAAATGAACCCGTAGATATCCAGGAAAATGAAGAAGTAGTTTTTTCCCTCTCATACATATTGGATGCTAACGATACGTTAGAGAAAAACGCCGATTACCGGATGCAATTAGTCGACGGCACTCTTGGCTCAGCGGATATGGTTAAGCAAGATCCAACCTTGACGGATCTGGAATTCACCCGTGATGGAAAGCTGTTGATTGCATCAGCAGGCGACGCGGGGATCATGACCTGGGATCTTGCGAGTCGTTCAGTGATCGCAGACAGGGGTGACGCGAGATGTATCAACACGAAGGTTAGTCCAGACGGAGAATATGTCTTTGTTGAAACATCTTATTGTCAGATCGCAGCTTTGAAATCTCAAACATTGGAATCTTCAGGCTCAATTGAGGGTGAAATGTGCACAACCTTGAATGATGTGCATCCAACTGAATATGTTGTTCTGACGAGCACGGGTGGGGGCAAGGTTGTAATCCATGATCTGCTGAATGGGGATGAAATTGACTCCATTCCTGCTTGCTACTGGGCTGTTTTTTCAAGCGATGGAAGAAGCATTGTCTGCTTTTCGGAAGGGCAGTCAATTCAAGTCTGGGATTATCAGACATTAGAAAAACTTTCCAGTCATCAGCTAGGTGTTCCTTACAGGTATTACTCTTCATCAGTTTCACCAACTGATGATGTAATCGCCTTTAGCCACAATGAGACAGGCGGAATTCTGCTTTACAACTTTATGACCAAAGAAAGTATCGAATTACAGCCCATTTCTTCGTCCGGATCATTTTATCGCACCTCTTTTTCGGGTGATGGACGTTTGGTTGCAGCCAGCGATTCATATAATGTTTACATCTGGGATGTGGAACGGGCATCACTGGTCTTTGAAATTAGGCAAAGCGATTATTATGTCGAGGATATTGCATTTTTACCTGGAACAAGGCAGTTGGCTATCGCTTATCCAAAATGGATCGAAGTATGGAGTGAAGATTAAGGATCTTAGCTATGAGAAATTTTCGGAACTTAAAAACAATTATCGTCTTCTTTGCTGTGATATCAGTGATCCTCACTACTCTGACCGCTTGCAGCTCTGGTCCTGAGAACGAGCTGGAGGGGGATTGGGCGTTGGATTGGCTTTCAAGCAGCAGCGAATATTTATTTGGTGATCTGAATTTTGGTGAAGGAAAGAAGCTCACCCTCTCTGGGTCATACGAGGAAAACCAGCAGAGTCTTCGCTACGCAGTTATTGCGCCAGGAAAGATGAAAATAACGACAGAGGAAGCCGCTTTCGTGGCTGATTTTTCCGTCGAAGAAGATGTTCTAACGATCAAGTTTGATGACGGCAGGAATTATTACAGACGTGTGGAAGCAGCCCCGGAGGAAGAAGAGGTAGAAACGCTTGTTTGGTCTGATCCCGAAGAAACAGACTCAGCGCCCACTGCCATCCAGCCGCAAGTAAACGATACTGATGTGCCTGAACCGACTCCAAGACCAACAAATACTGATGTTCCTGTTGTGGTTCAACAACCCACCGCCACCACCGTTGCAAATTTCACCCCTACCCCGCGAGTTTACTCGCCACTCTCTGAATGTGCTGCTTCAAGACTTCATGTGGGAGATTCAGCTTTCATAAATTTTGAGACAGGACGGGTTGGTATGCGTTCCAAACCAGTGGCTAAGATTGGCGACACACTTGTTCGCAAGTTGGAGGAAGGCGAGATCGTCCACGTCATTGATGGGCCGGTGTGTGATTTGGGGTGGGTTTTTTGGAAAGTACGCACTGTCTACAGTGAGACCGGTTGGATCCCTGAAGGCGATGGAAGCGAGTTTTGGGTTGTACCGATAGCGACTTATGATGTCTGTACAGGAGCAAAACCTACACGATTACGCGTCGGAGACAGGGCTTTTGTGGAACCAAAGCCAAATGATTACAATCGCATCTATCCTGAACCTGCAATCGATTCCTCAAAACTGCTTTATCGAATGAAGCCCAGTAGCTATATGGTTATTTTGAAAGGTCCCTCATGCGGGAGTGGGAAAACAGGCGTTTGGTGGTATGTGCGCTCCGAAGATTCCGGCATAGAAGGCTGGACGCGGGAGAGCGATTACGCCAAGAGTTATTACTTTATCGCCCCGGTTATCCCCAGACCTTAGCGCCTCCCAAAAATCTATACAAGGGAATGAGGCAGCTCTTTCGAAGAGAGGTTCTCATTCCCTTTTCATTACTTTTGAGAACCCCGAATTCTTCGCTGCGACAGCGAACCCCGAGGTTCAGACGCGACACATAAGCCCAATATAAGGATAATCATTAATAATTTATTGTAGGATGATATGATTTGAAGTACTCAAGAACGGAGGTAGTACATGCTTCAGGATTTTCTTCAAGCGTATGTCAACAAATATGGGTTTTCGGGTTTCACCGAACTGCGTGCCCAACAGAACCGCAACCGCGGTGTGATGATGCTCAACGGCAGCCTGACTGCCAATAACAGCGGCACCAGCCGCGGTCTTTCGGCGCGGGTGGTCAAGGGCGGTGCTTACGGTTTCGCCTCGGGCACCGGCTACGGGGACGACCTGGAGGCGATCGCAAAAGTGGTCCAGACCGCCAGCAGCCACGCCGCATTTCTGGACAGCCGTGTGCAACGCGGCAAGCCGGAATTCCCCGCCATTGCAGCTTTCAGCCGCAAGGATGGGTTCGAACATGACGTGCCCGTGGAGCAGAGTTACCTGCTGGGCATCGTCGACGAACTCGATAGCTACATAGCCGAGTGCTTTCCCAAGCTCCTCAGCCGGCGGATCTTCGCCCGCGTGCTCGACATGGAAAAGCTGCTATACACCAGCGACGGTGTAGTTTCGCACTCGTACGTGCCGCGCTCGAACGTTTACGTTTTCATGACCACCCAGGACAAAGACGGTCAGCCTGTGGAGCTCTATGATGTGATGGGCGGGTATGGCAACTTTCTGAATAATTTCCCAAATGCACAGGACCTGTTTGGCAAGCTCGAAAAGCAATACGAGCAGGTGATCTTGAAGGCTGAGGGTGTGTATGCCAAGCCCGGCATCCAGACGGTCATCCTGGATTCAGACCTGGCGGGTATCCTGGCGCATGAGGCTGTCGGGCATACCGTGGAAGCGGATTTCGTGGAAACTGGCTCGGTTGGCGGTCCGATGTTTGGCAAGCAGGTCGCCAGCGAAAAGGTCAGCCTGGTGGATATTGCCCACAATGCTTTCGGTAAACTTGCGCCTGTACCGGTGTTCGTCGATGACGAAGGCACGCTGGCACAGGACCAGATGTTAATTGAAAACGGCATCCTCACCGGCTACATGCACAACAAAGAATCAGCCCTGAAATACGGGCACATGCCAAATGGCAACGCCCGCGCTTATGATTTCTCCGACGAACCCCTGATCCGCATGCGCAACACCTGCATCCTGCCCGGCACCGACAAACTGGAGGATATGATCGCTTCCGTGGAAGACGGCTACTACTTCACCGACATGAACAACGGCCAGGCGGATTCGACCGGCGAGTTCATGTTTGGTGTGCCGATGGGCTTCGAGATCAAGAATGGCAAACTTGGGCGGGCAGTCAAGGACACCACTGTTTCGGGTGTGGCGTTCGAGGTGCTCAAAACTGCCGACATGGTCAGCGATACCGTCACCTGGACCAACTCGGGCATGTGCGGTAAGAAACAGAGCATTCCGGTGGGCATGGGCGGACCAGCAATCAAGGTACAGATCAATGTTGGAGGTCGGTCATGAAACAGGTATTTGAAGTAAAAGATAAAGCGCTGCTCGAGGCAGCTGAGTTGATCCTGGCCGAGGTCAAGGCGATCGGGGCGGATGAGGGCGAAACCTGGGTGAGCCGCAGCGCGCTGACCGAGGTTTATTACGAGCTCGCCAAAGTCAGTATGGTACGCACGGTTTTCACGGACAAAGTCAGCCTGAAGTTGCTGAAAGACAAGCGCAAAGGCAGCACCACCTTCAACAGCTTCGCCCCTGAAGATATTCGCCTTGCGGTGCAGGAAGCCTGGCAGGCGGCGCAGTCGGCTGCCCCAGACGAGGCGGAAGGGATCGCCGAGCTCCAGGAGAACCTCAGCTTCTCTGCTGGCGAAGAGCAGCCTGACCTGGACGCCATGTATGGGCAGTTGGATCAACTGCTGAAGGACGTCAGACAGGATTTTCCGAAGATCAGCTTTGATTCAATCGGAATTGAGCACAATTTCGGAGAGAAACTGTATGCCAACACCAATGGCGTCAGGCTGTCTGACCGTCGGGGTTACTATCAATTGAGCAACATGTTCATGGCGAAGGAGGAGGGCAAAACCTCTTCGTTCAATTACTTCGCCACGGTCTACGAAAACCCTGCCGATCGGGTTTGCGAGGAAAACCGGGTGCGGCGCTTGTTGGATGAAAGCCAGCGGCAGATCGTGACGGAACAGTTCGCGGGCAGTTTTGAAGGGGACGTGGTCATCACTCCCGGCTGCCTAACTGACATCCTGTATTATGTGGCGGATACCTATCTTGAGGATGGCGCATTGATCTCTGGAACCAGTCCCTGGAAAGACAAGATTGGCGAACAGGTTGCCAGCCCGCTGATCAATTTTGATTTGGTCGCGGAGTTTCCCGATCTGCCTGGTGTGAGCCCGCTGAGCGGCGATGGCTATGTGGCTGAGAATATGCCCCTGATCGAAAAGGGCGTGCTCAAGAACTTCAGCCTCAGCCGTTATGGCGCCGCCAGGACAGGTTTGCCGCGTTCCAAAAACAGCGGAGGCACCTACGTGCTTGGCAATGGCGACACACCGCTGGAAGAGGTCATCTCTGGGGTGGAGAGGGGCATCGTGATGGGGCGGTTCTCAGGCGGACAACCTGGCCCTTCCGGTGATCTGAGCGGCGTGGCGAAGAACAGCTTTCTGATCGAGAACGGGAAGGTCACAAAGGCTCTGAGTGAGGTGATGATTTCCGGCAACCTGGCGGACATGCTGCGCGACACCGTCGCGGTCAGCCAGGAACGCGAGAACTCAGGCTATTGGCTTTTACCTTGGATCAGGGTAAAGGGCGTGACCATCTCGGGCAAGTAGAGCCGATAGGTATAGGAAAGCAAAAATAACGCGGGACCATGATGGTCCCGCGTTTTTGATACTGGTTGGGGAATGATGTGGTAGAAGTCGTAGGTCAGGTTGTGTAGTTCAACCTGACGCCGGAACTAGTTTTGTTGAGGATTAGATTTTCCACCATTCGTGAGGTCAGGTTCAACCCCATTCTCTTTGCTCAAGGGCAGGCAGAAGAATCTGACCTATGCGCTGATTCCCATCCGCCATATGCAGGTAAAGATATCTGGGTAGGGGCTGGCCCCTGTGCCTGCCCAGGGTCACCACAGGGGGTGACCCCTACCTACATCATACGGTGGGGGACATGATGCAGGGAACAAAGCGAGTAAGCCTTGCTCCCACCGCCTTTGCTAAGCCGGATTGACCTCTTCAAGTAACAAGTAGGCATTATCGCAATTCAGAGTTTAACAAAGAAGATTTTCCGTCATTCCGTCTATAATTCATCCAGCCCAATATGAAAAAGGACATCCTATGTTCGACCCTGACATGCAAAAAAAATTGATCTCCGACGGTCGGAGTTTCATGAAGAGCTACTCCACCGATTCTTATCCTGACTTTAAATCCGATCAGGATCTCAAATTACCGCAACCTCCGCTGGTGAAGGCACCCATGACCGCGCAAGCCATGCCGCTTCCACGAAATTTCCAAGACCTCGACCTGCAGCAGGACTTCATTAAACTGCTGACAGAGCGAAGGAGTTCTCGGGTTTACACCCAGCAGCCTATCAGCCTGCTGCAACTTTCCTTTTTGCTCTGGGCGACCCAGGGGATCAAAGCCATCCGCGGCAAGTCCTACGCTACTTTGCGCACAGTCCCGTCTGGCGGAGCGCGACATCCTTTTGAGACCTACCTGATCGTGCAACACGTGGATGGTTTGCAGTCCGCCGCGTACCACTACCTGCCCATGGGGCACCATCTCGAATTCCTGCATCCGGTGGAAGACCTGCCATCAGTAATTTCCGTCTCCCTTGAAGGGCAAAATTGGGCGTCCAAAGCCAGCGCGATCTTTTATTGGAGTTTCGTGCCCTGCCGCTGCGAGTGGCGCTACGGCATCACGGCGCACGGACCAGCCCTGATCGATGCCGGTCACGTTGGTCAGAACCTGTACCTTGCCTCCACCGCCCTCGGGCTTGGCACCTGTGCCATCGCCGCTTTCGACGTGGCAATTTGCGACTCCCTGTTCGGTCTGGATGGCGAGGAAGAGTTCACTGTTTACGCATTCCCGGTCGGCACCATTTCGCCTGCGGATCAGAAGTCCGAAAAAGCTTTTTATCAATTTGTGGAAGACGAGGGTCTGTAGCGGAGGCTTGTTCGGTTTGTACACCCGGGCTGCCCCACCAGACGCCCAGTTTTGGTACGATTGTGGGCAATTATGAGAGGTTTTGCGTGCAGTAACCGCGGAAGCAATTCTGCACCCCTCGGGTACAATTTGGTAACTTGCAAAAATAAAGAGGTTGTCAGTGATCAGACGTGACAAAATAAACTATTATCTCGATCTCGCTGAGATGGTCAGCCAGCGCGGCACCTGCCTGCGCAAGCAATATGGCGCGGTGATTGTCAAAAACGATGAGGTTGTTTCGACCGGGTATGTCGGCGCGCCGCGAGGAAGAGCCAACTGCATCGACCTTGGCTACTGCATCCGAGAGAAGATGCAGATCCCACGTGGGGAACGCTACGAGCTCTGCCGCAGTGTGCATGCCGAAGCCAATGCCATCATCAGCGCCTCACGCGAACGCATGCTCAACAGCTCGCTCTATCTTTCCGGCATCGACCTGAAAGATAATGGCAGCTACGTCAAGAACGCCAACCCGTGCTCAATGTGCAAACGCATGATCATTAATGCGGGGATTGAGCAGGTCTTTATCCGGGATGACAAAGATAACTACCGCCGTATCGCGGTTCAGGATTGGATCGAAAACGACGAATCTTTGAACGGTACGATGGGCTACTGAAATTGAGAGGACTTAAGAATGAAGATTAGAGAGGTAACTCGCGTTGTACAGGGCAAACCGGCTGTTGATGGTGCCGGAGTTCGCCTCAACCGGGTTTTGGGGGGCAGTACTATTGAGGATTTTGATCCTTTTTTGATGTTGGATTCCTTTGACTCGCGCAACCCGGATGATTACATCAGGGGTTTCCCAACGCATCCCCATCGTGGGATTGAGACGATCACCTACCTGATCAAGGGTGAGATCGCGCACCAGGACAGCCTGGGCAACAAAGGTCTGATCACTTCCGGCGCTTGCCAGTGGATGACTGCCGGCAGCGGCATCCTCCACCAGGAAATGCCGCAGGAAGCTGAACGTCTTTTGGGCTTGCAGCTCTGGCTAAACCTGCCCGCTGCCGAAAAAATGACCAATCCAAAGTATTTCGACATTGAACCGCAGGATGTGGGCTTCGTGGAAGAAAATGGTGGATTCGTGAAGGTCATTTCCGGTGAGTATAAGGGCATCAAAGGCGTGACGCCGCACCACATCCAGGCGACTTTGCTGGACGTCAAGCTCGACGAAGGGCAAAGCATCGAGATTCCCGTGAAGGAAGACGAGACCGTTTTTGTCTTCCTGATCGAAGGCGCAGGTATGCTCAACGGTGAAATTTTTGAAGAGAAAACCGCTTTGCTGCTGGGAGAGGGCGAGTTGGTGGAAGTATGCGCTTTGCCGGGTGAGGTTGTGCGCTTCATCCTGGCTTCAGCGCCGCCGCTGCACGAGCCGGTTGCCTGGGGTGGACCGATCGTGATGAACACACGTGAAGAATTACAGCTGGCGTTCGACGAACTCAGAGCTGGAACATTTATCAAGTAATAAGGAGTGACCATGAAGCAATTTGACGTTGTGGTTTTAGGCGCAGGGCCTGGCGGTTATGTTGCCGCGATCAAAGCCGCTCAACTTGGCAAGAAAGTGGGCATCATTGAGAAGGAATACCTGGGCGGAGTGTGCCTGAACGTGGGCTGCATCCCCTCCAAGGCGCTTTTGCGGAATGCCGAACTGGCGCATCTTATGCGCACCAACGCCAAGGAGTTTGGCATCAGCTTCGACAACCTCCAGCTTGACTATTCAGCTGCCTATAAGCGCAGCCGGCAGGTGAGCCAGCGCCTGGTTAAGGGCGTTGGTTTCCTGATGAAAAAGAACAACATCGAGGTCATCACTGGCGCGGGCAAATTGACGGCTCCGGGCAAGCTCCTGGTAGCGCTTGAGGGTGGCGGCGAAGAGGAAGTACAAGCGCAGGACGTCATCCTGGCGACAGGCGCGCAACCCACCGTGATCCCGGGCATGGAGCCGGATGGCGCTAAAATCTGGGATTACAAGCACGCGATCTTATCCGAGAGCCTGCCGAAATCCGCTGTGATCATTGGCGGCGGAGCGATTGGGATTGAGTTTGCCACAGTCTGGAGCGGTTACGGCGTTGAGGTGAGCGTGGTGGAAATGCTCCCGCACATCCTGCCCAATGAAGATGATGAAGCCGCGGCTGAGCTTGCCAAAGCCCTGAAAAAACGCGGCGTAAAAGTGCATGCCGGCACGAAGGTAAAGAGCGTTGAGGCAACCGAGAAAGGCACCAAGGTGTTGATCGAGAGCGAAAAGGGTGAAGAAACCCTCGAAGCCGAGGTGACCCTCGTGGCGGTGGGCTTCAAACCCAACTCCAGGGGCATTGGACTGGAAGAGGTGGGCGTCGAGACCGATAAGCGCGGGTTCGTGGTGGTGGATGAACGCATGCAAACCAACGTGCCCGGCATCTGGGCGATTGGCGACGTGACCGGAAAGCTGCTGCTTGCCCACACCGCTTCAACGATGGGCATGATCTGCGCCGAAAACATTGCTGGTAAAGAACAGCGGTCGTTGGATTACCGCATGATCCCGCGGGCAGTGTATTCCTCTCCGCAGGTGGCGTCGTTTGGTTACACCGAAGCGCAGGCGAAAGAGGCGGGCTTTGCGGTCAAGGTTGGCAAGTTCAACTTCCAGCCCAATGGTAAAGCGCTCGGCTTGGGAGAGTACCAGGGCTGGGTGAAGATCATCACCGATGAGAAGTACGGCGAGATTTTGGGTGCCACGATTGTTGGACCTGACGCGTCTGAGCTGCTGCCCGAGCTGGTTTTGGCCCAGGCGAATGAACTAACAATTGAGGAGATCGCCCATTCCGTCCACGCCCATCCCACGCTGGCAGAAGCGGTGTTGGAAGCGGCCGAGGACGCGCTTGGCGGCGCGATTCACAGTTAATTCAGGTTAGACTCACAAGTCGGGATGAGGTAAAAAACCTCATCCCGTTTTTTGTTATCCGTCTCCGCGAGGAGCGAAGCGGCGTGGCAATCTGCCTTTCATCTCTTTGAGTTCCAAAAAATGAATGCCACCATCTTTCAGAATGGTTTTTGGTGTAAACCATTCACCCTCACCCCCGCTTACCCTCCGTTTCACTGCGGGTACAAGTCGCGGACCCTCCCCCTTCGTTCGCTTTGCTCACTAGGGAGGGCTTTTACTAATCTGATCGTGCCGGCGTACTTGGTGCGAAGCCTTCCCGTGGGACCGCGCACGGTAACTGACCGTCAAAGATCCCAGCACGAAGTGCGTGTGGAAAGGTCTCCCAAACCCACAAAAGCATGAAGCCTTCGGCTAAACCTCGTAATCGGCAGGGATGCCGTTACGATCGGGTTTTTTTTAATAAGTGCGAATCCTGACAATTACAGGGGAATATCGATGAATTCAGACGTAGGGGCGAAGCATTTCAACAAGAATGCAATCCGATTTCACAGCTATCCGTGCAGAATGCTTCGCCCCTGCCAGTGATCTCAACATTGCTCTCAGATAGATTCATTCTAAATTCTAAAGACCCTCACCCCCGCTTTGCGGACCCTCCCCCCTCGTTCGCTTCGCTCACTGGGGAGGGCTTTTACTAATCTGATCGTGCCAGTCTCCGGACCGAGCATGGCACCTTACCGTCGAAGATCCCAGCACGAAGTGCGTGTGGAAAGGTCTCCAATTAACTCGGAATATTAATGTCGGAGTGAGGGAACAGAACCCTCATTACACAGTTGCGCCGGTACTTCGTCCGACTTACGAGAGACCAGGATCACCTTTAACGGCGGATTGAGGGCACAATGCATTTGTCCATCACATCGTTCACAGTGCCCTCAAGCCCGCCCTACATAGTTCTGTTTCCGTCAAGCGGGTGATTTTGCTGTTCGTCTTGGAGTCAGTTTTTTCCATCCCTGACTCATGATTATGCTATACTTTATCCATGAAATCAGCGGCTGGTTCTCTTTGTTGTGCATTAAAGAAAACCCGTTTTCAAGGAAGGGTCTAAGGCGAAAGCATGCTCTCCGCCCTAACTATCAACGACCAGCTTGCCCTTGCCCTGGGCATCCTTGGCTTGCTCTTCCTGCTGATCAACCTGCTACTTCTCAAAAAAAATCAGCCAAAACACATACCGGAACCCACCAAACAAGCGGTTGAGCACCTGCTGCATGTCTCCTCTGAGGAGGGCAAGCGCCTGGTGGTCGGCTTGGGACATGCTCTTACCAACGCCAGCTTCGACCTGGCTGGAGCCTCCGGCTTGAGCTTGCAGCGGGCTCTGCTGAAGCGCTCGCTCTTCAACGATCACCCGCTCCAATCTTACAGCGGCGATGGGGTTTTGGCTTGCCTGAGCCGCATGGTGGTGCATGGGGCTTATCGCGGCGCACTGGCAAGCGAACTTTTCAGTGGTTCCCTCAGCCAGTTGAGCGGCACGAGCCCCCTGGCATACACCGCCAGCCTTACCAACCACATTCCTGACGCAGCCAATGCGGGCTTGCTGCTGACGGGGCAGATGAGCCCGGCTGTACTGCTGGCGCTCGACCAGGCTGACCGGTGCTCAATTCCTTCAATCAGCGCGATTACATCGTTGAGCGGGCAGGCCGCAGGCTTTATTGGAAATTCTGTTAACCTGATGGGCGAAGATGTTTTTAATGCAGCGGGCAGGCTGGATCAGCACAAGTCATCGCTGGCGAGCCTGAGCGCTCAGGACTGGCTGCGCGTTGCCATCAGCATCGGTTTGCTGCTGGGCGCGATCCTGAAGATGGGAGGTGTGCTGCCATGAAGCGCGCACTGCCCCTGATTGCTGGTATTCTGAGCGGCCTGGTTGTGTTGGCTGCCATGTTCTTCGTCCCTCAGAGCGGCGGCATCCTGGCGATGGTGTTGAATTGGGTGATTATCGTTGCGGGAGTGGCGCTTTTGGTGGCGATTGCCAGCCTGGTGCTTACCCATCTGCGTTTCATCGCCAGAGGCAAGAAGGGCTTTCTGCTCAGCCTGGTGCTCGTGATCAGTTTTCTCGCCACGCTGATCTTCGGTTTGATCCGAGGCGTGGATGACCCGGTCTTTCTCAAGTGGGTTGGGGCGGTTATCCGCCCAATCGAGACCGCCTTGCTGGGGTTGGTGGCTCTGATCATGATGAGTGCCGCGATGAAGATCTTCCGCGAGAGAGGTTGGTCGGCTCTGACGGTTTCTTTTGGCGTCAGCGCGGTGATCTTCCTGATTCTTGGGCTTGGCTTCCTGCAGAACCTGAACATCCCTGTGCTGACCGAGGTCATTCGCTTAGTGGAAACCTTGCCGATGATCGGCGCACGCGGCTTGCTGATCGGCATTGGGATCGGGTTGCTCATGATGGCATTTAGAGTGTTGTTTGGAATGGAAGGGTCCGGAAATGACTGAAGACCATTCTGAACTCAACCTGTGCCCAAACTGCGGCAAAGAAAACCTGCCAATGGCGACGCGCTGCGTGCACTGCGGATCGGATATGGAAGCCTTGTTCACCATTTTCGGGCAGCCGCAAATACCTGAAGAGGAAGCGGAAGAATCTTTACCAGACATCATTGAAGAAATCCGCAACGATCCATCCCTGCAAACCCCATCCGAAGAGCCGCCAAGCCCGGAGCTTGTGCCTGCCAATCGAATTGATGAATCTATTCTCGACTCGGAGCAGTTGCCCGACTGGTTGGCTAAAGTACGCGAGCGTGCCCAGGGAGAAGAGGATGCCATTGGCGATTTGGCAAGCGGCACCATGGCCATGGATGCCGCTCGCAACGAGGAAGCTTCTGCCGGCGTGGAAGGGGAATTCAACGCCTGGATCAACCGCATTCGCGAGAAAAGCCAACAGGAAAACAGCGTTCGGGCTCGACAGCTGCCAAGCGAAAACGAGGAACCTGACCAGGTGCCGGAGTGGCTGCAGCGCATCCGCGCCCTGCGTCCGCGCCCTGAAGAAGACATCACGCATGAAGTCAAGACCGGTCCCACCTACGCTGACGATCTGCCGCGAGAGTGGACAGACGAAGCCTTGCAGGAACTGCGCCGGCAGGCTCTGTCGGAAGATCAAGAGCAGGAAACTGAACCACTTCTTTCAGCAAGCGCTTCCACAGAAGACGAAGAAACGCCTGTTGAACCCGAATTGGAAGCAGCGAGCGAACCAGTTCAGGAAGAATCTGGGTCCATCGAAGAGGACTTCCACAACATCCCGGAGGATGAGGATGCCTACTTTGTACCTGTCCCTGTTGAAGATCTGAACCAATTCACTGAGGTGGAAGAAGATTCTGTGGTTGGGGGGACGCAGGAAGAGCCGGCGACCGGAGAAATTGAATCACCGGAGCAAGAACCAGGGCAGGATACTCCAGAGCTGGCAGAGATCCAAACTGAAGAGGTTGTGCCTGAAGAAGCCATAGTTGAACCGGAAGCAAGTGAGAACCCCGAACAAACAGAACTTGAATCTGTTCCGGTTGAAGTTGAAGATGAAACCAAAACGGGGGTTGAGGAACAGGAAGAAGAGCCTGAGGAGGAGCAGCCAACAGATAGTGCCGCTGTACCCCCCGACCTGCTGCTCCTGCGCGACCAGCAGGACCGTGCCAGTTTACTTGCCTCCCTGATCGAGCAGGAAGGGCGTGTTACAGCCGGCAAGCAGGCAGTTCGAAAGCCTTCCGGCAAGGCCGGGCGCCTGGCATTGGCTTTGCTGCTGCTGATCGGCTTAATTGTCTCGATGCTCATTGGTCCTTCCCCCATGCCGACCGATGCTCTCAAGAGCATGCCTGCATTGGCATTAGGTGATCAAATTCAAACCCTGGCAGAGAATGACAAGGTTTTGGTGGTGCTGGACTACCAGGCAGCAACCAGCCGTGAACTGGAAGCCCTGGCAGCTCCAATGCTTGACAAGCTGCATGTCCAGGGCGTTCAACTTTCTTTCCTGACCACCCAGCCATCCGGTCTGTTCCTGGCGCAATCGCTGCTGGCGCAGGCTGAGTTGCCTGAGAATACACTGGTGGAATATCTGCCTGGCAGCTACCTGAACCTTATCGGTTGGGCAGTAAACCCAGCGATTTCGGCCACTGGGGATGATCTTTTGCGGGCAAAAAACCTGTATCCATTCCGCCTGGTTCTTTTGGTTAGTGACTCTTCCGACAATATCCGCGGATGGTTGGAGCAGATTGCTCCCTGGATTGAGAGTTTGAACTTTGCTGCCATTACCACGCAGATGGAAGCCCCAGTACTTTCACCCTATTTTGACTCAGGTCAGCTTGTGGGTTACGCTGCGGGCATTGCTGACGGCAACATTGGCATGCAAAGCACCTTCAGCTACCGTGCCTATCGGGTTGGCTTGCTGCTCATGTTGGTGATGCTGCTGCTTGGGATGATCTCAAAAGGCGAGGAAGACGCTATCCGAAAAGAAGAGGAGCGCGCAGAATGAGCCCATCTGAGCTGTTCACTCTGATCGTTGGCGTTGCCCTGACGGTGATGGTCTTGAGCTACATCCTCGGAGACCGCCTTTTCTTTGGCATTGCCACCCACATTCTGATTGGGGTAAGCGCAGGCTTCCTGGCGCTGGTGATCATTCAAAAAGTCATTTTGCCCTACCTGATCATGCCCCTGGCAGATCCTGCCAATCCGGACTTTTTACTCGCGCTGGTACCCCTGGCGCTTTCGATCCTGCTGGTCTTGATGCTTTTCCGGCGGGGAACCCAGGCCGGCGCGATCCCACTGGCATTCCTGGGCGGTGCATTGGCAGCCCTGGCAATCATTGGGGTCACGCGCGGCACGCTTGCGCCGCAGATCCTGAGCATGCTCGGGCGCTTTGAACCTGGGCAGCTGATGCATGAAGCTCAGCCGCAATGGGCGGCAATTATTGAAGCATTGATGGTCCTGCTCGGCGTGATCTCCGTTCTGTTCGTTTTCCATCATCGCGGGCAGTCCAAGGCAGGCAATGTCATCCGCCCAGTCTTCCTGGAAGGGATCGGAAGCATCGGTCAGATATTTATTGGGATCACCTTTGGTGCCCTGTTTGTTGGGATCTTCAGCTCTGCCTTGATCGCGCTCATCAGCAGCCTCTCTGAGATCATCAAATTTGTCACTCTGTGGTTTTAGAGGTTAACGTGCCAAAGACCTTTCTCAGCATCGACATCGGAAAAAGCCAGACGCAAGCCTGTCTCTTTGCACAACGTGAGGGCACATGGGCTGTGGAGGGCATATCCAGCATCCCAACCGTGATTGAAGGCGATGGCACCCAGTTCCGCAAGGCCATCCAAGCGCTTTTGAGCCAGGTAGAGCAATCCCACGAGATCCGCCTGCTTGACGAACACGGTCAGTTCACTAATATCCGGCGTCTGCAAGGCGCGCCTGCCTTTGTTGGTCTAACCCTTTCAGCCGGCAAGCCCATTCGCACCGCACTGATTGGGCTTTCCGAAGCTTACTCCATCGCGCCGTTGCGCCGCCTGGTCAGTTTGTTCAATTGCGAGGTGGTGCTGGAGGTCAATCTCCAGGATAACCTGAACGCGACAGCCCAACTGGATCGACTTCTCGCGAGCGATGTTGAGTTATATGTCATTGTTGGGGGCGCAAACGGCGGGGCTCAAAAGTCACTCAAAGCGGCAATTGAAAACTTACGCCTGGTTTACCATCTGATTCCCCGGGCAGTTCGACCGCAAATTGTTTATTGCGGCAACCAGGAATTGGCAGAATACGCCCAAAGCGAGATTGAAGCCGGGCTCGACATGCACCTGTCGAGTAACATCCAGATCAATCCCGGTCAGGAAGACCCAACACTGGTTTGGAAGGCCATGCTGAAGGCTTTTGAACGTTTGCGGCTTCAGCAGATCCCTGGCTTGGCAGAAGTTGTCAGTGATTTGCGAACGCACGTGATCCCCAGCGATTTTTCAGCTGGTAGAATGGTGCGTTTCCTTGAACGGAGCAGCGAGAATGGCAAAGGCGTACTGATGCTGCGGGTTGAGGCGGACACCGTAAGTGTGATCGCAGCACGAGATCAGAAACTCAACGGCATCAGCCATCATCTTGAAGTGAATAGTGCTGCCTTACAAACGGCAAAAGGGCTCTCCAGCCAACTGACAGATCTAAATAGCTTCGCGACTTATGTTTACAATCGTGCGCTTTTCCCGGATTACACTCCTGCCACCTTGGAAGATCTGAGTATTGAACACGCCTGGGCACGCGTACGTATCCGGGAGGCGTTGAGCGCGCTTCAAAAGTTGGATCCAGATTTTGGATACAACCCAAGCCTGGGCTTGATGCGTACATATGAACCAATCATCCTCTCGGGCTCTGGTATGAAGTTGGCTCTGCCTCACCAGGGCTTGTTGGTCGCGCTGGATGGCATCTTGCCGCATGGCATAACCACCGTCTTACAGGATGAACAGCAACTCCTGACAGCTCTCGGCAGCCTTGCACCTCAGGACCCATTGCTGCCTGTGCAGGTGATGGATGCGGAGGTGTTTACCAACCTGGCGACCATCATCAACGTGGATGCGCCAGCTTCTGAAGGGCAAAAAGTGCTCCAGATAGAAGTGAACGAAGGTGAACAAAACCCGCGGCTCTTTCATAAGATTCAAACGGGGGATCTCAAGCGAATTGAGACCCTTACGAATAACAAAACCGAACTTTACCTTGCACCCCACGACGAAAGTGATGTCGGCATGGGGATACCAGGACTGGGCGGCTGGGTGACGGTCTTGGAATCCAAGGTTGGAGTGGTCGTCGATGCCCGCGGCAGACCTTTGAACTTGCCCATTGATGAAACAGCGCGCGCGGAAACGTTGCACAACTGGCTTTGGGAGTTGGGAGGATAGATATGCGCAAAGTGATCATCCGATCCGGTCAGCCAGTTTATAAACAAGTCCGACTCCCACAACCGGGCACAGTCCTGGTGCGTACAGGGCAAGAAGTGAAGGTGGGGGATGTGCTGGCTGAGGCGGTCATCCCGCAGGAGTTCCAGGTTTTTGACATCATTAACCATCTTGGAATCAAACCGGGTAAGTTGGAGCAGCACCTGAAAAGACTAAATGGCGAAGTCATCAGAAAGGGTGATGTCATCGCTCAAAAACCAGGCCTCATCACCCGTATCTTCCGGGCGTCTCAGGATGGGCGGATTGTCTCCATGCGTGAAGGGCGGGTGACCCTGGCGATGGGAGAGCGAAAGCTGCAGGTTGTGGCACCGATTGCGGGTACGATCGTGGAACTGATTCCGGGTTTTGGCGCAGTCATCGGTCTGACAGGCAGCCTTATACAGGGAGTTTGGAGCAATGGCTTGAACGCCAGCGGAAATTTCACCCACTTAAAATTTGACTTCACGGATCCCCAACAGAGAAGCCTCCTGCCTGATCTGGAGGATAAAATTGTTTTCTCCGGAGCGCTCATAACTCCCGAGCGATTCCGCCTGATCGTGTCAAAAAAACCTGCTGGGATAATTTTGCCCTCACTGGTACCAGCAATAGTTGAAGAGGCCAAGGCAAGCCCTGTTGCAGTAATGTGCCTGAATGGGTTTGGAGATCAGGAAATTGACCCTGCCAGTCTTGGTTCACTGCAAAAGATGCAGGATCAGGAAGTGTTTCTGCTTTCTGAGGGGTTAGGTCAGCCGGCTGAGTTGGTATTACCCGGTGAAGGTGGGCAAACTTCAGCTCTTTTTGATGAGGAGATCAGCCTACAGGTGGGCAGTATGGTGCGGCTGATTGGGGAACCCTACCTGGGCAGTACCGGGCGGGTTGTCGAGCTGCCAGATCGTGCGGAGCGTTTTGCCAGCGGCCTGACGGCCAGAGTGGCGGTTGTGAAACGCGCGGATGACGAGCAAATTCGCGTACCAGTCACCAATCTCGTGCTTTTGGATGTGAACACTAAGGAGTAGTTACTTCAAGGTATTGGGTGGAAACCCAGCCGATCACGCCAGTTGGCGCAACCACCTGATCCCAGTTTATTCCCTGGTTTGTTTCCTGGACACCCGTCAGCCAGATAATCTCATCAAAATTTACATATGCCAGAATGTAGGCTGTCGTCGATGGATCTTCGCGAATGACCAAGCCATTTGGGGCTGTCACACGGGCTGAAGTGTAGTTTGGCACGGTTGCAGTTGGCTCCGGGCTTGGGGTGGGTTCCGGGGTGGCAGTGGGGATGCTCGTGGCAGTGGCAGTTGGAGGCGGCGTGGTCGGTGTGGGGGGGATGGGTGTGGCAGTCGGAATTACAACCATGGTAGGTTCTGGATTCTGAGCTTGAATGGCAGTCTGTTCGCGTTGAATGATCTCGATCAGGCTGACTGTTGCCAAAGCTAGGATCAAAACGGCAATGAAAATTCCGAACGAATTTCGCGGTGGGAATCCCAATACCCAGGTGGTCAGAAACATAACCAACATCGCCAGGCCAAGCCTGGTCAGACCAACGATCAACAATGGTAAACTGCCGGCAGCAAAACCCACTGTAGCAGCTTGCCCTGCAGCCATGAACGGCATCAATATCAGGTATCCAACTAAAATCGAAGACAGTCTGGAAAGAGCTTCGTGATAAGTGAACCAGTAAGCAGTCAACGCAGAAGCAACGATCAGAATGACCCAAAACAGACCACCTTCAGTGATCCCAGAGAGGTCAATGCCAGAAAGAAGGCGATCTGACTGGATCGAAGCCACATCCCGAACGATCCAACCAGCCAGGAAAAAGCCTGCCAGCGTGATTACCAAACCCAATAATGCGTGCAAAAAATGCCTGGCTGAAGGCAAGGTGCCAGCGTACACCAGGCTTAGCAGCGGTTTTGCCATAGGGATAGCAATAATGCCAGCCAGGAAGACCAGGTTTGAGCCGACCAAAGTTCCAATGACCAGCAGCAGTAGGCAAATCAAAAGCTGCCAATAGTACTGCATGTGGGGCAGGGCATGGCGCGCTATGTCACGGAGCAGGTCGTTTTTGTCGCGGGTGCTGGCGGTCTCGATATACTGACGCAGCGAACGCCTCTGCCTTGGTGGAAGAGAATGGAGCCCATCTGGTTTGGTTTCGGTTGTAGGTATGCTCATTGTGCTATCCGGTTGTTCGAAGTGGTAAAAACTATCCATCTGTATAGTTGCACTATCCGTGCCTAAGCTGGTGTTTTTCTGCGGAAATCTCTGGAAGGATCCCGGCCAGAGTACACGTTGGGCTGCTCATCAAGAAAGTGTTGGACATGGTTTTTCCTCACTACCGCCTTGAGGTAGAATTGGGACATGTTCAATAAGAAAACGCTCCTCCCGCTGGTCCTGAGCTTGCTATTTATCTTCCTTTTTGCTTGCAACAATCAGGCTCAACCTACCGCGACAATGGAAGTGACCCAAACGCCTGTCGTTGAAGTGCCAACAGAAATCGTGCCAACAGAACCCCCAACAGCCACTCCAGTGGTTCAGTTGGACGCGGATATCCTGCTTTGGGCGCCGGAAAACGCGGATCAAGCCCTCACCGAACAACTTGAAGATGAATTGAGAGCCTACGCGGACACCAACGGGCACAGCTTTGCCATTACGAACTCTCTCAGCGCAGCTCAGCTTAGCCCGGATGTGCGGGTTGTGGTTAGTCTTGCCACACCTGGTGAGGTTGAAGCGCTGGCTTCGGTGCTGCCGCAGGTGCAGTTCCTGGCGTTGAATGCCCCGGGTCTGACTCCCACTGAGAACCTGAGCGTGGTTGTCACGGCCGAAGCCAGCCGCGATCAGCTAAGCTTCCTGGCGGGATACACCCTGGCGCTTGGCATACCCGATTTTCGGGTGGGCGTGCTCAGCCAGGCCGGCACATCGGAAGGGCAAACCACCCGCGACGCGTTTGTGACAGGCGCTCGCTTCCACTGTGGGCTCTGCAACGCCCGCTTTGCGCCCGTGGAATACTATCCTTTCACCGCCGAGGTAACCGACCCTGCTAACCCTGCCGATTGGCAGGCGGCTGTGGAGGCGCTCTTGGCGAAATCCGTAACCGGAATCTTTGTACAGCCTGAACTCAGCACACCCGAAATGATCGCCTACCTCAACAGCAAAAACATTACCCTGATCGGCGTTGAAGGGCAGCCCAATCTTGAAAGCATCCAGAAGTTGCTGGGAGTCCTCAGCGGGGGGATCGACCTGGAGCCGGCACTGGGGCAGTTACTGCTGGGGGAATCCGTTGGTGTGGTCAAAGCTGGGATTGAGCTGAAGCAGGTCAACCGCGACCTGTTCTCCGATGGGCGTATGATCCTTTTTGAACGCATCAAGCAGGATCTGCTGGATGGATACATCAAAACCCTGCCCTGATCTGATCGCTCTATTTAGTCCATTGCACGGCAAAACAATGCAATTTTTGACCCCCCTGGCTGCTTAACTGTTACAATAGATTTACACCAAAGCACGTTGTCATTTTCATACCTTGGCTAAGGAGGTACTGTATGCGTCCAAGCAAAAAATTGCTTTTTTTGCTCGTCCTCATCTTGCTCGCAGGTCTGACCGGGGTGGCAAATCCCGCTCGGAGTCAGGAAATTACCCAGGAAGAAAAGTTGGTTGTTTTTGAATCAGTTGGAAGTACTGCCTGATGGCATTGCGCGATCTCCGGTCCGGTGATCAATCAAATAGCTCAAGAGTACGCCAACCAACCCGTCGTAGTCGTTGATTACCATCTCGACATACTTCAAGAACCCCCACTTTTTGAACCTCCTCAAGCCCGTTGGGATGTAATCCAAGCATCCGTTCCCCCTGGTACAGATTTGGCTCTAACCTGGACGGTTGTTGATAGTGGCCGGCTCTATCATCGTGGCGCGGAAACAACCGAGGAAGCTTACAATGCATACACTGCGATGATCGATGACGCGCTGGCTCAACCGGCGACCGCTGAAATCACGGCTCATTGGTGGCAGGATGGCAGCAGCATCAAGATCAGAGCGGTGGTCACAAATAACAGCACGGTCACCCTCTCCGCGGAGAATAATGCCGGAGTTTACGGGATCGTCAAAGAGAATGGCGTGCTCTACGAAACCCACACCACAGAGCATCCAGGTCTCAATGCTGCAAAAACTGCCATAACCAACCTTGCGCCTGGCGCGATTGACATGTTTGAAATTGAGGTGCCCGATATTGACCCCACCGATTGGGATAAGGTGGAGGTGATCGTGTTGGTCGATTATCAGACTGCTCCTGAGGCTCACTACGAACAGCTGCAGGCTGCCATTGCCACCCAGGCGCTTTATACTCAGCCCAAGTTCCATGCCTGGTTCCTTGATGAAGGCGAAACTTTCGTTCCAGAATTCACTTCGACTATCATGGGAAATCCGGGTTTGACCTGGAATGCGCTCAGCAACCAGGTTTGGTTGGAGGTCGAAGAAACCTCTGGATTAGTCGGCGATTCAATACTCCTGACCACCAATGGAGGCGTGATGAATCCCGGGTGGAATACGGCCGTTGTCACAATCACCGACAGCTCACACACGTATACCGCTGATGTTACCGTGAGTATTTACAAGGCAAGCCCAGGCGAAGTGATCAACCGGATCTATCTGCCTGTCATGACACGTCCCTGATTAAGAAGGAGAATTCGTGAAACTAAACAAGAAAATGTCTGTTCTGCTCATGCTTGCAATCCTGGCGGGTCTGGTAGGTGCTTCGGCCCCCTCTGCGGTTATTGCCCAGGACCCTGGCCCAAAAATGTCGGTTTTCGAAATTGTGACCAGTCCCACTTGACCTTACTGTACGACTGCCGGTCAGGCAGTCGACCAATTGATCGGGGAATATGCTGCTTTTCCTATTGCCTTTATTGAATGGTGGAATGGCACCCCACAAAATCGAAAAGATATCCTGACAGAAAGTGGCGGAGGCCAATATGTGCCCGAAGCCATGATCGACAGTGCCCATGAAATTGAGACTGGTTTGGACGATGGCGTGCATGACATCTACAAAGGCATGATCGACCGTTCGCTTGTGAGAACCCCTACCGTTGCAATCACCGCCACCTATTCCCGCACGGTTAACACGGTCACCATCAAAGCAACTGTTACCAATTTGAGCACTATAACCCTCTCGGTCCAGAACAAGGCTGCGGTCCAGGCGATTGTTTACGAGGATTACCAGGCCTCCAAAACCGCCCATGCCGGCCGCGGCTCTGCCAAAACAGACATCTCCTACTTGCGTCCCGGTCGCTCGGAAACCTTCATGATCACGGTAAACCTCTCCAATGTCGTGGTTTATGACAGCCTGCACTATATCGTGGTGGTCGATTACAAAACCACCGGCACGAAGTCAAATGGCGTTTACGATCAAATGCAAGCTGTGATTGCCACACCTGGCGATGTGACCCCTCCAGTTGCTTTTACTGTCAGCCCTTCCTCATTCTCTTATGCCCTCAAAACGGGCGACGCGACCATGCCAAGCGATGTGATCAACATCACCGGGGATTCGGGGCAAAGCTGGACAGCGAGTGTTGATCACGATTTTGTGCTGATCAGCCCAACAGCGGGGTCAGTCCCGGGTTCGATCAACCTAACCATCGACAAGTCGAAGTTGGTTCTGGGCAACCAAAGTGCCATGATTTTGCTCACGGACGCCGCGGGGTTGTATGAAAGGGCGGTGCTTGTGATGGTCAATTTCTCGCTCTCCACCTTCAATGTGACGCCAACCTCGCTGACCTTCAACTTCGGTCCCGGAGATCCGGTGCCGTATGCCAGCGTTTTGCCCAAGGGTGATGCCGGGCAGACCTGGACTGCCAGCGCCAACCAGGACTGGGTGACGATGACGCCTGCCAGCGGTTTGATCAACCAGAGTTTCAAGGTGTCCGTCGATCCTGAAAAACTATCTCCCGGTTACCAGGAAGCCTATGTGACCGTCTCCGACGGCGGAGGTTACCAGTCCAAGCAGGTGAAAGTAAGGGTGACCTACAACATCGTGGTCGAAAACTTTATCTACCTCCCGATTGCCATAAAGTAATCACTTGAATCACAACCTCAAAGAGACTGGCAGAAATTGTCAGTCTTTTTGTTTATCTACATTCCAAAGAAAAGGAAGAGTGGGTCTGACTTCAATTATCCTGACCTCCGCATAGTTTGGTTGCCGAAATATCTGTTAATAACCGGCGAAAATGTCACCCTTAAAGGGTCATAATTCTTCAGCGATTATGTCACCCCCATTCATTCTAAGAC
>MTKX01024561.1_pt1 | contig 49264 bp, 47 predicted proteins | sample 1042771 | NCBI WGS metagenome assembly MTKX01 (sample SAMN06212183, study PRJNA360534) | anaerobic digester metagenome | biome: Wastewater treatment plant; material: sludge; isolation source: anaerobic digester fed with sludge from wastewater treatment plant | place: Denmark: WWTP Randers ...
CCTTCAGGAACCCGGCAAAGACCAGCACCCGGCCCACGGCGCGAAAGAGGTAGGGCAGCCGGTTGTCCCGCTCGCCCCGGGCCGTGGGGATGAGGACCGTGGTCACGTCGTAGAGGGCGTCGGCCATCTGGCTGGCGATAAAGCGGCGCCAGATCAGCTCGTAGAGGGCCGCCTGCTTTTCGTCCAGGTAGGCGCGCATGGCCCTGGGCGTGCGGTTGGGNNTGGGTCTGGTAGACGGGCGGGCGGGCGGGCAGGTACTCCTTGCCCCAGAAGCGCTCCACCACCTCGCGGGCCGCCGCCTGGGCTTCGGGCGCCACGGCGGTGGAATCGGTGCGCATGTAGGTGATGAGGCCCACCGTGCCCTCGTCGCCCACGGGCAGGCCCTCGTACAACTGCTGGGCCAGGCGCATGGTCAGACCCGGCGGGAGGTGGAGGGAGCGGGCGGCGGCCTGCTGCATGGTGCTGGTGGTAAAGGGCGGGTCGGGGCGGCGGTGCTTGCGAGCCGTGTCGCTGCTCTCCACCCACCACAGCGCCTGGGGGCCGCCCGGCGGGTCCAGCTCGTCGACGATGGCCTGCACGTCGGCCTCGGTGCGCAGGTCCGGCTTTTTCCCGGCGATGCGCCACAGCTCGGCCAGGAAGGGCACGGGCTCGGGCACCTGCTGGGCCAGGCGCGCGTGGAGCGTCCAGTATTCCTCGGGCACAAAGGCCTCGATCTCGCGCTCGCGGTCCACCACCAGGCGCAGCGCCGCCGTCTGGACGCGGCCGGCCGAAAGCCCCCCGCCGCTGCCCTTTGCCGGGCGGGGCGTTCGCCGCACGCGCCGCCACAGGAGCGGGCTCACCTGGTAGCCCACCAGCCGGTCGAGGATGCGCCGCGTCTGCTGCGCCTCCACCAGGCGCTCGTCGATCTGGCCGGGCCGGTCCATGGCCTCGCGCACGGCCGCAGGGGTGATGGCGTGGAACGCCACGCGCCACACGGGCACGCTCCGCGGTGGTTTGGTCGCCTGGAGCACGTGCCAGGCGATGGCCTCGCCCTCCCGGTCGGGGTCGGTGGCCAGGTAGACCTCCTCGGCACCCTGGACCGCCTCCCGCAGCCGCTGGATCGTCTTTTGCTTGCCGCGGGCGGTGACGTAGCGGGGGCGAAAGCCGTTCGCCACGTCCACCCCCAGCTCCTTCGGCGGCAGGTCGCGGACGTGGCCCAGGGAGGCCAGCACCCGGTAACCCGGCCCGAGGATGCCGGCCAGTGTTTTCGCCTTGGCGGGCGACTCGACGATGACAACTCGTGACATACCGTTAGTATACGGCAGGAACCCGGTCCGGGCAAATCGCGGGTCACCTTTTTAGACTCTTAGAAGTGGCGATCCGCCCTTTTGCCTGTCTCACCCTTCCGTGGTATACTCTGCGAGCAGGGCTGCGCCGGGACTTTCGGCCGTGCGGGACGACGCCGGCTCTGCGCTCGACGTTATTATCCGGCAAAGAGGAGTGAGGATGCAACCACTCGACGGCCTGCGCGTGCTGGATCTGACCAGGGCCCTGGCAGGGCCGTTTTGCACCATGATGCTTGGCGACCTGGGCGCCGACGTGATCAAGGTGGAGCGGCCAGGCCAGGGCGACGAAAGCCGGGGCTGGGGCCCGCCCTTTGTCGGCGAGCCCTACGGGCCGTACCCGGGCGAGTCGGCCTATTTCCTGGCCACCAACCGCAACAAGCGCAGCATTACGGTCAACCTGAAGAGCCCCGAGGGCCAACGCCTGGTGCGCAACCTGGCCGTCGTCTCAGACGCGCTGGTCGAGAACTATCGGACGGGCACCCTGGACGAGATGGGCCTGGGATACGAGCAGATGCGCTGCTACAATCCCCGGCTGGTCTACTGCTCCATCAGCGGCTACGGGCGCACCGGCCCCTACGCCCAGCAGCCGGGCTATGACTTTGTCATCCAGGCCGAGGGCGGCATGATGGGCATCACCGGGCCGGAAGACGGCCCACCCTACCGGGTGGGCGTGCCCATCGTCGACATTACCACGGGCATGTTTGCCAGCACGGCCATCCTGGCCGCCCTGCAAGCAAGGCAGCGCACGGGCGAGGGGCAATTGGTGGACATGTCGCTCCTGGATGGGATGGCGGCGCTGCTCACCAACGTGGCCTCGAACCACCTGCTGAGCGGCGAGGGGCCCCGGCGCCTGGGCAATGCCCACCCCAGCATCTGCCCCTACGAGGCCTTTCCCGCCCGCGATCGCTGGTTCGCCCTGGCGGCAGCCAACAACGGGCAGTTTTCCGTGCTGTGCGAGGCCATCGGCCAGCCGGCGCTGAAGGACGACCCCCGCTTTGCCAGCAACGGCGCCCGCGTGACCAACCGCGCGGAGCTGCACGAGATCCTGAGCCAGGCCTTCCAGCAGCACGATGCCGGGGAGTGGCTGGACCTGTTTCGCGAGGCCGGGCTGCCCTGCGGCCCCATCAACAGCGTGCCCGAGGTGTTTCAGCATCCCCAGGCCGAGGCCAGGGAGATGGTCCTGTCGGCCGAGCATCCCGGTGCCGGCACGGTCCGCTTTCCGGGCTTTCCCTACAAGCTCTCGGCGACGCCGGCAGCCGTCCGCCGCCCGCCGCCACGCCTGGGCGAGCACACCGACGAGGTGCTGGCGCAGGTGCTGGGCCACACTGCCCAAGAGTGCGCCGAGCTGCGCCGCGCCGGCGCGGTCTGAGCGTCGAATCAGGGCCTGCCTCCGCGGGCCCCGCAGCGTCGAGAAGGGAGGATCATGGCGAAACGTTCGATCCTGTTCGTGCACGGCTTTGTGTCTTCGGACCAGGCAACCAAGGCCAAGTATCTGCGCGAGAGGCTGGAAACCGAGGCCGGGGAAACGCTGCACGCCATCAACCTCAACCCGACGCCGGCGGATTTCGAGTGGATGACGCCCACGGGCATGATCAACCGGCTGCGCCAATACGTCCTCGACCACGACCTCGAACCCCTGGCCCTCCTCGGCAGCTCGCTGGGAGGGTTGGTCACGATGAACTATGCCCACCGCTATGGCAACGTGGAAAGGATCGTGCTGTTCGCCCCCCTCCTGCGCTGGAGGCCCATCGTGAACGCAGAAGAGCTGGCCCGCTGGGAGGAGGAGGGTAGCATCCGCGTGTCGCATTACGCCCTGCCCGGGATGCCTCCGCTGCGGTTCGACTTTCAGGCAGACGGCCAGCGCTACAGCGAGTGGGTGCGGCCGGCAGCGCCGACGGTCATCATCCACAGCCGCGACGACAACATCGTTCCCGTCGCCGGCAGCAGGGCCTACGCGGAGCAGTTCCCCGACCGCGTTCGCCTGCTGGAGCTCAAGTCGGCGGGCCACGACATGAACGAGCACCTGCCCACCATCTGGGAGCAGGTGCGCAGCGCCGTCGTGGAAGGTTAGGAGCCTCCCGCCGGCAAGGAATTCCCGGATTGGTAGCAAAAGCAGGCGGGGCACGGCTGCCCGGCCTGCCCAGTGGAGCAAGGAGGCACGATATGTTTGCCAGACCCGGTTTGCCCAGTTTCGACTATCTTCGGGCTGCCACGGCCGGCCAGGTGGTCGAGCTGCTACAGGAGCACGGCGCCGAGGCGCGGCTGCTCATGGGCGGCACCGACCTGTTCCCCGGACTGCGCGAGGGGCGACTCCGTCCCCGACTGGTAGTGGACGTCAAGGGGGTGCCCGGCCTGCGCGAGGTGCGCTATGCCCCGGAAGACGGCCTGACCGTCGGCGCGGCGGTGACGATGAACGAGCTGGTGCGCCACCCCGACGTGCGGGCCCACTACCGGCTGCTGGCGCTGGCGGCCGGCTCCGTGGCATCGTACCAGATCCGGAACCGGGCTACCATCGGCGGGAACCTGTGCAACGCCTCGCCCTGCGCCGACACGAGCCCGGCCGCCCTGGTCCTGGAGGCCAGCCTCAATCTGCACGGCCCCGGGGGAGAGCGCCGGGTGCCGGCCGGCGAGTTCTTCCTGGGGCCGGGCCGGACGGTCCTCCAGGCCGGCGAGTTCCTGACCGCCATCCACTTTCCGCCGCCGCGCCCGGGCGCCGTGGCCCGCTATCGCAAGCTGGGGCGCTGCCGCAGCGGCGACCTGTCGCTGGTGGCCGTGGCCTTGCTGGCCTATGCCGACGGCACGCCCTCGGGCTACGAGTTTCGCCTGGGGCTGGGCTCCGTGGCCCCGACCCCCATCCGCGCGCGAGAGGCGGAGGCGCACCTGGCCTCTCAACCCGCGGGCGAGGAGAGCCTGGCGCGGGCCGCCGAGCTGGCGCGCACCGCCTCCAGCCCCATCACCGACGTGCGCGCCACGGCGGCCTATCAACGGGACATGGTCCGCAACCTGGCCCTGCGCGAGCTGCGCGCAGCGTGGCAGGCCTTGCAGGAATGAGATGGGGATTGGAGGAAAACATGGGCAGGCACACCATAGAGGTTACCATCAACGGCGCCGTGGAGCTGGTGGACGTCCCGTCGAACATGACGCTGTTGCAGATGCTGCGCGAGCGGCTGGCCCTCACGGGCACCAAGAACGGCTGCGAGGCGGGCGAGTGCGGGGCGTGTACCGTCCTGCTGGACGGCGAGCCGGTCAACTCGTGCATGATGCTGGCCGTGGAGGCCGACGGGCACGAGGTGCGGACGGTGGAGGGGCTGTCGGTCGACGGCGAGCCGAGCCCGCTGCAGCAGGCCTTCGTGGAGCACAATGCCGTGCAGTGTGGATTCTGCACGCCCGGCATGCTCATCTCGGCCCACGCCCTGCTGGAGCGCGACCCGCACCCGACGGAAGAGGCCATCAAGGAGGCCATCGTCGGCAACCTGTGCCGCTGCACGGGCTACGTGCGCATCATCGATGCCATCCAGGACGCCGCGGCCAGGCAAGGAGGGGAATAGCATGGACAGGCTGACGTCTGAACCGGTGGGCAAGAGCGTCCCGCGCATCGACGTCTTTGAGAAGGTGACGGGCGCGGCGATCTATGCCGACGACATGCAGTTCGGGCCCGGGCTCTACCACGGGCGGCTGGTGCGCAGCCCCCTCGCCCACGCCCTGATCAAGGGCATCGACGCCAGCAAGGCACTGGCCCTGCCGGGTGTCAAGGCGGTGGTCACCGGCGCCGACGTGCCGCAGAACATCGGCCTCTACCTGGTCGACCGGCCCATCCTGGCCCGGGACCGGGTGCGCTACGTGGGCGAGCCGGTGGCGGGGGTGGTCGCCAGCAGCGAGGAGATCGCCGTGGAGGCCGCCGCCCTGGTGAAGGTCGAGTACGAGGAACTGCCGGCCGTCTTTGACCCGGTAGAGGGAGCCAAGCCGGACGCCCCCCTCCTCCATCCCGACCTGGGCAGCTACAAGGTGGCCAATTTCATCTTTCCCCAGCCGGGCACCAACATCTCCGAGCACTTCAAGCTGCGCAAGGGCGACGTGGAGGCCGCCTGGCCGCAGTGCGCCGCGGTGGTGGAGGGTACGTTCCGCCTGCCCCAGATCCAGCACGTGCCCATCGAGCCCCACGTGGCCGTGGGCCTGTGGGAGCAGTCGGGCGAGGTCACGCTGTGGACCTGCTCGCAGTCACCCTTTGCCCAGCGGGACCTGATGGCCCAGAGCCTGGGCATCCCTCACGGCAAGCTGCGGGTGGTGTCGCCCTACGTGGGCGGCGGGTTCGGCGGCAAGGCGGGCATCTCCATGGAGGTGTGCGCCGTGGTCATGGCCCGGGCGGTGCAGGGCCGTCCCGTCAAGCTGCGCATGACCCGCGAGGAAGAGTTCGTGGGCACCAACGTGCGCCAGAGCCTGGTGGCCCACACCAAGATCGGCTGCGACGCCGAGGGCAACCTGCTGGCCATGGAGACGCGCTACTACTTTGGGGGCGGGGCCTACAACGACTACGGGGTCAACATCGCCCGGGCGGCGGGCTATTCGTGCACCGGGCCGTACCTCATCCCCAACGTCAAGGGCGACTCGTATTGCGTCTATACCAACCAGCCCATCGGCAGCGCCATGCGCGGCTTTGGCATGCCCGAGATCCACTGGGGCATCGAGCAGATCATGGACCAACTGGCGGCCGAGATCGGCATGGACGCGGCCGAGTTCCGGCGCCGCAACTGCGTCAAGACCGGCGAAAAGATCCTGACGGGCATGGAGATGACGCCCATCGACCTGGTGGCCTGCATCGACAAGGCCACGGCGGCGGTGAACTGGGGCACCAGGGAGCCCGCCTCGGCGCCCCACAAGCGGCGGGGCAAGGGGCTGGCCATCATGTGGAAGGCGCCGGCCATGCCGCCGAACCCCGGCAGCTCGGCCGTCGTGCGCTTTAACGAAGACGCCACGGTCAACGTCTCCATCGGCGCCCAGGACCTGGGGCAGGGCGCCTTCACGGCCATGGCCCAGATCGCGGCCCAGGCGCTGGGCGTGCCTTACGAGTGGGTGCGCATCTCGGTGCCGGTCGATACCCGCTACAGCCCCTACGAGTGGCAGACGGTGGCCAGCCGCATCACCTGGTCGACGGGCAACGCCGTCAAGGCCGCCGCCGAAGACGCCCGCCGCCAGATCCTGGAGGTGGTGGCGGGCCATTGGGGAGAGAGCCCGTCGGACCTGGACATCAAGGATGGGGTCGTCGTGTCGTACCGCAGCGAGGAAGAGATGCCCCTCAAGGACATGGTCATCTACGGGCTGCCCAACCCCGGTTTCGAGGGGTGGAAGGGCGGGCCCATCGTCGGCCAGGGCCGATTTATGCCGACGTACGTGACCAACCTGGACTTTGAGACGGGCCAGGGGACGCGCGCCGTGGTGCACTATACCGTGGGCGCCCAGGCCATCGACCTGGAGGTGGACACCGAGACGGGCGAGGTGGAGGTGCTCAAGATTGCCAGCGTCTATGACGTGGGCAAGGCCATCAACCCCGACCTGATCATGACCCAGATCGAGGGTGGGGCGGTGCACGGCATGAGCTCGGTCTACGAGGCCCTGAAGTTCGATGCCCACGGCCGGCCGCTGAACCCCAACCTGGTGGACTATCGCATCGCCACGGCGGCCGACATCCCGGGCGAGATTTATGGCGAGTTCGTGGAGACGCCGGTGGAGGACGGGCCGTGGGGCGCCCGCGGGGTCGGCGAGCACGTCATGGTGCCCACCGCCCCGGCCATGGCCAACGCCCTGTACGACGCCCTGGGCGTCCGGTTCGACGCGCTGCCCCTGTCGGCGGAAACGATCTACACGGCGATCCAGGCGAATCACTGAGAGGATGAATAGGATGAGGGCACTGATGGCTCGTGCTTGACCATCAGTGCCCTCTCTTGATTTGGAATCACTGAAGGGATGAAGAGGATGAAGGCACTGATGGCTTGTGCTGGACTATCAGTGGCTCATCTTGTTCAGGGGTTCAGGGGTTCAGTGGTTCAGGGGTTCAAGGGTTCAAGCGCCCGGGAGGGCGCCACGTGGCCCTAATTCGCGCCGAGAAAGCCAGCCAGAGCGTCGGCGCCCGAGGTGTGGCCGTGGGCCAGGATGGCTTCCACGGCGGGGGCCGGGGATGCGCCGCTTTCCAGGGCGGCCAGGAGCCGGTGCCAGGGGGCGGAGCACTCGCCGCGGGCGGCGGCGCGCAGCAGGGCAGCGGACAGCAGGGTGGTGCGCGGCGCGGCTACGGCGGTGACGGCCCGGCAGAACGCATCGGGCGCCGGGCCGTCGAGCCAGGCGCGGAGCATGGCGCCGACGAGAAAGTCGTCGCCGGCCGGGGTCAGCCCGCCGCCCAGGCCGGCCAGCCGCCGGGCCCCCGCCTCCAGGTGGGTCACGTCGCCCGCGCGGCCGGCGGCCAGATCCGCGGCGGCGGCGCGCGCCCTTTCGACCTCGGCCGGGGGGCGGGCACTGCTGCCGGACCCTCCCTCGGGCGCCAGGAGCACCAACAGTCCCTCGCGGGGAGCGTGCGCCAGGGCCACCGCCCGGAGCTGCTCCAGTCGGAGCGGCGCGGTGGCGCCAGCGGCGCGCAGCCGCTCCCAGGCCGGGCGCGGCTCCCACGTGGCGGCGCCGGCCAGCGGCACCCGGACGTCGCCCAGGCTCAATTGCCCGTCGTGCAGATGGGCGCGCATGGCCTGCGCCAGCCCACCAAAGGCGCCCGGCTCGCCCTCCACCACGACGTTGAGCGGCCCGTCGCCGGCCGCGGGCAGCACCAGCGATAGCACCTCGCCGTCCGGCGTGGACAGCAGGCAGGCACGCTCAAAGACGGCCAGGACCCGAGCTTCAAAGGGCCATGCGGCCAGGAGGTTCCGCACCGGGCGGGCAATTGAGCGGGCGGGCAGCAGGCGCGCCGTCCCCTTTTCCCCTTGCACTGAGGTTGGACCTCCCCTCACGGCTTGCCCCGGTCAAGACCGGGACTCCGAACCAGCGCGCACGCTCCGAACTCCTCGACTTGTCGAGGCCGGCCCCCGGTCAAGACCGGGACTCCAGGACACCCCCGGACTCCTCCCTGGCCTGTCCGGCCAGGACAGGCGACTTGTCGAGGCCGGCCCCCGGTCAAGACCGGGACTCCAGGACACCCCCGGACTCCTCGACTTGTCGAGGCCGGCCCCGGTCAAGACCGGGACTCCGAACCAGCGCGCACGCGAGGCCGGCCGGGTTGGAGCTACCAGCGGTTGCGGTGGACGCGGGCCGGGTCGTACTGGGTGCGCGGCTCCTTCTCTTCGGCGGGATGGCCGATGGACAGCACGCTCAGGACGCCGATGCTCTCCGGGGCGCCCAGGACCTGGCGCACGGCCTGCTCCCGCTCGGGGCGGCCGTGGCAGCCGAGCCACACGCCTCCCAGCCCCAGGGTCGCCACGGCGATGAGAATGTTCTCCGTCGCCGCGGTGCAGTCCTGCACCCAGAAGTCCGAGATGGCGGGGTCGCCGCAGACGGCGATGGCCAGGCCGGCCTGGGCCAGCATCTTGCCGTGGGGGTGGGCATCGGCCAGGGCGCGCAGCACAGTCCGGTCGGTGACGGCCACCAGGTGCCAGGGCTTGCGGTTGGATGCGGAGGGCGCGGCCATGCCCGCCTGGAGCAGGGCCTCCACGTCGGCCTCGCTCACCGGCTCGCCGGTGTAGGCGCGAATGCTGCGCCGCTTGAAGATAACGCTCAATCTCTCGTCCACGTTTAACTCCCTTGGAAAACTCGACGGGGCAAATCCGGCCCCGGTGGAATGGGATAGACCAGGCGATGGCAGGAAGGCAGAGCAGCGCCGGGAACGGCGGCCCTCCGGCCGCCGTTCCCGGCACCACCTCACAGCGCGCGACGGGTCAGGACAGCACGGACCAGCAAGTAGAGGCCGGCGATGATAAAGGCGGCCGGCCAGAGGTAGGCGAACAGCTCGCCGCCCGTCGAAGCCATGACGATCACCCCCAGGAGGAGCATGATGCCGGCCGGGATCAGGGCCCACTTCATGCGGCCCTCCGGCGTCGGCACCAGGCTGACGACGGCAAAGGTCAGCCCTATGCCCAGAAAGAGGATCCCGCCGGTGATCTCACCCGGCAGCGTTTCGGACAGGCCCGAAATCAGGGCCACGGTCCAGAGCACGCCGCCGGGAATGATGGCCCACCAGAAATCGCGGCGCATCAAAAAGAGGACCCAGAAGGGCAGCCCGATGCCGCCCAGAAACAGGGCGCCCATCCACCCGCCCTCGAGCCCCGGCAGCAGCTCGCCGGTGCCGATGAGGCCCCCCAGGCTCAACAGGATAAAGCCGGGGATGAGGGCCCACCACTGCTCCCGGTCCAGGACAAAGACCGAGAGAAAGATGAGCCCTGCCACGACAAAGGCGGCAGCCCAGAGCAAGGCGCCGATCTCCACCAGCTCCAGGCTGTCCAGCAGGAACACGATCCCTGCGCCGATGAGCAGCAGGGCCAGGATGATTCGTACTCCCAGGCGATCCATGGCAACTCCTCCTTGAATATGCTGGAACGCGCGGCGCGCTAGGTGTCGGCCCGCTACACGTCCTCCTCGCGCACGATCTCGATCTTGACGCGGGCAAGGAGGGCGGCCATCGCCCCCAGCGCGGCCAGCACCGGGTAGAAAATGGCCAATACACCCCCAACCGCCGCTCCCGCGGTCAGAGGGATCTCGATGAGGAGCCGGCCATCGGGCTGGCGCAAGATCAGGCGCCGGACGTTGCCCTCCTGAATCAGCTCCTTGACGCGATCCACCAGCTCGTTGGCTGCGATCTCGATCTCTTCGGTCCAGGTCCGCTTGTCCTTCGGCGGTTCTTCCATCGTTTCCTCCCTTTTATGTCATTCTCGACTGGCCCGGCGCATCCGGCTCCAGAACATCCACATGCTGCCCAACATGGTAAAGAGGGCCAGGCCCAGCTTGGTGACGTCCACGATGGGTTCCACCCAGACCCCCTGGGGGCTGACGACGAGGGCCGCTACGGGGCGGGCAAAAGAGGTGCCGCCACCCCCGCCGCCGCCGCCACCACCCTCGCCACCGCCCTCGCCTTCGGGCGCCTCGTCTCCTTCGGCCCGTGCCCCACTGCCGAGGCCGCCGCCAAAGCCCATGCCCATGGCCACGGTCACCTCGCTGGCGGTGATGACCACCTGCTCGCCGACGGTGATGGGCTCGCCATAAACGGCCTGCGGGCGAGCAACGTCAAAGAGCCGCTGCACCAGGCTGGCGGTCTCTTCCTGGTTCTTGGTCTGAATCCGGCTCCAGTTTTCTGCGATGTTTGCCACGTCATTTCCTCCTTACGATAGAGCTGATCAGGGCAATGGCAGCAAGGGTCAGGCCGAGACCCAGGGCTGCCAGCCTGGCCGTCAAGAGCACGTTCAAGATGGGAAGTCGCTGTTCCTGGCCACCACGCTCGACCAGGATGGCGACGGGCCTGTTCCAGACAAGGCCGCCAACGGGGGTGCGGACGACCAACGCCTGGGACAGGGGAGTGAGGGACGCGTCTCCCACGGCGCGCGTCTCTCCCGCGTGATTTTGCCACTCGACCATATCGTGCAGCTTCACGATCCCTCCTCGCGTGCCTGCCCGGGACGGCAGCGCTGTACAAAACCAGCGGCCTGGCCGGGCAGGAGCCTGCATCTACGTTACGCTGTGGAACCTTGCCGGTTGCAGCCGCCGAGGCAGCAACGACGAGCGGCGGCCTTCCCTGGCCAAAGGCGAGGAACCTATTCCTTCTTGACCATTCTACCACATATTGTCTGCGACGCCAAGAAGCGCGCGCCGCCACGCTGGAAGTCTGAGTGCGGCTCGGGGTTGGCCCGCTCGCTTCCGCCAGTTCTGGCCCTTCTGGCCCTGGTCTAGCAACTCGGGCCGGGCAGACCTCGCTGCGAGCCAATAAGCAGAGTTCTTGAAGCAGAGTTCGTGCGACAGGCGCTAGCCCCAGGGCGGCGGCACCGGCACCTGGAGGCCGTGGAGCCGGGCCTGGGCGAGGATGAGCGCCGAGAGGGCGGAGGGCATGGGAAGCAGGCGCAAAGGGTTGATGCCCATGAGGCGTGCCTGCTGGCGGGTGTTGGACATCAGGTCATTGTGCTCGGGGACGGTGTAGACGCGCCGGTCGGAATAGCGCTGGCGCAGCAGATCACCCACCTCCTGGCAGGCACAAGGCCCGACGATGAGGATATCACCGGGCAAATCCTCCAGGTCCTCGGGCTCAAAGCCCGCGCCGCAAACCAGCGTCCAGCCGCCGTGGCCACCGTGCTCGTTGTACAGAAACTCCTGGATGCACTCCGAGTTGCCACGGCAGCCCTCCACGCAGGCCCGCTGCCGGCCGACCACCCAGCGAACGTCGGGGTGAAAGCGTTTCAGGAGGGTGTGGGGCACGCGGGCGACGAAACGATCCAGGGGGAGGCCGCGCACGGTGATGCGCTCCAGGTCGCCCTCGCCCAACCCCCACTCGGCGCACAGGCGTAGGTGATGTACCTCGTCGAGCCCGTAGCCCAGGATGCGCGCTCCGACCACGTCGACGGCCACCGTATCCCGCCCGCCGAGCAGGAGGCCCATGGGCACCAGGCACTCGCTGTGCAGCGCCCTGGGAGGCAGGTGGCCGTGGGCCGTGGCCACCAGCCCATCGACGATGGTGAAATCGGGGCGGGTCAGGGCATAGAGCGCCGCCAGGCGGCGGTGCAGCGTGGCCTGGTCGTGGTGGGCAACGCGGTCGGCGCCAACGGGAAAGGCCTGCTGGTTCTTGACGCCCAGCGACACGGCCGACATAGAGTGCGTTTTGAGCTTGGGCAGGTTCAGGTAAAAGCTCTGCCCCGGGGCGCCGTTGCGGCACACCACCTGGCGATACAGGCGCCGGGAGATGCGCGCCTGCGACCCGTCCCGCAGATCGACGGCGACGGCCGGACCCTCGTCCAGGTAGACGGGCTCGGCGCCATAGTAGGCACAGATGCGGTCGTAGCCGGTGGCGTGGTAGACCAGCCGTGAGAAGTTGCCGCCCGAGCCGCTCTCCATGACCGCCAGGCGGCGATAGCCGTGATCGCACAGGTAGGCAAGGAGGGCTTCCAGGACGGCCGGGTCGGTGTGCGTGTGGGGCGCAAAGTGAACGGCGTTGGGTTTGATATAGACCGTGCCCGTGGTGCGCGGAATGACGGCCTCGATGCCATCATGCTGCAAAAAGATCTCTTCCAGGGCAGATCCCAGGCGCTGCCGCGCCTCAACGACCACGACCAGGGGCATCGAAACCTCCTCGTCACCCCCCCCGGGCAAAAGCCTCCAACTGCTCAATCTGAACCGACGATGGACGGACAAAGGGGCGCACCCGCCGGATCTCGGCCCACGCCTCTTCAGGTGACCGCCCACAGGTCACCAGGTAGGCGGCGACCAGGGTCGCAGCCCGTCCGATGCCCGAGCCGCAATGGACGTACACGCCTCCGCCGCGCTCGAGCTCCTCGGCGATAAATTCGCTGCCCCGCCGCAAGTGTTCCAGGGAGGGTGCTTTGTCGTCCACGGTGGGCAGGTACAAATAGCGCTCCGGGGCAATGCCCAGGGCGCGATCATCCCATTCGATGCGCATGTTGACCACGGCCGTGATGCCCCGGTCCTTCAGGCGAGGCCAGCCATAGCGGCGATACTGGCCGCCCAGGTGAAGCCCGGGCACAATCTCGCTCACCCGCCGGATGGGAGCGCCGCGAAAGATGCGGACCAGGTGATCGGCAGCCCACCAGGCCGTGGTCCGCACCCCCTGCCTGGTCAGACGTTGCCACAGAATCGACAGCCCCTTGCTCAACTTCACGTCAGGGCACCTCCTGGCCCGCCGAGGCTGTCCACAGGGCGAACCATTGCTCGCGAGAGAGGTGCAGGCCGGCGGCCGCCGCCGCGCTACGGATGCGCTCGAGCTTGCCGCTGCCCAGCAGCGGGACGATGCGGGCGGGATGGCGCAGGACCCAGGCCAGGGCCACCTGGCCGGCCTGTGCGCCGCCCAGCTCCCGGCCCACCTCGTCCAGGGCGCGGCGCACGCGGAGCGACTGCGCGTCTTCGTCGCGGAACAGGCGCCCACCGGCCAGCGCGGACCAGGCCATGGGCGAGATGCCCAGGCGCTGGCACTGATCGACGGTCCCGTCGCCCAGGACTTTCATGTTCAACAGGGACAGCTCCACCTGGTTGGTGACCAGGGGCATGGGGAGGCGCGAGGCCAGCAAATCGAACTGCCACGGTGTGAAATTCGAGACGCCGAAATGGAGGACCTTGCCCGCCACCCGGAGCGCCTGAAAGGCCTCGGCCACCTCGTCGGCGTCGAGGAGGGGGTCGGGGCGGTGGATAAGCAGCAGGTCGAGGTGATCGGTGTTCAGCAGCCGCAACGAGTTTTCAGCCGACGCGATAATGTGCTCGCGGCTGGTGTCATAGTGCTTGAGCCGGTGGGCCGGGCGCCGGTCCGACACAACCTTGATGCCGCACTTGGTCACGAGCTGCAGGCGATGGCGCAGCGAGGGCTCCAGGGCCAGGGCGCGGCCAAAGAGCTCCTCGGCGGCATAATCGCCATAGATGTCGGCGTGGTCAAAGGTGGTGATGCCCAGGTCGATGCTACCGTGAACCAGGTCCAGCACCTCGGCGTCCGACAGTCCCCAGCTTGCCACGCGCCACAGCCCGAGGGCCAGGCGCGAAACCTGGGGACCGGACGGCGCCAGGTCCAGGGTGGGAACGGTCATCCTCGCGTCTCTCCCGATATCAATATGGGGTATACTTAGCGCTCCAGCGCCAGGCGCGCCCAGTGAAAGCCTTCCCGAAGCCACGTGGCGTACTGCTGCAACGTCTGGCGGCGATGGGACTCCTCGGTCAGCAGGTAGACCCGCAAACCGCCCATCTCGACCACGTCCAGAAAGCCGTCCTGGACCAGGGCGTCCAGCACGGGCCCGACCTCGAACGGCTGCCGCCCGACCCGGACGGCGAGGCCCTGGGCTGTATCATTCGCGTAGGGATTGTCTACGAAAAAAGCGACGAGATCGGCGCCGATGAGATCGGAGGCCAGACGCGTCAGGGCACCCCACAGGCCATTGCCTTCGGCCCAGGGAATGACCTTGTCTTCGTCGGCTCGATCCAGGGCCTGTTGTTGCTCGAAGCCTTTTTGTTCCAACAGTAGTTCCTTCTCCCCTCGGGTCAACTGTATCATCAAAGGCAGTCGGTGTCAATAGTACCGCTGTCCCAAGAATGCATTGGACAAAAGCTACAAAGTATGATACAGTCCCGATATGATGTCCACGAACACGCAAAGGTACGGATCATGGCACCCTCGACACCTTTCATAGATGACGTTGCGAACTCTCCCGAAGTTCCCGCGCCCCAAAGCCAGGCCCCCGGTGAGCCGCGTCTCCTCGGCGCCTGGCGCGTGGTGGTGCTCATCGCCGCCCTGGGCATCGTGGTGCTGGGGCTCGCCGGCGCCCTCATCGGCCTGCTGCTCGCACTCCTATCGCCTCCCGGCGAGCGGCTGGCCGGCACGACCGTCAGCGTCGCTCTCCTGGCCCTGACGGCCGGGCTGGGCTTGCCCCTGGCCTGGGCCGCCTGGCAGGCCATGCAGGGACGGCCGTCTTCGACCTTCCGGCCAAAGAGCCCCTGGGTCCTGGTCGCGGCCTTTATCCTGGCCGTAGCGGGCGGGCAGGCAGTCCTGGAGCTGGGGCTGATGCCCTCGCTGCTCTTTCCACCGTTCCACGTCGTCGCGTCCCTGGTCCCGCCGTTGGTCATCCTGGCCCTCGTCGCCCGCGGCCTGGGGGGCGCGGGGCGCTGGCGCGACGCGACATTGCAGCTTTCCAGCGGCGCCTTCCTGGCCACGCCCCTCGCCTTTCTCGTCGAGGGCGTCTTTCTCTTTGGGCTTGTGGTCCTCCTCGTCGTGGGCCCCATGATGCAGCCCGGCGGAGCGGAAATGCTGGAATCGCTGGCCGAACTGCCGATGGATGCGATGGACAGCACGTGGCTCCAGGATCCCGAGGCCCTGCTGCCCCTGGTGCTCTCGCCCGGGCTCGTGATGGCCGCCCTTCTCATCACCGCCGTGTTCGTGCCCCTCGTGGAGGAACTGGCCAAGGGCGTGGGCGTGGCGCTCATGTCCTACCGGCTGCCCGACGAGCGGCAGGCCATGCTGTGGGGGCTCGCCGGCGGCGCGGGGTTCGCCATGGTCGAGGGGCTCTTTAACACCACGGGCAGCCTGCCGTCGTGGGCGCCCGTCATCGTGCTGCGGGTGGGGGCCACCCTCCTCCACTGCACGGCCGGGGCGCTCATGGGCCTCGCCTGGCAGCAGATCCTCGTCCGGCGCCGCTGGGGGCCGGCCCTGGGGCTGTACGTCGCCGCCGTCGCCATGCACGCCGCCTGGAACACGGTCAGCATCGGTATGGCATTCCTGCAGCTCGGCGCCGCCATACCCGAGGCTTCGGGCATATCCGGGCAACTGGCAGCGGTGGGGACGACGGGCTTCGTGGTCCTGCTCGTCGTCCTGGCAGCCGGGATGTCCCTGCTCCTGATGGTGCTCACGCGGCGGCTCGCCCGCCGCGGCCAGCCGGCCGGCGAAAAAGCCCTCGCCCCTGCACCTCCGCCTGATCAAGTCGGATGAGCAATGGTACCACGCAAGGACAGCGACGAAAGATACATCCTTGACCTCGTGGCCGAGGTGCTGGCCGAGCCCGACTATCGCTGGCAACACCGCTTCCCGACCCTGCTGGGCGATCCCGGACAGGACGGGAAACGGCGCCCGTTGCCCGTAGACGGCTACTTTCCGCGGCACAAGCTCATCGTCGAGTACTGGGAAAAGCAGCACAGCAACCCGGTGCCCATCATGGACGAGGCCATGTCCATCAGCGGCGTGTCGCGGGGGCACCAGCGTCGCCTGTACGACGAGCGGCGGCGCACGTGGGCCCGGGCCAATGGCCTGCGCCTGGTGGTCCTGGACTATCGTGGCTTCGAGACCGACCGCCAGGGACGGCTGCGGCGCAACGTGGAGGCCGACCGCCAGGCCGTGGCCGCGGCGCTGCGGGCCGCGGACATCCTCGCCGAGCCGGCCCGGGTTGCCTTTGACGGGCAGGCCTATCGTCGGGAGGTCGACCGGGGCTGTTTCATCTGCCGCCTGGTGCGCGGGGCTGCTGAAGACCCCCAGGAGGCGGGCGGCCAGGAGCACGTCCTGTGGCGCGACGGCGAAACCATTGCCTTCCTGGATCGCTACCCCACCGTCTACGGCCACGTGCTGGTGGCGCCGGTGGCCCACCGGGAGCAGGTGAGCGGCGATTTTACGCTGCAGCAGTACCTGGCCCTGCAGCGGGTGGTCCACGCTGTGGCCGAGGCGGCGCGCCTGGCCCTCAAGCCCGAGCGGATCTATGTCCTGTCGTTGGGCAGCCAGCAGGCCAACGCCCACGTCCACTGGCACGTGGTACCCTGCCCCCCGGGCGTGCCGTTTGAGGAACAGCAACTGGCACTGCTGGACAAGGAAAAGCGGGGGATCCTGGCGCTGGAGCCCGAAGAGGCCGGCGCCCTGGTCGAGCGCCTGCGCGCCCACCTGCCGGCCTGGATGCGGCGGCGCTGAGGCCTCAGGAACCGGCCTCCACGGTCTCCAGGCGGGCCGCAGCCAGGGCCCGCGCCACCATGCCTTCCACGTCGAGGCCGGCCTCAGCGTCGTCGAGCTCGGCCACGCTGGGCCGGGTGACCACCTGGCGGGGCACCAGGAACTGGCAGCAGTCGTCGCTGGACTGGATGGACAGCTCGTACGTGCCGATGGCCTGCGCCAGGTTGACGATCTCTTGTTTGTCCAGGCCGATGAGGGGTCGCAGCACCGGCAGCGTGGTCACGGCCTGCACCGCGCCCAGGCTCTCCAGGGTTTGTGACGCCACCTGGCCCAGGTTCTCGCCCGTCACCAGCGCCAGCCCCCCTTCCCGCAGCGTCAGGTCCTGGGCCACGCGAAACATCAGCCGGCGGTAGAGCAGGATGCGGGGCGGCGCCGGCGCTTCGACCACCATCTCGCGCTGAATCTCGCCGATGGGCACCACGTAATAGCTCGGCGACAGCCCATAGTCCTGGAGGCGGGTCACCAACTGGCGAATCTTGAACTCGGAGCCAAGCCAATCGCCAAAGGGCCCGCTGTGGAAATGGACCGGCACCGTGCGGCAGCCGCGCTTCAGGGCATAGTAGCCGGCCACCGGCGAGTCGATGCCGCCGCTGAGGAGCAGGCCGACGGTGCCACTGGCGCCCACGGGCAGCCCGCCCACGCCGGCCGCGCGCTCGAAATAAAAGACAAACATCTGCTGCAACACCTCGACCCATATGACCAGGTCGGGGTTCGACAGGTCCACGGGCCAGCCCGTGGCCGCCCGGACGTGCGCTCCCAGCTCGGCATTGATCTGCGGCGAGGTGAGGGGAAAGCCCTTGTCGCCGCGGCGGGCCTGGACGCGGAACGAGCCCACCGGCCGCCCGGGCAGGGCGTCGACCACGGCCGCCTTCAGGGCCTCCAGGTCGCGCTCCAGGCCAAAGGCGGGGGCGGCGTAGGCAATGCCCGGCACCGTTTGCAGCCGGGCCAGCGCCTCGTCGACGACGGCGTCGCCGGGCAACGACACCAGGAAGCGGCCGTGCTGCCAGCGCACGGCGATGCCCTCCAGCCCCGCCAGCCGCCGGCGGATATTCTCCTGGAGATGCCTCTCGAAAAAGGGCCGGTTCCTGCCCTTGAGGCCGATCTCCGAGTAGTGAACGACGATCAGACGCCTTATTTTTCCAGATCTCGTTTTCATATTCTGTTATTTTACCACGGCGGTACCGGATCGCGAAATCGGGACGGATGGAGAGCCCGGCGGGGCGAACCCCTGATTCTGCTCACTTGCTCGGCTTGGATCGCCAGAACCGCCAGATCTGGCGATCTGGCGGGAGCGAGCGGGACAAACCCGAGCGATATTCAGATTTCCCGGGCGGCGCGGGCCGCGCCTTGACAGGGGCGTCAACCTGGGTTATGATGGATACAGAGCAGCCACCAGGCTGTTTCAGGGAGGAAACATGGCTTCCTGGGGAACGGGCTACAGCCGATGCTACACGCTGCACGGCGAGGGCGACATCGCCGCGGCGACGGCCGTCCAGGCGCAGATGCGCGAGTATGGCATGTGCAGCTACTTTCAATGGGACCCACGGCCTCCCAGGTGGCGCTTTTTCTACGAGACGAACTGCTCCCGGGCCGAGCTGGAGCAACGCCTGGGCGCGCTCCTGGCCCGGTTCAAGATCTTGATCGAGGATTAATCACAATCTTGATTTTTTCAGGCTTGTGTGGTAGAATTACCATCGTAGACCGGCCTGGGGATGAAATGGCTTCGACAGGGAAGGCTGGGCTGGGACTGCAAGCCGAGGCGCCCGTGCCGCGTTAAAAATGGGCAAACAATCAAGTGCCAAACAGCGCACTCAACCCGCTCTCGCGCTCGCCGCGTAAACGGCAAACGCGATAGCATGACCGCTTGACGGTCACGTCCGCCCTTTCCCTCCCCCGGGGGAGAGACCGGCGGGCGACAGAAAACCGGGGGTGCCCTCCCACGAGACGCCGATACGTGGGATCAGAGGCGGGGAGTTCACGCGCCCTGCATCGGCTGGCCAGGGCCGCAGCCTGTTGATCGGCGGTTGCTCTGGCGAGAACCAAATGGTCAACTAAGCTTGTAGATGTTCCTGTTCGAGTTCTCTGGACGCGGGTTCGATTCCCGCCATCTCCACCTTACCGTGGGGGAGTGGAAAGCGTTCTGCTATTCTGCTCCCCTTTTGTTTTCTGGAGGGCGCCGCTGCCCGGCAAGCCCGCCGCCAGCGGCGAACTGGTCACCAGGAGCAAGGACCCATGAGCAGGACGATCACCCACATTATCAAGCGAACGGGGGCGGTGGTTCCCTTTAACCCCGAGCGGATCACCAACGCCATCTACCGGGCCGCCGTGGCCGTGGGCGGCCGGGACCGCGAGACCGCCGAGGGGCTGACCCGCCAGGTGGTAGACATCCTGGAGGAGGTGACGCCCCGCCACCGGCACCCCACCGTCGAAGAGATCCAGGACATTGTCGAAAAGGTCCTCATCGAGAACGGCCACGCCCGGGTTGCCAAGGCCTACATCCTGTACCGCGAGGAGCGCGCCAGGCAGCGCCGCGAGAAGGCCGGCCGCGGCTACCGGGAATCGGGGAATATTCCGTGGCGCAAGATCTACGAAGTGCTGCGCTGGTCGGTGGACCACGACCTGTACACGGTGGAGCAGTTGAACGCCCGCATCGCGGCCGGCGAGTTTGCCGACGTCGTGGGTGAATCGGACCGCTGCTACGACGAGGACGTCAACACCGCGGCGCAGTTGATCGAGGACCGCCGCGAAGAGGTGCGCCTGGCCATCATCGCCGGCCCGTCCTCGTCGGGCAAGACCACGACGACGATCAAGCTCGGGCAGCGCCTGGCGGAGATGGGGCTGCGGCTGGTCGCCTTTCACGTGGACAATTATTTCTTTGACCTGGAGCTGCACCCCAGGGACGAGTTCGGAGACTATGATTTCGAGACGCCCCAGGCCCTGGACCTGGCGCTCATCAACGAGCACCTGCAGCGGCTCATTGCCGGCGAGGAGGTGCGCATGCCCTACTATGACTTCAAGACGGGCAAGCGCCACCTGGAGGTCACGCCCATGCGCATCGGGCCCGGCGACATTCTCCTCATCGACAGCCTCCACGGCCTGTATCCGGCCATGACCGAGGACCTGCCGCCGGAGACCAAGTTCCGGCTGTACATCGAGACCCTGCTCCAGACCAAGGGCCCCGATGGGCGCATGATCCGCTGGACCGACCTGCGCCTCATGCGGCGCATGGTGCGCGACGCCAGCTTTCGGGCCTACGATCCGCAGCGCACGCTGGAGCACTGGCATTACGTCCGCACCAGCGAGATGCGCAACATCATCCCCTATGCCAACAACACCGACTATATCGTCAATGGCGCGGTGCCCTACGAGCTGCCGGTCATGCGCCGCCGGCTGCTGGACAGTTTTGCCCGCTGGGCCGTCGAGTACAGGGACGATCCGCTGCGCACCGATGCCCAGGAGCGCGCGGAGCGCGTGGCCTCGCTCCTGGCGGCGGTGCATCCCATCGAGCCCCGGGACGAGGAGGCCATCCCCGCCACGTCGCACCTGCGGGAGTTTATCGGGGGCAGCGCCTACGATTACTCGGGCTGACGCAGCAGGGCCTGGACACGCTGCCAGTCGTCGGGGGTGTTGACGTTCAGGAAGGAAAGGTGCCGGGGGTCGTAGCGGTCGACCTCGGCCTGCTCCACGTAGCAGACGCGAACGTCGTCGAAAAAGGAGACAATCCGGCGGCGTCCGCGGGAGAGCTGGCGCTCCATGGGGCCCAGGCAGCCCTTGCCGTAGACGGCGTGCAGCGGCTCGACCAGGTCGCCCAGGCGCGGCAGGACGACGTCGTAATCCACCGACAGGCTGACCATGTGGCGCAGCAGAGGAAGGCTGAGGAAGGGCATGTCACAGGCGACGGCCACGGCCCGGTCGTGCCGCGCCGCGTGAAGCCCGCTGTAGAGGCCCATGAGGGCGCCCACCCCCGGCTGCCGGTCGGGTACCAGGCGGACGGGAAAGGGCAGGTCAACGGTCCGGCGTGGATCGTTGCTCACGACGACGAGATCGCCGGCCAGGGAGGCCAGGAGGCCCAGGGTGCGATCCAGGAGCGACTGTCCCTCGACAAGGAGCATGCACTTGTCCTGGCCCAGGCGGCGGCTCTCGCCGCCCGCCAGGACGACGGCGCTGATGGCTTGCACGGCACCCTCCGCCTCTGCTGGATCTGCTCCCATGGCAGGCAGTATACCCCCGATCTTGCCCTTTTGTCCAGCGCAGCAGCCTCGCCAGGCAAAGGGCCGGTCCACCCGGCGGACCAACAGCCCGCGCAGGTCGGGCAGGCTATTTGCCCCCGGCGGCCACGGCAAAGAGACGCACAAAGTTGCGATCGGCCCGCTGGCCCACGGGAAAGCGCTGCCGCAGGCGATAGTTGCGCGCTAGGCCGTGGCCGATGAGCCGTCCAGCCTGCTCCTGGTAGGGCGCAAGGGCCGCCGCCGTGGCCGGGCCGGAGGCCAGGGCCCGGGCCGCGTTCTCAGCGGCCAGCCGCCCGGCGACCATGGCGTTCAGGATGCCGCCACCCGTCAGCGGGTCGACCTGGCGGGCGGCGTCGCCGGCCAGCATCAAGCCGCCGGTGACCAGCATCCGGCAGGGCAGCCCCACGGGCACGTTGCCGGCGACGAGGGTCACCGGGCTGCCCGCCGACAGGGCGCGCTCCCGCTCGATGAAACGTTGGAGACAGGCGAGGGCAGTGTCGCGGGAGAGGCCGGCCTGCAGGCCGAGCCCCACGTTGGCCCGCCCCTCCCCCTTGGGAAAGACCCAGGCATAGCCTCCGGGGGTCAGGTCGTCGTCGATCCAATAGCCCAGGCATGACGGGTCCCAGTCGATGCCCGACAGCAGGTATTGGGCGCAGGCCATGGTGTCGTCCAGGGGCAATTGCGTGTCCAGCCCGGCCCAGGCGCCGACGCGCGACTCGACACCGTCGGCGGCCAGCACGACGCCCGCCTCGATTTCGACCGCCTGGCCGTCGATGCGGGCCACCACGCCGCACACCTGCCCGTCGCGGCACAGCAGGCCCGTTACCGGCGCCTTGACCCGCACCCGGGCGCCCGCCCGGGCCGCCTGCTCGGCCAGGGCGCGGTCAAAGACGCGCCGCTCCAGGACGTAGCCCAGCCCGCCCTCGCCCTGCCAGCATTGAACCTCCCGGCCGCCGGCCCGGGCCACGATCCGGGCCCGGGTCACGCGGGCCGCGATCCAGGCCGTGTCGGGCTCCAGGAATGCGGCCAGGGGCTCGTGGGCCACGCCCTCGGCGCAGCGCACCGGCGAGCCGATCTCCTGGCGCTTTTCCAGCAGAAGGACCGAGAGTCCCAGGCGTGCCGCCTGCCAGGCAGCCGTCGAGCCCGCCGGCCCCGCGCCGGCCACCACCAGGTCGTAGCGAGGCGCCAGGGATGCCCGGGCCCCGGCCAGAAGGTCCGGGGAGGCAGGGGCCGCCCCGTCTGAAGAAAGCCTGGGTGAAGAATGCTCGGGGGAGAGGGCACCCACCGGGCAGGCGGCCAGGCAGGTACCGCAGTCGATGCACTCATCGCCGACGATGAGCCGCGTCTCGGCCAGGTTCAGGGCGTCCACAGGGCAGACGCTCACGCAGCCACCGCAGGCGCAGCAGAGCCGCGGATCCACGTTGATCATGCTCGTCTCTCCGTTTCGTCGAGGGGGCCCGAGCCGGCCGGGCCACACTCATTGCGCTCGTTACCTCGCTTTGTCCTGGAAAGATCTGCGAGGGGCAACGCGAAAAGGCACCGGAAACCGAAGCCTCGATTCCCGGTGCCTTTTCGCCCTGGCAAAGAAGGGGCCGGGCGCCCTAGGGCAATCGTTCCTGCAAATAGTCGGCGGCCTGGCCGACGGTCTTGATCTGCTGGGCCTCTTCGTCCGAGATCTCGCCGCCGAACTCGTCCTCGAAGGCCATGATCAACTCCACGAGGTCCAGGGAATCGGCATCCAGGTCCTCGCGGAAACGTGCTTCGCGGGTTACTTTTTCGGGGTCCACACCCAGTTGCTCGACGATGATGGCTTTTACTCGTTCAAAGGCGTCCATGCTTTTTCCTCCTGGAGTTAAGCTCCGGCGTCCATTTGCCGCCGTTACAGATTGGATATTCTACCAGGTCTGGTGCGACATGTCAACTCGCTTGACATTCCGTGTGTCCCCTGGTAAGATCGTGCCATTGGCTTCCAGGACATAGAACACTCGAGCGGACGATGAGTTACGGGAGAACAATGCTGGAAGAACGAAAAGCGGAGCACCTGCACATCAACCTCGAGAAGGACGTCTCCTTTCCCCAGGTGACCACGGGCCTTGAGCGGTATTGCTTTGTGCACAACGCCCTGCCCGAGCTGGACCTGGCCCGGGTGGAGCTGGGGACGGCCTTCCTGGGAAAGCAGCTACGCCTGCCCCTCCTCATCTCGTCCATGACGGGCGGGACGTCCGAAGCGCAGCGGATCAACCTCCACCTGGCCGAGGGGGCGCAAGCCGCGGGGATTGCCATGGGCCTCGGTTCGCTGCGGGCAGCCCTGGAAGCGCCCCACCTGGCCGACACCTTTCGCGTCCGGCACCTGGCGCCCGACGTCCTGCTCTTTGCCAACCTGGGCGCCGTGCAGCTCAACACGGGCGTGACCGTGGACGATTGCCGGCGCGCCGTCGACGTGGTCGAGGCCGACGCCCTCATCCTGCACCTGAATCCTCTGCAAGAGGCGCTCCAGGCCGAGGGCGACACCAACTGGGCAGGCCTGCTGGACCGCATCGCCGCCGTGTGCCGCTCCCTGGACGTGCCGGTGGTGGCCAAGGAGGTAGGCTGGGGCATCTCGGCAGGAGTTGCCCGCCGGCTGGCCGACGCCGGGGTGGCGGCCGTCGACGTCGCGGGCGCGGGGGGCACGTCCTGGAGCCAGGTGGAGATGTACCGGGCGCCCACCGAGCGCCGCCGCCGGCTGTGCGCCCGCTTTGCCGATTGGGGCATCCCCACCGCCCGCGCCGTGGTCGACGTTCGGGAGGCGCTGCCCGACGTGCCCCTCATCGCCAGTGGAGGCCTGCGCACCGGCCTGGATCTGGCCAAGGTCCTGGCCCTGGGCGCCGACCTGGGCGGCCTGGCCGGGCCATTCCTCAAGGCCGCCAACGTCTCGGCCCAGGCCGTGGCCGAGCTGGCCGGCGAGGTGGCCGACGAGCTGCGTATCATCCTCTTTAGCCTGGGCCTGCCCGACGTCGCGAGCCTCAAGGGCACGCCGGCACTGCGCCCCTGCGAGCCCCGGTGAGATAGCCAGAGACAGAGACAGACAAAGGAGCATCGTCAAAAGGAGCCAGCCATGAGCCTCGAAGAAGCCTTTGCCCGCCTCCTGCCCCTCGTCGAGGGCGAGCTGCAAGAGATGGTTCGCGCTTCGCACTACAGCCTGTCCGACTATTACGCCATGATGCAGTATCACATGGGTTGGGTCGACTCGGACCTCAAGCCCGTCAAGTCGCAGGGCGGCAAGCGGCTGCGGCCAGTATTATGTCTCCTCTGCTGCGAAGCGGCCGGCGGCGACGTGGAGCAGGCGGTGCCGGCTGCCGCGGCCGTGGAGCTGGTCCACAACTTTTCGCTGGTGCACGACGACATCGAGGATGGCAGTCACTACCGGCGGGGTCGTCGCGCGGTGTGGGACCTCTGGGGTGCGGCGCAGGCCATCAATGCCGGCGACGGGCTCTTTGTCCTCGCCAGGCAGACCCTGCATCGCCTGGTGGACCGCGGCGTGTCGCTGGCGCGCTACCAGGCCGTGGGCCAGGCCCTGGACCGGGCCTGCCTGCTGCTGTGCGAGGGCCAGCATTTTGACATGTCCTTCGAGGAGCGGCTGGACGTGGATCGAGACCAGTACCTGGCCATGATCCGGCGCAAGACAGCCACGCTGCTCGCCACGGCCGCCCAGATGGGCGTGCTGGTGGCCAGCGATGACCCGGTCTTGGCAGCGCGCTACTACCGCTTTGGCGAAAACCTCGGCCTGGCGTTCCAGATCCAGGACGACGTCCTGGGCATCTGGGGCGACGAGAAACACACCGGCAAGTCGACGGCCACCGACATCCGCGACAAGAAAAAGACGCTGCCCGTGGTGTACGTCCTGAACCACCCGGACGAACGCCTGCCCGCCCGGCAGTTGCTCGACATCTATCGCCAGCCCGCGCCCCTGGGCGCCAGGGACATCGAGGCGGCCCTGACCATCCTGGATAGGGCCGGCGCCCGCCAGTACGCCGAAGAGATGGCCCGCGGCTACCACGCCCAGGCCCTGGCCAGCCTGGACGAGTGCAAGACAGAGGGCCGGGCCCTGGCCGCCCAGGAGAACCTGCGCGAGATGGCGGCCTCGCTCCTGGGCCGCACCACGTAGCCGGGCAGGCGCAAGACCTGCCGGGACAGGCGCAAGACCTGCCCCTACTCAGATCTGCATTCGGCGGACGAGGGCCAGCGCCTCTTCGCGAGTGTGCACCTGGCCGTCGGCCTGGGCCTCGCGCACGGCCTCCAGCAGCTCGCCGACCCGTGGCCCGGGCTCGAGGCCCAGCTCGCGGATCAGGTCGTGCCCACTGATGAGGGGCTTGGGGGCCGCCGCCCGGACCGGGCGATCCCAGAACTCGGCCAGCATGCGCGCCACCAGCCCCACCAGCCGCGGCCAGCGCTCGTCCTCGATGCCGGGCGGGTAGATGGCCGCGTGGTCGGCCAGGGCGTGGAGCAGCACGTCGACGCCGGCCTCCTCGGTGTCGCGGAAGAAGCGATAGACAGCCCGCCCCGAGACACTCGCCTGCTCCGCCAGGAGCGGGGGACGCATGTGCTGCCGCACGATGGTCTGCACCAGCCGCACCTCGGGCCGGTTAAAGCGCAGCCGGCGCATGGCGTCGCCGGCCAGGCGCGCGCTGACGCTCTGGTGATCGATAAAGCGGATGCGCCCGTCCTCCTGGCTCCAGGTGGCCGCCTTGCCCGTGTCGTGGAGGAGGAGGGCCATCTTCAGGAGCACCAGGCGGGGGCGGCCGCCGCCGTCAAGGTGAGCCAAGAGGCGAGGGGCAAAGGGCTGTAGCTCCGGCAGAGGGCCCTTGCCCCAGGGCATGGGTCCCCGGTCGTCGGGCGCGGCCACCTGCCAGCGCAACTGGGCCGCGATACCCTCCATGGCCTCCACGGTTGCCAGGGTGTGGGCCAGGGCGTCGATGCGGTGGGGCAGCGACTGGGGCAGGCCGCGCAGAGGCTTCAGCTCGGGCAGGATGGCCGCCAGCAGGCCCAGCTCGTCCAGCCGCGCCAGCCAGGGTGCGGCCCGGGGCGCGGCCAGCAGGCGGATCAGCTCGTCGCGCACGCGCTCTTGCGAGACCTGCGCCACGGCCTGCCCGTCGCGGGCCATGAGGGCCCTGGTCTCGGGGGCCAGGCGGAAGCCCAGCCCGGCAGCCAGGCGCGCGGCCCGCAGCGCGCGGACGGGATCGTCGCGGATGCTGTCCTCGCCGACCGGCCTCAGCACCCGGGCAGCCAGGTCGGCCAGGCCGCCGTGCTGGTCGACGATGGTCCCCGGGTCGCGCACGTCGATGGCCATGGCGTTGACGGTGAAATCCCGCCCGGCCAGGTCATCCTCCAGGGCCAGGGGCGGCTCGCCGCGGAAGCGGGCCACGTCCACGACCAGGCGGCCATCGTCGTGGTAGAGGATGGCGCGGCCGGTGCTCCGCTCCGCGTCCAGGGCGTAATAGTCGCCGCCCAGGGCGTTGGCCAGGTGGCGGGCCACGCGCAGTCCATCGCCCGCCACCGCCACGTCCAGGTCGTAGGTCGGCCGGCCCAGGACCCGGTCGCGCACGCAGCCGCCCACCAGGTAGGCGGGCACCTCCTGCGCGGCCAGCCAGGCAACGACACGCTCCTGCAGCTCTTGGCTATCCATCATTCCTCTCCCGATCCATTCTAGCACGTCGGGGACGATCTGGCAAAGCGTGGGCCACGGGCCGGCAAGGTGCTGGCGTTCCCCTGGCGGGCTGCCGGCGTGCCGGGGCAGCCCTTTGACGGGCCACGCCAGGTCGGGTATAATCCCCGGCAAGAAAGGTAGGGAAAGCGATGAGAACACTGCCCGAATTCCACGTCCACGGTTCGTATTACGAGGTGGGCCTCGCCACCGGCCGGCGCTTTGCGGCCGAGATCGAGAGGACCATGAACCAGTTTGGCCCGCTGCGGCACGACCTGCTGCCCTACCTGGAGACGGCGGAGGGCCGGGCCCAGTACCGCCACTTTCTGGAGCTGCACCAGGCCCACTTCCCCGGCTACGTGGAGGAGGTGGCGGGCACGGCGGAGGGAGCGGTGCGTCCCTTCGAGGAGGTGTTCCTGGGCAACCTGTGGGGCGAGTTCCAGCCCGCGGTGGAGGTCCAGGGCAGGCGCTGCACCGACGTTGCCGTGCTGACCGCCGATTCCGCCCTGCTGGGCCACAACGAAGACGGCATGCCCTTCTTTGGCGAGGGGCTGTACCTGGTTCACGGCCAGGTCACGGGCGGGCCGGCCTTTACCGTCCTGTCCTATCCCGGCGCGCTGTTCGGCAGCGCCTTTGGCTTTAACGAGGCCGGCCTCTGTTTCGCCATCAACGCCCTCTTTCCGAAGGAGGTGGGGGCGGGCCTGGGGCGCTGCTTTGCCGCGCGCTCGCTGCTGGAGGCCGAATCGCTGGACGACGCCGTGCGGCGGGTGACGCTGCCCGGCCGGTCGTCGGGCTTTGGCTACAACCTGGCCTCGGTCCGCGAGCGCCGCGTGGTGCACGTGGAGGTGGCGCCGCGCAGCTATGCCCTGCATGAGGTCGAGGGCGGCTACTTGCACACCAACCACTACCTGGAGCTGGGCCGGGTAGAGGACTGGGTGAGCGAATCGAGCGCCGGGCGGCTGGCGCGGGGCCAGGCGATCCTGGCCGCCGAGCCGCCCCGCGACGCGGCGGGGGTGCTGCGTATCCTGGGTGACGAGGCCGGGGCGCCCTACCCCATCTATCGCACGGCGACGGCGCCCGACAACAACGCCACCTTTTGCACGGCGCTGTTCGACCTGGATGCCCGCAGATTGCGCGTTTACAACGGGCACCCGGTGCGCGAGGCCGGCGCCTGCCTGGAGTTCGAGATCCCCGGCGACTCCTGAGCCGTTACTCGGCCGTCCCCAGGAGCCGCTCCGCCTGGGCAAAGCCGGCGGACAGGGCCTGGAGGTTCATCTCCTCGCTGCCGGCCGGAACGCGGTCCACGACCGCCTTTTCCAGGGCCTCGCGACTGACCAGCCCCGTCAAGCCGCCGATGAGCCCCAGGCTGACGATGCTGGCCGTGATGCGCCGGCCGGTGGCCGCTTCGGCCACGTCCGAAATGGGCACGCCCAGGGCGCGCAGGCTTGGCACGCGGCTGACGTTGCTGGAATCGACGACGATCCAGGCGTCCTCCTTGACCTGGCTGTAGAACTTGTCGCACGCTTCCTGGCTCATGCACAGCAAGAAGTCGGCGGCCATGACCTTGGGATAGTCGATCTCGCCCCGGGCGATGACCACTTCCGAGCGGCTCGCGCCGCCCCGCGCCTCGGGCCCATAGCTCTGGGTCTGCACGGCATTCAGCCCGTCATAGACGGCAGCCGCTTCGGCCAGGATGACCCCCGCCAGGATCATGCCCTGCCCGCCCTCGCCCGCCAGCACGATCTCGTAACGGTCCGTAAGCTCGCGCCGGGCTTCGCGTCGCAGTGTCTCCACGTGGCCTCCCTCAATCAATCTCGCTCAGTTCCAGCCCCGGCGCACCTTGCGCTTGCGCGTCGGCAGCGGGCCGTTGGCCAGCTCGATGACCTGATCGTACAGCTCGGTAAATTCGGGCCGGTCCTCGTCGCGAAAGATGCCGCGAACGATGCGGGCCGGGTCGCCGTCGTCACCGTCCTGCTTTTGCGCCGCCTGGAGGGTGATGCTGTTCTCTTTCAACTGGCGCATCATTGCCACGGGCGACTTCATGTTGTTGGCCCGGCCGAAGGTGGTGTGGCAGTAGCTGACGGCCTCGACCAGGGAAAAGCCCGTCTTTTCGATGGCCCGCTCGATGAGCCGGTCCAGCTCGGTGACGTGATAGACCGTGCCGCGGGCGACAAAAGAGGCGCCGGCGGCCATGGCCAGGTCACAGATGGGGAAGGGCGGCTCGATGTGGCCGTAGGGGGCCGTGGCCGAGCGGGCATCCAGGGGCGTGGTGGGCGACGACTGGCCGCCCGTCATGCCATAGATGTTGTTGTTGACGACGATGGCCGTCAGGTCGATGTTGCGCCGCGCGGCGTGGATAAAGTGGTTGCCGCCGATGGCCAGGGCATCGCCATCGCCCATGATGACAATGACCTCCATCTCCGGGCGGGCCAGCTTCAGGCCCGTGGCAAAGGCCAGGGCCCGGCCGTGGGTGGTGTGCATGGTGTTGAAATCCATGTAGACGGGCATGCGCCCCGTGCAGCCAATGCCCGAGACGAGGGCCACGTCGTCCTGCTCCAGCTCCAGCTTTTGCACCGCGCGCAGCAGACTGCCCATGACGATGCCGATGCCGCAGCCCGCGCACCACAGGTGCGGGAACTTTTTGTTGTGGCGCAGGTATTCGTACGCTCCGTGATCGTGTCGCTTCATGGTTTTAACCGGTCCCTTGCTCCGTCCCCGCCCGCCCGGCGGGAGCCGCCTGCGGCTGGGGCTGAAGCCGGGCCGCGGCGGGCCGCGGCGTTACCTGGGACTGGGGAGCCCGCATGGCGTCGAGGATCTGCTCGGGCGTGACCATCTGGCCGTCGGCCCGGCCGACGCGCACCACCTTGGCGCGGCCGGCGATGCGCTCCACCTCGAGGGCCACTTGGCCCAGGTTCATCTCGGCGACGATGATGCGCTGGACGTTCTCGGCCGCCTTTTCCAGGGCCTCCTCGGGAAAGGGCCACAAGGTCTTCGGGCGGAAGAGGGCCACCTTGCGGCCGTAGCGAGCGCGGGCCACCTTGATGGCCTGCTTGGCGGCCCGGGCCGTCGAGCCATACGAGACCACCAGGATGCGGGGCGCGTCTTCGGTACGGTCCTCTTCCCAGCTACAGATGTCATCGCGGTTGCGGTCGATCTTGCGAAAGAGCCGCTCCACCCACGGCTGGATCTCGTCCAGGCGGTTGGTGGGGAAACCCCGCGCATCGTGGAGCAAGCCGGTGATGTGGTAACGGTAGCCCTCGCCAAAGGGGGCCAGGGGCGGCACGTCGGAGGGCGGGTTGCCAAAGGGCTCGTACCATTCCGACGGCACGGTGGGCATCTCGCGGTTGACAATGTCCTGGGGCCGCAGCTCGGGTAGGACGACCTTTTCCCGCATGTGGCCCACCACCTCGTCCATGAGCACCAGGGTGGGGATGCGATACTTTTCCGCCAGGTTAAAGGCGCGGACGGTCAGCTCAAAGGCCTCCTGCACCGAGGCGGGAGCCAGGGCGATGATGGGATGGTCGCCGTGGGTGCCCCAGCGGGCCTGCATCACGTCGCCCTGGGAGGGGCTGGTGGGCAGGCCGGTGCTGGGACCGGCGCGCATGACGTTGACGATGACGCACGGCACCTCGGCGACGATGGCATAGCCGATGTTCTCCTGCATCAGCGAGAAGCCGGGGCCGCTGGTGGCGGTCATGGCCTTGAGCCCGCCCACCGACGCGCCGATGACCGCCGCGATGCTGGCGATCTCGTCCTCCATCTGGATGAACTTGCCGCCCAGCCGGGGCAGCTCCCGGGCCATCGTCTCGGCTATCTCGGACGACGGGGTGATGGGATAGCCCGCGAAGAAGCGGCAGCCGACGGCCAGGGCGCCGGCAGCGCAGGCATTGTTGCCCTGGAGTAATTGCACGCTCATAGGTCACCTCCGGCCGGCAAGGCGCCTTCTTCGGCCAACCGGGCCAGCTCTTCCAGCTCTTCGACCTCGTCGGGTTCCAGGCGGCGAACGACGATGGCCATGTCGGGGCAGTGGCTGTCGCACCAGTGACAGGCGGTGCAGGCCTCGGGCCGGGCCACCACGGGGCGTCCCTGGCCGTTGGCCTTGAGGACGCCCTGGGGACAGAACTCGATGCAGATGCCGCAGCCCTTGCACCAGGTGCCAAAGACGGTCACCTGGCCGCGCGGCCTGGCTTTCTTTTTCTTTTCGCCTTCAGAAACCGCAACGGCGGACGGATCCGCCGTTTCACCTTCAACCATAGCGAGCACCTCCCAGGCTCCACGAGCCACTACGCCCGGATGGGGCAAATGATCTACCAACAGCTATTGTAACATTAGACTGTGTTGTGTCAAAATTCCCAATGCCCAGGGCAGGGGCAGGCGAATCGGGGACCGGGCCGGTTTCTCCCCCGGCCGGAATTGTGGTACAATCTACAGATGCAGCGCTGCATTTCCTCTATAATATACCAAATGATTCCTTGAAAAATCAGGCAGTAAGGAGGAGGCGTCGTGACCGATTCCAAATTCGACCTCGCCATCGTCGGCGCGGGCGTCGTGGGCCTGGCCTCGGCCCTGGCCCTGACCCGCTTGCAGCCAGAACTTAAGCTCATCATCCTGGAAAAAGAGGGACGCGTCGCCGCCCACCAGACGGGAAACAACAGCGGCGTGATCCACGCCGGCCTCTATTACAAGCCCGGCAGCCTGAAGGCCAAGATGGCCGTGGAAGGCGCCCGGTGCATGATCGAGTTCTGCCAGGAGCACGACCTGCCCCACGAGCTGTGCGGCAAGGTGGTGGTGGCCACCAGCGAAGCAGAGGTGCCTCGCCTGGATGAGCTGTACCGGCGGGGTGTGGCCAACGGCGTGCCGGGCCTGGTGCGGCTGTCGGCCGGCGAGATCGCGGACTATGAGCCCCACGCCCGGGGCGTGGCCGGCCTCTGGTCGCCCCGCACGGGCATCGTGGACTATCTCGCCGTGACAGCCAAGTACGCCGAGCTGGTCCAGGGGGCAGGGGCAACCATCCGCTTTAACACCGAGGTCACGGGCATCCAGGAGCGCGACGGCGGACTGGTCGTCGAGACGGACCAGGGCGAGGTGCAGGCCAGGGCGCTGATCAACTGCGCCGGGCTGCAGAGCGACCTGGTGGCAAGCATGACGGGCAGCACCGAGGGCGTGCGCATCGTGGGCTTCCGGGGCGAGTACTATAAGCTGGCGCCCGAGAGCAGCAGGCTGGTGCGGGGCCTCGTCTATCCCGTGCCCGACCCGCGGTTTCCGTTTCTGGGCGTTCACTTCACCAAAAAGATCGACGGATCGGTGGAAGCGGGCCCCAACGCCGTCCTGGCCTTTGCCCGGGAGGGCTATGCCAAGAGCGACATCAGCCCGAAATACGTCGCCGGGCTGGTGACCTTTCCCGGCTTCTGGGCCATGGCGGCCAAGTATTGGAAGATGGGCCTGGCCGAGATGTGGCGCTCGTACAACAAGCGCGCCTTTGTCAAGGCCCTGCAGGTGCTGGTGCCCAAGGTGCGCGTCCAGGACGTGGCCCCCGGGGGCGTGGGCATCCGCGCCCAGGCAATGGACAACAAGGGCAACCTACTGGACGATTTTCGTTTCCTGGAGGCGCCCCACGCCATCCACGTCTTGAACGCCCCATCACCGGCGGCCACGGCATCGCTGGCCATCGGCGAATACATTGCCCAGAAGGCTCTGTCGAGCTTTGGCTTCTAAGACCTACAAAGGAGTTAAGAATGGATCAGCCCAACGTGGAGATCAAGCGAGGACTGGAAGGAGTCGTTTTCACCGAGACCCACCTGAGCGCCATCGACGGCGAGGCAGGACGGTTGTCCTATTGCGGCTATGACATCAACGACATTGCCGCCAGGGCGTCGTACGAAGAGACAGCGTTTCTGCTGTGGTATCAGCGCCTGCCGGCCACCAACGAGCTGGCCATGCTGTCCGACTGGCTGCGCAGCAACCGGGCGCTGCCCCGGATGGTGTGGGGCATCATGCACTCGCTGCCCGAGCAGGCCACGCCCATGGAGGCACTGCGCACCGTGGCCTCCACCCTATCCATGTTCGACCGGGCGTGCGTCCACGAGGAGTCGGGGGGCTCGTCGCTGTGCCGCGCCGTGAGCCTGACGGCCAAGCTGCCGACCATCGTCGCCTCCTTCGACCGGCTGCGCCGCGGGCGGCCACCCATCGAGCCCCGCGCCGACCTGGCGCACGCCGCCAACTTTCTCTACATGATGACCGGCGAGGAGCCCGACCCGCGGGCGGCCTCGGCCCTGGAAAAGTATTTCGTCCTGCTGGCCGACCACGGCATGAACGCCTCCACGTTCTCGGCGCGGGTCACCGCCAGTACGTTGGGCGACGTCTACTCGGCCGTCGTCACGGCCCTGGGAACCCTGAAGGGCCCCTTGCACGGCGGCGCCAGCCAGGCGTCCATGGAAGAGCTCCTGGAGATCGGCAGCGTCGAGAACGTCGACGCCTGGTTCGAGAACAAGATGGCCCGCAAGGAACGCCTCTTTGGCTTCGGGCACCGCGTCTACAAGGCCGAAGATCCCCGGGCGATCATCCTCCACGACCTGGCCCACGATGCGGCGCAGGGCACGGGCAACACCCGCTGGTTCGACATCGCCGAGCGCCTGGAGCAGCGGGTCCTGGCCCATCCGTATTTCAAGGAGCGGCGCATCTTTACCAACGTCGACTTTTACACAGCGCCGCTGCTCTATGCCTTGAGCATCCCCGTGGACCTGTTCATTCCCATGTTTGCCGTGGCCCGCATTGCCGGCTGGACGGCCCACATGCTGGAGCAGCAGAAGAACAACCGCCTCATCCGCCCCAGGGCGTACTATGCCGGGCCCCGCGACCTGGCATGGAGCAAGCTCGACGAGCGAGAGTCCCAGGTCGAAGCCCTGCCCGAGGCGCACCTCGTCGCCGGGCAGCCGGCAGTTTGCCCCGCGGCCCTGCAGATTCCGCCGCGCTTCTGGCCGGCGGCCTGACCGCCTGGCACGGACGCGCCGGACAGCACGGCCTCGTTGGCCACAGAACCAGGAGACCAGATAAGGAGCAAAACCAACATGGCTTACCGAATCACCCTCATCCCCGGCGACGGGACCGGACCGGAACTGGTGGACGCCACGCGCCTCGTCCTGGAGGCCACGGGGGTTCAGCTCGAGTGGGACGTGCAGGACGCGGGCGCCGACGTCATGGACCGCTACGGCACCCCCCTGCCCGAGCACGTCCTGGACTCGATCCGGGCCAACCGGGTAGCCCTCAAGGGGCCCATCACCACGCCCCTCGGGACGGGCTTTCGCAGCGTCAACGTTGCCATCCGCAAGGCGCTGGACCTGTACGCCAACGTGCGCCCGGCGCGGAGCATGGTGGGCATCCCCGTCTGCCACGAGGGCCTTGACCTGGTCATCGTGCGCGAGAACACCGAGGACCTGTACGCCGGCATCGAGCACGACGTCATCCCCGGCGAGGCGGCCGAATCGATCCGCATCATCACCCGGCGGGGCACGGAGCGAATCGTACGTTTCGCCTTCGAGTTCGCCAGGACTTATGGCCGGCGGCTGGTGACGGCCGTGCACAAGGCCAACATCCTGAAGGCCACCGACGGGCTCTTCTTGCGGGTGGCCTACGAGGTGGCCGAGCAATACCCCGAGATCGAGTTCAACGACCGCATCGTGGACAACATGGCCATGCAGTTGGTGCAGCGCCCCCAGGAGTACGACGTGCTGGTCTGCCCGAACCTGTTCGGCGACATCATCAGCGACCTGTGCTCGGGACTGGTCGGCGGGCTGGGGGTAGCGCCGGGGGCCAACTATGGCCAGGAGATTGCCGTCTTTGAGCCGGTGCACGGCTCGGCGCCCAAATACACGGGACAGAACAAGGTCAACCCCACGGCGACCATCCTCAGCGGGGCCATGATGCTGCGCCACCTGGGCGAGACCCAGGCCGCCGCCCGCGTTGAAGAGGCCGTGCGGGCCGTCATCGGCGAGGGCCGGAGCGTCACATTTGACCTCAAGACAAGGCGCGACGATCCCTCGGCTGTCGGCACACGGGAGATGGCCGAGGCGATCGTCGCGGCGATGGGCTAGAGCAGGCCCGGACGCACCCTCCCCGCAGCGCAAAGGCGCGCGGGGAGGATTCTCTAGTTCGTGATCTCGAACGTGACTGCCACGCGGGCATTGACGGCGATCTGGCCGGGCGCCACGCTGCTGTCGGCCAGGACCGACACGCCGCCCGTCTCCTGGATGACGTTCTGGGTCATGCTGCCGCCAAAGCGAGAACCCCACCAGGAATTGTAGCCCGACCACCAACCGGACTGCTGCTCCTGGATGAGGAGCGGCTGTCCCACCTGCTGGCCCAGCTCGCCGGCCATGGCCTCCGCCTTTTCCCTGGCTGCCTCAATGGCCAGGGCGCGGGCCTGGTCGCGATGCTGGCGCAGCTCGGTGGTGCGAAACTCGATACCGTGGATATAGTTGGCGCCGGCGTCCAGCGCCCCCGCCAGCAGATCCTCGAACTGGGTCAGGTCGCGCAGCGTGACGACAATGTTCTTGTGCACGAAATAGCCGATGAAATCGCGATCTTCGTAGTAGCCGTTCCGGTAGCGGGGCTCGATGCTGACGTAATCGGTCTGCACGTGCTGGCCGGCGATCCCCAACTCGTCCGCCAGGGCCAGGACCCTCTTCACGATCTCGTCGTTCTGGGTGCGGGCGATCTGCATGTTCTTGTTCCAGGTCTCGATGCCCACGGTGACGATCACCTCGTCGGGCACGACGCGCACATCAGCCTCGCCACTGACGGTGATGCGCCGCGTCTCGGACGCCGTCCCTGCCGTCCCCTGGGCAGCGGCCGGGACCGCCGGATGGGCCTGGGTCCAGGCCGAAAACCCCAGGGCCAGGAGCAGAGCTACGCTGACGATGGTCATGGCTTTGTCTTTCACGTTTGTCCTCCCTCATGGTGTATGGATTTCGTACTGCTGTGGCCCCAGTCTAGCGGGTCAATGGGGCAGCTTTGTGACAGAGGGATGATAATCCCGGGGCGAAGCGGGAGCGGGAGGGGGACAAACAGGCCGGCGCAAGGGGGGACAGGCCCGGCGGGCGTGGGGGGATCAGGCTGCCGGAAGGGTAAAGGCCGCCACCGTGCCGCGGCCCTCCTGGCTCTCCAGCCACAGCCGGCCGCCGTGGGCTTCCACCAGGGCGCGGGCGATGGCCAGGCCCAGGCCACTGCCACCCTCCCCCCGGGAGCGGGCGCGGTCGGCGCGGTAAAAGCGCTCGCCGATGCGGGACAGGTCGGCGGCGGGAATGCCGATCCCCTCGTCGCGAACCTGGACGCGGATGTGGCCGGCGGAATCGGCCCGACCGACGAGGACGTCGATCCGCCCCGGGGCCCGGGAATACTTATAGGCATTGTCCAGGAGGTTGACCAGCACCTGCTCGATACGATCGGCGTCGGCCAGGGCCGGCGGCAAGCCCGGCTCGGCCTCCACGGCCAGGACCAGTCCGCGGGCGGCGGCCCGGGGCTCCAGCCGCGCCGCGGTGGTCCGCGCCAGGTGGGCCACGTCCAGGCGCCGGCGGCGCAGGTCCAGGGCATCGGAGTCGGCGCGAGAGAGGATCAACAGGTCGTTGACCAGGCGGACGAGGCGGTCGGTCTCGTTCTCGACCGTCTCCAGGAAGGAATCGCGCACCGCCGGGTCGTCCACGGCGCCGTCGCGCAAGGTCTCGACGGTGCCCTTGACGGCGGTGAGGGGCGTGCGCAGCTCGTGGGAGACGTTGGCCACAAAGTCGGTCTGCATCTGTCGCGCGGCGCGCAGTTGGGCGGTCATGTCGTTAAACGCCCGGCTGAGGCGGCCCAGCTCGTCGCGCGAGCTGACCGGCACCTGCTGCTCCAGCTCGCCCCGGGCCACGGCGCCGGCCGCGGCCGTCAGGCGGCGCAGGGGGCCGGCGATGGCCCCCGAAAGGAGCAGGCCCACGACGGCGGACAGGCCGAGGGCCACGGCCGTGGAAGCCAGCCAGAGCTGGCGCAGGTCGCGCACGACGGCCACCGCGTCGCGCAGGGGCTGGCTTAGATACACGGCGCCCACCAGCCGGCCCTGTGCCAGGACGGGCTGCGCGACGTACATGGCCGGATCGGGGCCGGTCTGCTCGACGTGGCTGGCGAACCGGCCGGCCAGGGCCTCGGCCACCAGGGGGTCGGCGGCCAGGCCGGCTCCCTGCTGCCTGCCCGCCGAGTCGACGAGGACGGTGCCTCGCTCGTCGAGGAGGCGGATGCGCGTGTCGAGCTGCGAGCTGAGCTGCAGGGAGGCATCGGCCAGGTAAGCCAGGTCGAAGGTGCTTCCGGTCGCTCCGGCAGGCGGCGGCGCGACGTTCTGCGCCTCCAGGGCCAGGTTGCTCTCCAGGCGCTGCTGCACGGCATTAAAGGCCGAGGGCGGCACGCCGTCCTGGGGATCGCCCGCCATGGCGCCGGGGACCAAGGCCTGGGCGGTGATGCGCGCCTGGGCGGCCAGGCTATCCTCCATGGCCTCCAGAAAATAGTCCTCCAGGAGGGAGAGGAGAAGGAGGCCCGAGAAGCCCATGGCCACGACAATGACGGCCAGATAGCTGAAGGTCAGGCGCGCGCGAATGCCCATCACGTCGGCCAGACCACCAGCTTGTAGCCCACGCCGCGCACCGTCTCGACGGCCTCGGCCTGGGGCGCGGCGGCCCGCAACTTGGAGCGGAGTCGCTTGACGGCGGCATCCACGGCGCGCAGGTCGCCGAAATAGTCATAGCCCCACACCTGCTGCAGGAGTTGCTCGCGGCTCAACACCTGGCCGGCGTGGCGCACCAGGGTGAGGAGCAGGTCGAACTCCAGGGTGGTGAGGTCCAGGAGAGCGCCGTCCCAACGCGCCTCGCGGCTGGCGGGATCAACGGCCAGCGGGCCGGCGCGCAGGGCAGCGCCGTTGGGCGCGGGCGCGTGGCCCATCGTCCGGCGCAGCACGCTCTTGATCCGGGCCATCAACTCTCGAACGCTAAAGGGCTTGACCACGTAATCGTCGGCTCCCAGCTCCAGGCCCACCACCCGGTCCACCTCCGAGTCGCGGGCGGTGAGCATGATGATAGGCACGTCCTGCTCGCGGCGCAGGGCACGGCACACCTCCAGCCCGTCCAGGCGGGGCAGCATCAAGTCCAGGACAATGAGGTCGGGCTTTTCGCGGCGGGCAGCGGCCAGGGCCTCTTCTCCGTCGCGGGCGACGACGACCTCATAGTTGGCCCGCTGCAGATTATAGACCAACACGTCGACGATGGGCGGCTCGTCGTCGACGACCAGGATTCGGGCAGCCAACGGTTCCTCCACGGCTCGGTTCTTCCCTTCGATCTTAGCAGATGTTGTCCCGGCCGTCAAGCTGCCCCGGAACTAGATTGCACGCCGGCTGTGACAGCAGTGTGACGGCATGGCGACAGTGGCAGCACAAGGACGACCTTTTCGTAATTAATATACTTTTAACTTGACAAATTAACCCCCGGAGGGTATAATGCAGTCGTGCCCGGGGGAACTGCCGGGCGCAGCGGAAATCAACGAACCATCTAAGGAGGATAGAAATGGCGCACGAACTTCCACCGCTCCCTTATCCCTACGATGCCCTGGAGCCCTACATCGACGAACAGACCATGCGGCTGCATCACGACATCCATCACCTGGGCTACGTTAAAGGATTGAACACCGCCGAGGAAAAGCTGGCCGAGGCCCGCAACTCGGGGGATTTTGCCCTGGTAAAACATTGGTCCCGCGAGGCCGCGTTCCACGGCGCGGGGCACCTGCTGCACAGCATCTTCTGGACCAACATGACCGCCGCCGACCGCACCACACCGGCGCCCAGCGGCGAGCTGGCCCAGGCCATTGACCGCTCTTTTGGCGGATTCGAGGCCTTCAAGGCCCACTTTCAGGCGGCGGCCAACGCCGTCGAAGGCAGCGGCTGGGGGATCCTCGCCTACCGGCCCAACGACGACAGCCTGGTTGTCCTCCAGGCCGAAAAGCACCAGAACCTGACCCAGTGGGGCGTGGTACCCTTGCTCGTCCTCGACGTGTGGGAGCACGCCTACTACTTGAAGTATCAGAACAAGCGTCCGGAATACGTCAAGAACTTTTTCAACATCATCAACTGGGAAGACGTCGCGGAGCGCTTCCGGCGCGCCCGGCGCTAGGATCCAGACACGGCGGCCCTGTGCCAGGCAGCCAGGCGAAGGAGCGCCGCACACGTGGAGAGCAAGGGGGACGCCGTTAGCGGCGTCCCTTTTTCTTGAATTTTCGTCCAAACGGCTACGGCCGGAAAGGAGAGCAAACATGTCCAATGCCATCTATCAGGTGCCGGTTCCGCACAACGAGCCGGTCTTTGACTATGCCCCCGGCACGTCCGAACGTGCCCAGCTCAAGAACGTCCTGCGCGAAATGTCGTCCCAGCAGATCGAGATCCCGCTCGTCATCGGCGGGGAAGAGGTGCGCACGGGCAACGTCGGCCAGGCGGTGATGCCCCACGACCACGGCCACGTCCTGGCCACCTATCACAAGGCCGGCCCCGCCGAGGTCGAGCGCGCCGTGGCGGCGGCCCGCGAGGCGTGGGAGGACTGGAGCCGCATGCCGTGGGAGGCCCGGGCCGCGCTCTTTCTGAAGGCCGCCGACATCCTGACCTGCCGCCGCCGCTCCGAGATCAATGCCGCGGCCATGCTGGACCTGAGCAAGACCGCCAACCAGTCCGAGATCGACGCCGTGGCCGAGCTGGCCGACTACTGGCGCTACAATCCCTACTACATGATGGAGATCATGCAGCCCCAGCCCGCCAATGTGCCCAGCGTCTGGAATATGACCGAACAACGCCCCCTGGAGGGCTTTGTTTTTGCCATCAGCCCCTTTAACTTTGCGAGCATTGCCGCCAACCTGCCCAGCGCCCCGGCCATGATGGGCAATACGGTCGTCTGGAAGCCGGCCTCGTCGGCGGTTTACAGCGGCTACCACCTCATGCGCCTGATGCAGGCCGCGGGCCTGCCGCCCGGGGTCATCAACTTCTTGCCGGGCGACGGCGGAACCGTGGGCGAGCCACTGCTCACCCATACGGACCTGGCCGGCGTGCACTTTACAGGGAGCACGGGCACCTTCCACCGCATCTGGCAGACGGTGGGGAGCAACATCGGCCACTACCGCTCCTACCCGCGGCTGGTGGGCGAGACGGGGGGCAAGGACTTTGTCCTGGCCCACACCTCCGCCGACGTCCCGGCGCTGGTCACCGCCCTGCTGCGCGGCGCCTTCGAGTACCAGGGCCAGAAGTGCTCGGCGGCCAGCCGGGCCTACATCCCCGACAACCTGTGGCCCGAGGTCCGCGATGGGCTCGTGGCCGAGCTGGAGACGGTCAAGGTGGGCGACGTGGCCGATTTCAGCAACTTTATGGGGGCCGTCATCGACGCCGAAGCCTACAAAAGGATCGTGGACTATGTCGAGCTGGCGCGTTCGTCGTCCGAGACCCGCATCCTGGCCGGCGGCGAGTACGACGACAGCGTGGGCTATTTCATACAGCCCACCGTCGTCCAGACCGAGAACCCGCACCACCGCCTCATGGAAGAAGAGATCTTTGGCCCGGTGCTGACAGTGTACGTCTACCCCGAAAACGAGTGGGAGCGGGCGCTGCACCTGGTGGACACCACGTCGCCCTATGCTCTCACCGGTGCGGTGTTTGCCCAGGACCGGCGGGCTGCCCACCAGGCAGTCCAGGCCCTGCGCCACGCCGCGGGCAACTTTTACATCAACGACAAGCCCACGGGCGCCGTGGTGGGGCTCCAGCCCTTTGGCGGCAGCCGCGCCTCGGGTACCAACGACAAGGCGGGCAGCGCCCTGAACCTGGAGCGCTGGGTGACGGCGCGCACCATCAAGGAGAACTTTTGCCCGCCGACGGACTATCGCTATCCCTACATGGACGAGGGGTAGGGTCGGGGTTTACGCCTTCTGGCGGTGCAGCTCTGGATCGACCACCTGAGCCATCTTCTTCTCGTCCAGGCGGCCGCCCAGGAAGGCGTTGACCTGCGCCGCCTGGGCGGCCGGGTCGGCCAGCACGTCGCTATAATGGACGTAGAGCACGTCCATGGCCGGCTGGCTGGCCAGCCACGACTCTATCTGTGACAAATGGCGCGCAAAGAGGCGCGCCATCTCGGCGTCGTCGATGCGCTCCGTGTCCTCGCCGCGACGCACGAGCATCTGGTGCTGCGAAGCCAGGATCTCGTTCATGTGGCGCTGCATAAAGATGACCCGGTACCGATACTCAGGGGGCAGGTGCTTCAAGAGAGCCGAGATCATCTTGACCGCCTTGCCCCGGGCCTCGGGCAGCCACTCCCGGTCCTCCTCGATCTGCTTCACCCGCTCGAACTCGAAGTAGCCGCGTGGATTGTCCTCGTCGGCCGTCCGCACGTTGTCCGTCAGCACCGGCAGCCCACCGGCCTGCAGCATTTTCATCATCATCGAGGTGCCCGACCTGGGCAGCCCCGAAACTATGACGATGGGTTGATCTGTCATTTTACCTATCCCCCTGCCCCCCTCCCGGCGCGGGAGAGGGCATTGATTTTGTGCTCTGTTGTGCTACTTTCATGCCCCCCGGTTTTCCTCCCTCCCTCGCATCGGGGGAGGGCCGGGGAGGGGGTGGATCCGGGTCATCTCAGCACCAGGGGCAAGAACAGGCGCTCCGGGAGCTGAATCACCGTGGTAAAGGTGTCCTCCCAGGGGCCGGCCGGCCAGTCTTCGACGTTGCCCGCTGCATCGCGCGCCCGGCTGCGAAAGGTATACGTGTGGCCCGGCCAACCCCGGAACTGGCCGGTGATGAGCGTGGTGTTCACCTGCCAGTCGACCCACGGCGCGTCGACGTCGCCGTCGCGCACCTGGACGTCATAGCCGGCGATGCCGCCCCCCATGTCGGTGCCGCTCCAATGCACCCAGAAGCTGGGGCCGCTCTCTGGCGGGAGCGGCTCCACGCTGGAGCGGGGCGGCCAGCAAACCTGGTCGTCTGTAGCGGCCAGGAACTCGTCGCCGCTAAAGGCGCCGACCAGCAACTCCTCCGGCCCTACCCCCAGCCCGGGGACGTCGCGCAACGTCGCGACGCCCGGCGGCAGGTCCATCTCCTCTTCTTCCCACAGGAGCGTGCAATCGGCCTTCCGCCAGATCTGCACCGTGGCCGTGCGCTGCCCGGACGAGACGAGGCCCAGGTGCAGCACGCCATCCTCGGCTTGCAGCCCGATGGCCATCTTCTCATTGGCCCAGCTAAGGGCCGGCAGGTCGCGCAGCGGCAGCCAGGTCTCGGTCCAGCCCAGGGTCTGGTTTTGTTCCAGGGTGATGCTGTCCCAGAACGTGGGCGACGGCCCGCCGTGGAGCTCCACGTAGGTGCTGCCATCGTCCGTCCACAGGTTCGAGTCGATGGGCGAGGCCCAGCCAAAGGCAAAGCCCTTGACGCCGCGGATGCCCTGGCCGGGGAACACCCGGGCCAGGCCGCGGCCCAGGGCGCCGTCATAGACGCCGGTCCAGTCCTCGGCCGCGCCGGGGCGGGCAAAGAAACCCAGCCACTGGTCCCAGTTGCCCAGCCGGGAATAGTCCACGCCGCCGTGCTCCGGCCAGCTCAGGACATCGCCGGCATTGAAATTGCCCGAGCTATGGACCGTCACCTCGTCGATGGGCAGGACAAAGCGCAGGTCGGGTCCCACGGTATTGGGGGCTCCGGGGGCCAGCATGGCATTGTGCCAGAACTTGAACGTCACGGGCGAGGGGGTGGGGTTCACCAGCCAGGGCTTGAGCTGAAAGGCCGCCTGGTCCGCCGGCAAAAAGACCGTGATCTCGGCGCGGATGCGGTCGCCGGCCTTGCTGTCCCAGAGCGTGATGCGCGCCCCCTCCGCCGTGACCTCGGTCTCGTAGCCCCAGGGCACGGCCCACTCGAAGCCGTGCTCGTCCACGGGCAGGCACCACTCCACGCCGCCGGCGGCCAGCCACCAGAGCTGCGTGTCCGGCTCCTTATCGGGCCCCCAGGGGGTCGGCTTGATGACGGGGTTCTGGTAGAGCAGCTCCTCGCCGGTCGTCTTGTCGGTGATGCCATACAACCGGCCGCCCAGCTCGGGCAGAAAAGTCAGGCGCAGCCAATCGTTCTCGAGGACGACGCCGGTATAGTCCTGGGGCGCGGGCTGCGGGTTCGAAGCCTCGTAGGCCGGGCGGTCCAGCCAGGGATAATCGATGTTGTACGCGTCCGAATGGCGGGTCTCCAGGAAGCCGGCGTAGGGATAGGTGTCGATGGTGAGGGTGGTCTCGTAAACCTGGGCAGCGGGAACCCTCCCCTGGCCCGTGGCGGGCAGGGGCACGAAGGCCATCAGCAGAACGGCCACTACCAGGAATCGCATGGGTTTCTCTCCTTGCCTTCAATCAACGATGAATCGTCACCACTCATGCTGGGCCCGCCGGGCTGTCGGGCTCCAGGGGAGCGAGGCGGCTGCGACCGGCAGGGAGATTGTACCACAGGTGGAATAGGATGCAACTTGTACATGGGATGACGAAACAAGCCCAACTTGACGAAGTGCCGGTTTCGTAGTACATTTCAAGGCGACCCGGACCGGGCCACCAAGCAGGCAGGGAACACCCGATTCGAAGGAGAGCGTTATGGATCCGACGCAAGCCGTGGCTGCCCCACCGTCGCTGGAGCGCGCAGTCGTGGGCCGCAAGCCGCGCCGGTGGCGCACACTGCTGGCCCTGGCCTTTGGCTATTTCATCGACCAGGGAGAGGCCCAGTCCATGTCGGTGCTGTTCCCCACCCTCCAGACGCTCTGGGGCCTGAGCTACACCAACCTGGGGCTCATCGGCACCATCCGCAGCCTGCTCCAGGCCCTGTCGGCGCCCTTCTGGGGCTTTGCCGCCGATCGCATCTCGCGCAAGACCATCATTGTCATCGGCACGGGGCTGTGGGGCATCTGGACGGTCTTTTGCGGGCTGACGCAGAACTTTGGGCAGTTGCTCGTCGTGCGCGCCATCTCGGGCCTGGGCCTTGGCTGCCTGATGCCCGCCACGTTCGCGCTCATGTCCGACACCTTCCCGCCCCGGCAGCGAGGGCGAGCCCTGGGCATCCTGGAAGCCATCGGCGTCCTGGGCATCGTCATCGGCACCGTGGGCCTGGGGTTCCTGGCGTCGCCCACCCTCTGGCGCTGGGGGTTCATCGCCCTGGGCAGCTTTTCCGTGGTGTCGGGGCTGCTGGTCTGGCTGCTGGTGGACGAGCCCGTGCGTGGCGCCGCCGAGCCCGAGCTGGCCGGCCGGATCACCGCCGAGCACGCGGCCCAATACTCGGTCAAGGCCTCGGACCTGCCCCGCGTGCTGGCCATTCCCACCATCCGCGTGGCCATCGCCCAGGGACTGGCGGGCTCTATGCCGTGGGTGGTCATGGGCCTGTATTTCATCACCTGGCTGGTGCGCGAGCGGGGCATGGTGGAACAGACGGCCACCCTGGTCTTTGCCGGGATCGTCGTGGGCACGGCCCTCAGCAACGTCCTGGGCGGCTTCCTGGGCGACTGGGCCGAGGGACGCAGCCCGCGCTATGGCCGCGCGGCCGTGGGCCAGATCTCGGTGGTCATCGGCATCCCGCTGACCTACCTGCTCTTTACCGGCACGGAGGATTGGCCCCTGGGCGCCCTCATCGCCCTCTGCTTCTGCACCGCCCTGTGCATCAGTTGGGCGGGCAAGGGCTCCAAGGAGCCCATGATGCAGGGCGTCACGCCGCCCGAGCTGCGGGCATCGGCCTTTGCCATGGTGACCATGATCGAGAGCGGTTTCGCCGCCCTGGTGGCCCTCGTCGCCGGGGGCCTGGCCGACCGCATCGGCTTTACCCCGGCCATGATCTGGACCATCCCGGTCCCCTGGGTGCTGTGCGCCCTGCTCTTCAGCCTGTTCTACCTCACCTACCCCAAGGACTCGGCCAGGCTGAGGGCACTCATGGCCGCCCGCGCCGAGGAGCTGGGCGGCTAGCGATTCGTCAGCGCAGCGGCTACAGCGCCTCTTCCCGGCGCGCCATCCGCCGCAGGATGGTCTGCAGGATGCCGCCGTTGCGATAGTACTCGACCTCCACGGGGGTGTCCAGCCGGGCCACCGCCTGGAACTGGATCTCGCCCCCTTCCTCGCGCCGGGCGACGACCGACACGATCTTTCCGGGCGCCAGGCCGTCGCGAATGCCCGTTATGTCGAATACCTCGCGCCCGGTGAGACCCAGGGCCCGGGCGCCTTCGCCCTCGCGGAACTGGAGGGGCAGGACGCCCATGCCGATGAGGTTGCTGCGGTGGATGCGCTCGTAGCTCTCGGCCAGGACGGCCCGCACCCCCTGGAGCTGCACGCCCTTGGCCGCCCAGTCGCGAGAGCTGCCCGTGCCGTACTGGCGCCCGCCGATGATCACCAGGGGCACGCCTTCTTCCTGGTAGCGCATGGCGGCGTCATAGATGGGCATGACCTCGCCGTCGGGCAGGTGGGCCGTGACCCCACCCTCGGTGCCGGGCACCAACAGGTTCTTGAGGCGGATATTGGCCAGCGTGCCGCGCACCATGACCTCGTGGTTGCCGCGCCGCGAGCCGTAGGAGTTAAAGTCCCGCCGCTCGACCCCCCGCTCGAGCAGGTAGCCGCCCGCCGGGCTGTCCACGGCGATGCTGCCCGCGGGCGAGATGTGGTCGGTGGTCACCGAATCGCCCAGCAGGGCCAGCACCCGCGCCCCGCGGACGTCGTCCAGCGGAGGCACGTCGAGGCCCAGCCCCTCAAAGTAGGGCGGCTCCTGGATGTAGGTCGACTCCGGGTCCCAGCGGTACAGGCTTTGCTCGCCCGCCTCGCCGGCCGAGATGGCATTCCACGTCTCGTTGCCGGTGTAGACGTTGGCGTACTGCTCCTTGAACATCTGCGGGTCCAGGGCCGCGGCCACCGCCTGCTGGATCTCGGCCTGGCTGGGCCAGATGTCCTTGAGGTAGACCGCCTCGCCGTCGCTCCCCTTGCCCAGGGGCTCGTCGGCCAGGTCCACGTCCACAGAGCCGGCCAGGGCATAGGCCACCACCAGGGGCGGCGACGCCAAAAAGTTGGCCTGGACGTGGGGATTGATGCGCCCCTCAAAGTTGCGGTTACCCGACAGCACCGCCGCGGCCACGAGGTCGCCCTCCTCCACGGCGCGGGCCACGTTCTCGGGCAGGGGGCCGCTGTTGCCGATGCAGGTGGTGCAGCCATAGCCCACCAGGTTAAAGCCCAGGCGGTCGAGATAGGGCGTCAGCCCGGCCGCGTCCAGGTAGCGGGTCACGACGGTCGAGCCGGGGGCCAGGCTGGTCTTGACGTAGGGCGGCACCTGGAGCCCGCGCTCCACCGCCTTCTTGGCCAGCAGCCCCGCGCCGATCATGACCGTGGGGTTGGACGTGTTGGTGCAGCTCGTGATAGCGGCAATGACCACCGCGCCGTGGCCCAGGGTCACGTCCCGGTCTCCGTTGGAGGCCGCCAGCGTCGCCGTGCGGCGCACGGCCTCCTCGCGCAGCGCATAGCCCCGCCGCTCCACGGGCGCCTTCAGGGCCGCCCGAAAGGTCCTCTTGACCTCAGAGAGGGGGATGCGGTCCTGGGGGCGCTTGGGGCCGGCCAGGCTCGGCTCCACGGTGTCCAGGTCCAGGTGGAGGCCGTCCGAGTAGGAAGGCAGCGGGCCGTCGTCGCTGCGGAACAGCCCCTGGGCCCTGGTATAGCGCTCCACCAGGTCCACCAGATCGGGAGGGCGGCCGGTGTTGCGCAGGTAGCGCAGCGTCTCGTCGTCCACGGGGAAATAGCCGATGGTGGCGCCATACTCGGGCGCCATGTTGGCGATGGTGGCCCGGTCGGGCAGGCTCAGGCGGCCCACGCCGGGGCCGTAGAACTCGACAAACTTGCCCACGACCCCCCGCTCGCGCAGCATCTGGGTCACGACGAGGACCAGGTCGGTGGCCGTGGCCCCCTCGGGCAGCTCGCCCTCGAGGTAAAAGCCCACGACTTCCGGGGGCATCATGGTGATGGGCTCGCCGAGCATGGCCGCCTCGGCCTCGATGCCGCCCACGCCCCAGCCGACGACGCCCAGGCTGTTGATCATGGTCGTGTGGGAATCGGTGCCGACCAACGTGTCGGGAAAGGCCATCCAGCGGCCGTCCGGCTCCTGGCGCCGGGCGACGACGGTCGCCAGGTACTCCAGGTTGACCTGGTGGACGATGCCCGTGGCGGGCGGCACCACGCGAAATCGATCGAAGGCGCGCTGCGCCCAATGAAGGAACTCGTAACGCTCGCGGTTGCGCTCGAACTCGCGCTCGGCGTTGAAATAGAGGGCAGCCCGGCTGCCAAACATGTCGACCTGCACCGAGTGGTCGATGACCAGGTCGACGGGCACCCGGGGGTTGATGCGGTCCGGGTCGCCGCCCAGTCTTTCCATGGCCGAGCGCATGGCGGCCAGATCGACGACCACCGGCACCCCGGTGAAATCCTGGAGCACCACCCGGGCGGGCTTGAAGGGCAGCTCGTGCTTGCCGGGGTCGTCCGCCCGCCAGCCCACCAGGCTCTCCACGTGGGCCTCGGTGATCTCGCGGCCGTTCACCTCCCGCAGCAGCCCCTCCAGCCAGACGCGGATGGAGAATGGCAGCCGGTCGATGCCCTGCATGCCCAGCTCGGCCAGCCGGCCAAGGCGCACCATGCCCACCGGGCCGTACGCCGTGTCGAGGCTCGTTCGCGCGCCAAAGGGATCGTAGACTTGAGTCATCTTGCTCCTTTCACTGGTGTCAATAGCCGATGCCCAATCCCAGCTCGTCGTCGTACCCCAGCTCGTCCTTGGCATAGTCGCTCATCATGGATGGATGCCACAGCGGCTGCCACACCAGGTCCACGTCGACCGAATAGACGTCGCGAAAGGTCCGAAGCTCGCGCTTGATGTCGCGGATGATCTCGGGCCCCAGGGGACAGCCGGGGCTGGTCAGGGTCAGGTCGACCTGCACGTCGCCCGCCTCTTCATCCCAGTTCACGCCATAGATCAGGCCCAGGTCGACGATGTTCATCCCGATCTCGGGATCCTCGACGTTCTTCAGAGCCTGCACGATCTCGTCCTTTGTCGTCACCGTTTCCTCCTCCCTCGTCACTCCACGTCGACCAGGATATCGTCCCCCTCCACCCTGACGTCGTAGGTGGGGATGGGCACCACCGCCGGCAGGGCCTTGACCTCGCCCGATCGCACGTCAAAGCGCGCTCCGTGGCGCGGGCATTCGATCTGGTTGCCCAGGAGCAGGCCCTCGCTCAGGGTCCCGCCGTCGTGGCTGCAGACGTTGGCCACGGCCCAGAACTCGCCGTTGACGTTGCACAGCACGATCTCCTCGTCTTCTACGTCGAGGAACAACATCTGGCCGGGGGGAATGTCGCCCACCCTGGCCACCTTACGGTACGCCATTTCTCCTCCTTCTGGCATCTGCCATAGTGCCTCCTCGCGGGCCGCCGGCCGTCACGCCGGACAGGCCCTCAGCCTGCCCAGCAGCGGCCGGCCAGCCATGCGGATCAGGCCGTCGCCCACTCGTCCTCGGGCTCCGACTCGCCCTGCCAGCCCTCCAGGCCATAGGCGCCGACCTTGACCACCTTGAGGGGCAGCAGGGCGCACTTCAAGCGGACCGGGCCCAGCTCGATGCCCAGCTCCTCGATGACGTCCTCCTTGGTCAGCTCCCGGATCTCGTCCAGGGTCTTGCCGATGAGAAGGTCGCTGAGCATCGAGGCCGAGGCCTTGCTGATGGCACAGCCCACCGCCGAAAAACGGACGTCCTCCACGGTCTTGCCGTCGTCCGCCAGCTCCAGGTCAAAGCGGATCCGGTCGCCACACAGGGGGTTTTCCTCCTCGTGGCTGATGTCGGGATCCTCTAACCTGCCGTAGTGGTGAGGATTCGTATAATGTTCCAGGATCTCTTCTCGGTAAAAATCGTCCATGCTCCTCGTTCCCCGCGTTCCGCGCGCCTGGCGCCGGAACGCACGTGGATGTGCCGCCCTCTCAGCGCGGCAGGCCGAGCAGGGCCCGGGTGTAGGCCAGGCGAAAGCCGGCGCGCTCGACGTTCCGCTGCGAGGGCGAGCCGGGCGCGGTGTGCGCCATGGCCACGTCGTTGCCCGCCCGGGCTGCTTCCTCCAGCCGGGCGCGCAGCAGGGCGAGCTGCACGCCGCGGCGCCGAAACGCCGGGCGTGTGCTGGCGCTGCACAGCTCGGCGACTCCCTCGTGGGAGACAAACGCTCCCCCGCCCGCCGGCTGGCCGTCGATCCAGGCCAGGAACGGCTCGGCGCGCTCCCCGTAGAAATTGGGGGCCAGGATGCTGCGCGTCTCCGGCGGGGCCTCTTTTCCCTCAAAGCCCTCGCCCAC
>MTKX01001272.1_pt3 | contig 49189 bp, 39 predicted proteins | sample 1042771 | NCBI WGS metagenome assembly MTKX01 (sample SAMN06212183, study PRJNA360534) | anaerobic digester metagenome | biome: Wastewater treatment plant; material: sludge; isolation source: anaerobic digester fed with sludge from wastewater treatment plant | place: Denmark: WWTP Randers ...
CCGCACCCCCTGGGGTATAAAACCCCTTCCCGACCGTCATCCAAGGAGCATACCATGGGCAATACGTTCATCTCCGACATCCGCGACAAGGCCGCCAAGAAGTTCCTCAAGGTCGCCTTCCCCGACGCCGAGGACGTCCGCACCCTCAAGGCCGCGCTGACCCTCAAGGAGAAGAGGATCGCCGACCCCATCCTCGTCGGGCCCGCCGCTGCGATCCAGAAGGTCGCCGCCGACAACGGGCTCGACATCGGGGCCGTCCCCATCGTCGATCCCGCGGCCGACGCCGCCAAGGCCGAGCTGGCCAACGTCCTCTACGAGAAGCGCAAGGCCAAGGGCATGACCCCCGAGCAGGCCGCCGAGACCGCCAAGAGCCCCCTCTACTACGCCGGGCTCCTGTTGGCCACGGACAAGGTCAAGGCCGTCGTCGGGGGCAACCTCTCGTCCACCGGCGACGTCATCCGGGCCGCCATCCACACCGTCGGCACGGCCCCCGGCATCGCCACGGTCTCCAGCTACTTCATCATGGTCTTCCCCGAGCGGCTCCTGTGCTACGCCGACTGCGCCGTCGTCCCCAACCCGACCGACGCCCAACTGGCCGACATCGCCATCTCCTCGGCCAAGAACTTCCAGGCCGTGACCGGCGAGGAGCCCCGCGTGGCCATGCTGTCGTTCTCGACCAAGGGCTCGGCCCAGCACGCCGACGTCGACAAGGTCGTCAGCGCCACGAAGATCGCCAAAGAGAAGGCCCCCCACCTGCTCCTCGACGGCGAGATGCAGGCCGACGCCGCCCTCATCGCCTCGATCGGCGAGCGCAAGTGCAAGGGCAGCCCGGTCGCCGGCAAGGCCAACGTCCTGGTCTTCCCGGACCTCGACGCCGGCAACATCGGCTACAAGCTGACGGAGCGGCTGGCCGGGGCGGAGGCCGTCGGGCCCATCGTCCAGGGCCTCAACAAGCCCTACTGCGACCTCAGCCGCGGCTGCTCGGCCGACGACATGGTCAACGTCGCCGCCATCTGCAGCTTGATGGCCGGCTGAGCGGCGAGCCGGCCCGAGCCCCGAGAGACAGCCTTAGGGAGTCCGGGGAGCTCAAGGGAGCGCCCTGAGCATGGCTTGGACCGCCAATCCCACGGTCAGGGCGAAGCCTAGGCTAAGCAGCGTTCCTATCAGGATGTATTCGGTCTCTTTTCGGTTCGTGGGGTCCTTGATCTCGCCGAAACGGAACAGCGATTTCAGGCCGAGCAGGAGCGCGATCCCCGACAGATAGTCGAGCAGCAGGAAGGTCATGAGGAACGTCCGTTCCAGGCAGCCGATCCAAAGACCGGCGAGATCGAGCCCCCTGCTCTCCTCGGCAGCAAGTTGTCGCCTGAAGGGTTCCGTCAAAACGGACATAAGCCGGCCAACGGGCCAGAGCACGATCAAATACCCCAAGACGATGATCAAGGGACGGGGCGAGGTCCATATCCTCTCGAATCCGCCGAGCATGGATCGGCCCGCCCCCTGCGCGAGACTTCCGTATGCGATGATCAAGATCGCCAGATGCGCCGTTTGATCGATAAAGAACGTGGAGGCCCGATTGCCCTTGGCCGCCTTCCAGCCATCGATAAAGGCATGGGTGATGAAGAAAAGCGGAAGCACCCAATACCAAGCGCCCCACCGGGAAGCCGCGACGAACACAACCGCTGCGTAAAGCGCCGCATGGGCGTAGAGCACGGGGGATCTCCAGACCCTCTTTTCCTTTTGGTCCACCATGCGGCGGGTCTGGAACACGAAATCGCAGAGGACATGCCCGGTTAAAAGCCTGATCAGCAGTGACGGTTCGATCATAAACATAGGGGCTTATATCATAGGGTTATTGATTCCAAGGCTTATAATGCGGTCCTTCGTCGAACGGGAAAAGTATTCCAGCGCCTCTTTGACGGCGAAATGCCCGGCCTTCCGAAGCCGATTCTGCACCGCCGGCTGCTTGACCTCGAGGATCCTCGAAGCTCCTGCTTGATTGATCGCCCTTAAGAACAAAGACATCGCCGCCGCCTGTTCGAACGTCCAACTTTGCATGATGGCGTCCAAGTTGGCCGAAAGGGCTTGAAAAGCCAGATTATCATTCTCCCAAGGAGTGAGGATCCTCAGCCGCCGGTATTTCTCCTTCCCCGATTTGAGCTCATCCAAGGCCCTGCCGCTCAAGCGGAACGCCTCCCCGTCGCTCGAAGTGATGTTCTTCTCGTTCCAGGACGAGGCCGAGCCCAATCCCACCCCGAGCCGGACATCCGCCCGGATGCCGTCCTGCCGCAGGTCGATAAGCTCCGTCCGGATGAAGATCGCGGCCCAGAGGGCATAGGAGGCCTCTGTCAAAGCGCACTGGAAGGAGTCGCCGCGATAGATATCCGAAGCGTAGAACGAACAATTCCGCTTTTGGAGAAAGCCCCGCGTGTCGGCAAGCGCCCGATTCAAGCGAGCGAGTATAGCGTCCCGGCTAAGTTCTCGCTTGGAAGACTTGACGACATCACCGGAAATGACCCCGACGATCCCCGATGGCTTCATTATAAATCCCATGCTTTATAATATAGTATTATAACCCCTCAGATTTATAAGTCAAGCGTCATCTTTCGACGTATCTTCAGGGAAAAGGGCGCCTCCACGCCTTTGCTTCTTCTTAGAGGGCATAGGGGCCTCGCGTGCTTCCGGAGGGACCGGGGGGAGCTCGGAGGCCAGGAAGAGCGGGCCTGCCAGTATCTCATCTAAGAGCTTCTTCTGTTGCGGATAACCTTCGATCGTCTTCTCGAGGACCCAGAGGAGCTCCAACAACTCGCGGGTGAACTCCCGGGTCCAAACTCGCGGCCGGATGTCATCGAGAGGGCTGGATTTCTTGCCCGAGCGTTCTTTCATGCGATAGCCGAGCCAGGATTTAACGACTTTAAGACCCGACACTTCTAATTCATAAACTCCCTGCTCAACCGGCCCGAATTCGCCATCGCCAACGCGGAGAATCTTCCTGTCTTCATCATAAGTGAATTCCTTTGGATACCTCTCTTCATCCTCGGACACAGCCTTGAGGCATTTCGCCTTACCTTGAGGGATCCTCCCTTGCGCACGCCCCTCCCCGGCGAACCTCTCGCCATAAGTATGAAGCCATAGCAGCGCTTTCCCGAATTCGGCGGCTTTGAAGAATAGCCTTGCTTTCTTTGTCAGGGGGACTCGGACCTCCCGGCTCGCGAGTTCCTGTTCGAAGCGAGACGTGTACTCGGGCTGGGCTAGAACGGCATAAACGTAGCCAGCGAATTCCTCCGGCGAGACGGGCTTCTCATATTCCTTTGAAATGAGTTCCAGGAAGCCGGGACACACGTTCGGCTTTCGCGCCTCAGCATCGCAGAATAGCGGGATAATATCCTTCCCCCCATAAGAGCCTCGAAAGTGGTGCAAATCAGGTATATGAGCGGCTGCGGTTAGCGCCGGGCCGTTCCCGAGTGCATGGCTGAAAAGGCTCGACAGATAAAGTTGTTTTTCGCTGTAGCTGGTCCAGAGGGGCATACGCGGGCGAGAAACGAGCCGATTATCCGCCAAAATATGCTGGCGATCGAATGATCGGTAACTAAATCTAGCAATATTCCTCGGCGTCGCTCCCCGAGGAAGTGATGATATCGGTGGTAATACCATAGAGGGTATTTCGATATCCAACTGGCTTGAATCGATGGTCCTATCCCCGCTCTCTTTCATATTTTGCGCCCTGTCTCCTGCTGATAACAAATGCTCCCAACGGTCGGTAAGAACGGCTCTGGCAGGGGCAATCGGCCAAGGCCGCTTTGTTTCTAAGCCAGAGTATCTCCAGGGTAAGATATCAATGAGCAGAGGCCAACCAGAAAATAAACTAGAGTGCTTATGCAAGAAGGGGGCCTGCCATTCCGATGCTGCATTCTCCCATTTCAATCCGGAAGCAGTCCGAATTCCCGATAAAGATGATAACTTTGCTTCTCTGTCCCCCTCAATCCGGACATATCGAATTTTGGCAGGACGGGACGTGTTTTTGTTCTCCTTTCTCCACGCCACAAAGATTGCCACTGGCGTCTGGATCGCGAAGACGTTCTCGTCCTTTCTCGTCCCGCGCCCTTCGCCGCCGAGATCGATGATATCGATACGATCACAAACCCGACGCATGTGCTCACGCAGGCCGGCGAATGCGTCTCCGTCCAAATAGCTCGAAGCCGTGATGAAAGACACCACTCCCGGCCCGACGGCGGATTCGTGCTCGAAGACCTTCCAGAGGGCCCAACGGATGAAATAGACATATTGATTGTAGAGGTTCTTGAGATGGACGCCGTATCCGGCCTTCCGGGCGGGCGCGAGGAAATCCTCGAGTATGGGTACCTGGTCCCCTTCGCCATAACGCACCCAGCCACCGGTGACCGCGAGGTTCTCGTCCCGAGCCGCCTCATGGCGGCCATAGGGTGGATTCCCCAGGCAGACAAGGACGTGCTCGGAGTCCTTGATCTTGAGGGCCCTCTTATGCTCTTCGGCGATGGGCTTGTGGAAGAGCGGTGGCGAAGGGGGCTTCGTATGGGGTGACTCGAGAGTGTTGGTCAGGTAGATGCCCAATCCGGCGGGTGGCAATGAGGCGCCGCGCGCCAAGAGAGCCCTGGCGAATCTAAGTTGAGCCACAGCGTATGGCCCGACCATCCATTCGAAGCCATGGAGGTTCTTGGCCAAAGACCTCGCTCCGCCCTTAACGGCGCCTGGTCCTTCCTCGGCTTCGACGCGACTAAGAGCATGCTCGATGATGCCCAAGAGATAAGTCCCTGTCCCCAAGGCCGGGTCCAACGTGATGACGCCCGGCTCGACGAAACCCATCGTTTGACCAAGCTCCTTGGTTAATATCTCATCGATGAGCGCGACCTGGCAACGGACCACCTCGACTGGCGTATAGTAAACTCCCCACTCCTTGCGGAGCTTGGGATCATACTTTGCCAGGAAGAATTCGTAGAAAAAGAGCCACGGGTCCCGTCCGTCGTCATCCGCTCTTAGTGTCTTTGGCAGGACCTCCTGGATGACCCGCTGGGTCAGACCCAGGGATGACGCGATCTCCTTGCGGGCTTGAGCGTCGGTCAAGAATTGGAGGGAGCGCGACAGTAAAAGGTGATGGGATTCCAGAACGCGATAGGCATCGTTCAGGTCAAGAGCGTTAGCCCCCTCGAGCTTCGCCAGAAGGAGCGCGAAAACGACCGTCTGGGCGTAGGCGTCCGCGAACTGCCTATCGGTGGCCTCGGGGAAGAGGAGGTTCTTGATCTCCTTCTTGAGGTCTTGCAGCGGGGAGCGCGGATTGTCCAAGGCCTCTTCGACCTCGCCGCGGATAAGGCGGCAATAGGGCGCGAGGAACTCTGCCAGGTCCTTGGGCTTGAAAGGGACGACAGGCGCCCATGAACTGAAGGCCGCGAAAAGATCAAAGAGAGCCGAAGCCAGCTCCTCCGTGACGGCCTGGCTCCCGAGAGAAGTCACATCGGAGGACGCCCTCAGAAGAGGCCCCTCTCGGTCGCCGCTCCGGAAGAGAGCCCATTCGTTCCCGTCCGTGTACAAGATGTTGGGAACGCTCTTGAATCTCTGCCACTGCTCCAGATCATGGCCTTTGTACCGACCGGGATCGGCTCCTTTTCCCGGTGCCTTGGCTTCGAGATAGCCGATCGTTTGCTTCGTATCATGCGCGGCGAAATCCGGCTTCCCGACGCGGTCTTTCAGGCGGTGTTCGCCGGTCAAAAGGAGGTCCCGGCCGATGATCCTCCCATAGGCCTCAAAGAGCGTTTCTAAGGGGCCTCGAAGCTTGTCTTCCGGTTCTCCGGACCCGGAGATATCGAATCTCGCTCTGAGGGAATCCGCGAAATCGGACAGGGCCCCGCGAAACTGCTCATGCGGGGTCTTCGACCGATAATCCTTCGGGTCTTCCTTGGTGAGCGGATACCTCTTGGTCTTGCCGGGAACACGTTTAGCCATGGCGACCCCGTAACCAGCGTAATTAGGCCAAGCATAGAAGCAAAGACGCTATTTTTCAAGCCATGATCTCATTAAAACCTGAGGGAACGAGAGAAAGGACGGTAGGTCAAAGCCCTTTGGGCATCTCGATCAAGGCCGGGACAGATCGAACTTCTTCACCAGCCGGACGGGCTGATAGGAGAGCTTCGCCTTCCGCAGGCCCTCGACGTCCATGTCCTGCTCGCGGTTGACGAAGGTGCAGTCCGCCCATTCGCGGCGGACGAACTCGCGGTTGATCCACTGGGCCAGGCCGACCAGGCCGGGGTTGGCGATCTCGATGGGGATGACGGCCGTGTCGGCCGTCAGGCGCCCGCCCATGGTGAAAGCCTCGATGCGGCCGCCGACCTTGACGACGCCCCCCATGAGGCCGATCCGCTCGAATGTGGCCAGGGCCTCGACGATGGCGATCTTCTCGGCCTTCATGTAGGGGTCGCCGTTCCTCTTCTCCTCGAACCAGTCCTCGAGGAGCCGGGCGCAGCCGGGGACGTCGGCCCGGGTCAGGGGGTGGTATTCGTGGGCGCAGGTCGACTCGAACTTGCGGATGCGGTTGCGCTTGCCGTCGAACTTCTTGCCCTTGAGCTCGGCCAGCTCGGAACGCGCATAGACGTAGTCGAAGTTGGCCCGGTCCTCGCGGACCGCGAAGCCGGCGCCGTGCCGGGCCACGAACGCCTCGGGCACCCGCGACAGGCGCGGGACGCGCCCGAGGAGGACGGCCACGGTCTCGGGCACGCGCTCGCCGCCGACGGGCGGCAGGGCGTACGGCGGCTCGAAGTCGGGCTCGACCAGGACGCACAGGCTGCCGTTGAGCGTGGTCCAGCGGGGGTGCTCGGAGTCCTTCCACATATAGATGTTGGCGAAGACGAGCTCGCAGACCTCGGAGGGGTCGCGTTCGAGATAGGCGTCGAAGACGTCCTTGTCCTCGAGGCCGACGGGCTTGAGGTCGGGGAAGACGGGCAGGCTCAAGGGACCTTCTTTCCGATCATGACCGTACAGCGCTCCCGGGCGCAGCCTTCGCACCATGCGGTCAGGCGCTTGGCCGGGAACGTGGCGGGGATGTCGTCGGTGATCGTCCGGAAGCCGCAGCTCTCGAAGAAGCCGGGGATGACGGTGGCCAGGTGGACCGGACCGGGGGCCGCGGCCATGAGGGCCTCGACGAGGGCCCTGGCCAGCCCCCGTCCCCGCTCGCCCGGGTCCACGCCCAGGGCGCAGAGCTCGAGGCAGTCGGGGTGGGCTTTGAGGGCCACCAGACCGGCGACGCGGCCGTCAGGGCCGTCGGCGACCCAAAGGGCGTCGTCCTCGAGGCCGGGGTAGTCGAGTCCCAGGCGACGGGCCAGCGCGACGGCCGGTCCGACGTCCTCGGGGCGGGCTTTCCGTACGGACATTTCCGGCCATTATACCACGCCCGGAGCGCCTTGACAGGCCCTCTCCCGGGCGGTAGTATTCCCCCTTAACGCCGGCGACGGAAAGGTGGACCATGCTCCTGCTGATCATCAATCCGGGCTCGACCTCGACCAAGATCGCCGTCTACGACGGTGAGCGCGAGGTCCTGTCCGAGAACATCGCCCACCCGGCCGAGGAGCTGGCCCCCTACGCCAGGATCGTCGATCAGAAGGGCTTCCGCAAGGACATCGTCCTCGAGGTCCTGCGCAAGAAGGGCCTCGAGCCCAAGGACCTGGCCGCCGTCGTCGGCCGCGGCGGCCTGCTCCGGCCCATCCCGAGCGGCGTCTACCGGGTCAACGAGCGCATGCTCGAGGACCTCTTCGCCGGGGTCCAGGGCGAGCACGCCTCGAACCTGGGCGGCCTCATCGCCGACGAGATCGCCCGCCCGCTCGGCATCCCCGCCTTCATCGTCGATCCCGTCGTCGTCGACGAGCTCGACGACTGGGCCCGCCTGTCGGGCGTCCCGGAGATCCGGCGCCGCAGCATCTTCCACGCCCTCAACCACAAGTACACGGCCCGCCTGGCCGCCCGCCGGCTCGGCAAGGCCTACGAGGCGCTCGACCTCGTCGTCTGCCATCTCGGCGGCGGCGTCACGGTCGGCGCCCACCGGCACGGCCGGGTCGTCGACGTCAACAACGGGCTCAACGGCGAGGGGCCGATCACCCCGGAGCGGGCCGGCACGGTGCCCGCCGGGGACCTCGTGGCCCTGGCCTGCTCGGGAAAGCACACGGAGCCGGAGCTCAAGAAGAAGCTCACCGGCCGGGGGGGCATGGTCGCCCACCTGGGCACGAACGACATGAGAGAGACGCTCAAGCGCGTCGCCGCGGGCGATAAGCAGGCCGCCCTCGTCTTCGAGGCCATGGTCCTGACCGTGGCCAAGCAGATCGGGGCCTGCGCCGCCGTCCTCAAGGGCCGGGTCGACGCCGTCGTCCTGACCGGCGGCCTGGCCCACGCGGCCGAGTTCATCGACGGCATCAAGGACCACGTCGCCTTCCTCGGGCCCGTCTTCGTCTTCCCCGGGGAGAACGAGATGGCCGCCCTGGCCGAGGCCGGCCGCCGCGTCCTCGGCGGCGAGGACGAGGCCCGGACCTATCCGGCCTGAGCTTATTCATAGGATCGAAGGAGCCATCATGATCACCAACCTCGACCAGATCGTCGAACGCGTCAAAGGGACCCCCAACAAGCGGCTGGCCGTGGCCGTCGCGGAAGACCCCCACACCATCGAGGCCGTCGGCCGGGCCGTCAAGGAGAACCTCGTCCACGCCACCCTGACGGGCGACGAGAAGGCCATCAAGAAGGTGGCCGCCGAGGCCAAGGTCGACGTCAAGCTCTTCGAGATCCTCCACGAGCCCGACAAGGGCAAAGCCCTGATGATGGCCATCGGCCTCGTCCGCGAGAAGAAGGCCGATTTCCTGATGAAGGGCCTGCTCGACTCCTCCCTCTACATCCGCGGCATCATCGACAAGGAGAAGGGCCTGCTGCCGCCCGGCAAGCTCCTGTCCCACGTCTCGGTCATCCAGGTCCCGGCCTGGAAGAAGCTCATCGTCTGCGGCGACGTGGCCGTCATCCCGGCCCCGGACCTCGACGCCAAGATCGCCATCCTCAACTACGCCATCGGCGTGGCCCACAAGCTGGAGATCGAGAAGCCCAAGGCCGTGCTCCTGTCGGCCGTCGAGAAGGTCAATCCCAAGATGCCCTCGACGACGGAGAGCGCCATCATCGCCAAGATGGCCGACCGCGGCCAGATCAAGGGGGCCGTCGTCGACGGCCCGCTGGCCCTCGACGTGGCCTTCAGCGAGGAGAGCGCCCGGATCAAGGGCCTGGTCTCGCCCGTCGCCGGGGACGCCGACATCCTGATCTTCCCCAGCATCGAGGCCGGCAACATCTTCTTCAAGGCCTGCACGTACCTGGCCAAGGCCGAGCTGGGCGCGGTCGTGGCGGGCGCCAACTGCCCGTGCGTCCTGACCTCGCGCGGCGATTCCGAGGACACCAAGTTCTACTCGATCGCCTTGGCTTCGCTCCTGAGCTAACGCCCCGGCGCACCGGCCGGACGATGACGGCCCTGACCCGTCATCGTCCGGCAATTTGACATCCGCATCTCCGTCGGCTTACACTCTGGATGTCTGCGGAGGGGAACGATGAACAAAAGGCTCTTCATTGCTGGTGCATTTTTCTTGATCGCGGCTCCGGCTATTCTAGCGAACCCGGTAGATCGTCGGGCCCTCGGGGGATTCGCGTTCCCCCCCTTGGTGGTCGAGGCCCTGGTCGTCGCCGGCATCCTGGCCTGGCGGAAATTCCGCTTTTCCCGGGTCTTTCTCGCCTGGCTTCCGGTCACCTTGGTGACCTGGTGGTACATGGAAGGCGGCTTGCGCTTGCTTCTGGAAATGTACGAAGGATTCGCCTTGAATTACGACCTGACCATTCTGCTGTCTGAGATCGCCGTCGTCCTCGTCGAGGCCTGGGTCATCGCCAGGATGGCGGAGAGCCCGTTCTTCAGGAAAGCCCCCGCTCCCTTCCCCTACCTGTGGGCCCTCGGGATCTCCGCCGCCGGCAACACCGCCTCGTTCGCGATCGGCCTTCTGTTCACTTAATCCTTCGGCCCCGGTCCGGCCGACATCGCCCGGCGGCCAGGTGCGCATTGACACCGCGCGCCTCCTTTCATTATAGTTCGCTTTCACGAAGCCCCCAGGAGGTGTCCGATGTCGCGCTTCCGCCGTTCCCCCGTCAAGACCGCCGTCCTGCTCGTCTGCGCCGCGCTCGTCGCCCTGACGGCCGCGAGCCTGGCCCAGACCAAGGCGGCCAAACCCAAGGTCCTGCAGTCGACGAGCCCCGAGCTCCGGCTCAAGGGCTTCGAGGATTACAAGGCCCTGCAGGCCGCCTCGAAGTTCAAGGACCTCAAATGGCAGTTCGTCGGCCCGACCAACGTCAGCGGCCGGGTCACCGACGTCGCCGTCGTCGCCCCCAAGGGCCAGAGCTACACCATCTACGTGGCCTCGGCCTCGGGCGGGGTCTGGAAGACGGAGAACGAGGGCACGACCTGGACGCCCATCTTCGAGAATATGGTCACGGCGGCCGTCGGCGACATCGCCCTGGCCCCCTCCGACCCCGACATCCTCTGGGTCGGGACCGGCGAGCACAACATCTTCCGCAGCTCCCAGGCCGGCATCGGCGTCTTCAAGTCGGCCGACGGCGGCAAGACCTGGGCGCACATGGGCCTCACGGACACGAACACCATTTCGCGCATCGTCGTCCACCCGACCAACCCCGACGTCGTCTACGTCGCGGCCGGCGGCCACGAGTGGACGAAGAACGCCGACCGCGGCGTCTACAAGACGACCGACGGCGGCAAGACCTGGGCCAAGGTCCTCTACGTGAACGACGAGACCGGGGCCTACGACCTGGTCATGGACCCGCGCTCGAGCGACACCCTGTACGCCGCCATGTGGCAGCGGACCCGCCAGAAATGGAACGACCCCCGGACCTTCCCCGGCCACACCGGGAGCGGCCTGTTCAAGACGACCGACGGCGGCAAGACCTGGGCGCCGATCAACACCGGTCTCCCGCCGGTCCATTTCCGCGGCCGGATCGGGATCGACCTCTGCCTGGCCAAGCCCGACACTCTCTACGCCCTGGTCGACAACTACGAGCTCCGCGAGACGACCCAGGCCGAGCTGGACTCGGTCCGCGGCTACTACGACCCGGGCAAGGGCTTCATCAAGGGCGCCACGGTCTACCGCTCGGACGACGCCGGCGCCACGTGGACTCCGACGAGCGGCCTGACGCCCCAGCAGAAGTCCTACATGCAGCAGCACTCGGGCACCTACGGCTGGGTCTTCGGCCAGATCCGGGTCGACCCCAACGACCCCGAGACGTCCTACATCATGGGCGTGCCCTTCAGCGCCTCGACCGACGGCGGCAAGACCTACAAGAACGTCCGCAGCCCCGGCGGCGACAACCACGCTCTGTGGATCGATCCGGCCAACTCGAACTACCTCCTCAAGGGCTTCGACCAGGGCGTCGCCGTCTCCTACGACAAGGGCCGGAACTGGCGCTACTTCCGGAGCGAGCTCAACCTCTGCCAGTTCTTCAACCTCAACTACGACATGGCCACGCCGTTCAAGGTCTACGGCTCGATGCAGGACCACGGCAGCTTCCGCGGTACGGTCGACATCAGCGCCGGCCGCGACAAGATCCCGGCCGTGGAATTCGAGGGCGCCCCCGGCGGTGAGGGCTCGAACCACGCCATCGATCCGAACAACCCCAACATCGTCTATTCGGCCGGCTTCTACGGCACCATCTCCCGGGCCGACTACGGCAAGCCCGGCCCCTACCCCGGGGCCCCCGACCAGAAGGAGCTTCTGCCCGTCCTCTACGAGAACGAGCCGCCCCTGCGCGGCCAGTGGCTGGCCCCGTTCATCCTGTCCCCGCACAATCCCGATATCCTCTACCACGGCATGCAGTACGTCTTCCGGTCCCTCGACCGCGGCGACACCTGGGAGCGCATCTCCCCCGACCTGACGACCAACGACCCGGCCACCCGCGGCGACATCCGCTACCAGACGCTCTTCACCATCTCCGAGTCGCCGATCAAGTACGGGCTCCTCTACGCCGGGACCGACGACGGCCGGCTCTGGGTGACCCGGGACGGCGGCAAAGCCTGGACCGAGATCACGGCCGGCCTGGCCGCGGGCAAGTGGATGTCGCGGGTCGTGGCCTCGGCCTACGACCTGGGCACGGTCTACCTGACCCAGAACGGCAAGCGCGACGACGACTTCACGCCCTACGTCTGGAAGTCGACCGACTTCGGCAAGACCTGGACGTCGCTCGCCAAGGGCGTCCCGGTCGGCCCGGTCAACGTCATCCGCGAGGACCCCGTCAACAAGGACGTCCTCTACCTGGGCACGGACATGGGGGTCTACGTCACGGTCGACGGCGGCAAGACCTGGACCGTCCTGGGCGGCAACCTGCCCACGGTCTACGTCCACGACCTGGTCATCCACCCCAGGGACAACATCGTCGTCATCGCCACGCACGGCCGCGGCATGTGGGCCCTGGACGCCGACAAGGTCAACAACAAGTCGGCCCGGCGGCGGTTCTACTACGAGGATTGACCGAGCGAACGGTCCCGCTCGAAGGCGTCGGGCCCGTCCTGTTCGTCAAGAGCCGGCGGGCCCGGCGGATCGGTCTGACGGTGCGCGCCTTGCGCGGCGTCCGGGTGGTCCTGCCGGCCGGAGGCTCATTCGACCAGGCCCTCACCTTCGCCCTCGGCAAGCGGGCCTGGATCCGGCGGGCCCAGGCCCGCATCGGCCTGGCCCGCGAGCGGTGCCGCGAGGCCGTCGAAGCGGCCGCCCGGATCGACCGGCGATCCGCCCGTGACGGACTCGCCGGACGGCTCGAAATCCTGTCCCGCGAGCACGGCTTCGCACCCGGCAAGCTCTGCGTCCGGCGCCAGGGCACGATCTGGGGCAGCGCGACCCGCGCAGGGCGCATCCAGCTCAACCTCCTCCTGGCGGTCCTGCCGCCCGACCTGGCCGACTATGTCATCCTCCACGAGCTCGTCCACACCCGGGTCCGCGGACACGGCCGGGACTTTTGGGCGGAGCTCGGCCGCCTCGTCCCCGATCTGGACGCCCGGCGGGCCCGCCTGCGCGAATACTCCCTGGCCCTGTTCTGAAGCGGGCCCGGAACGTGCTATAATCCCGGCCTTGCCATGGTCTCCCCAAACGTTCATCCGAACGACGTCCGATCCCCTGTCACGGAGGTCCCATCCATGTCGAGCCCGCGTTTCCGCATCCGGGCCGCCGCTCTCGCGGCCGCCGTCCTCGTCCTCGCCGCCCTCGTCGCCGCCGCGCCGCCCGAAGCCCGCAAGGCCAACTACGACCTGGCTTCGCGCTGGACGCCGGCCAAGGTCGGCAAGCTCGTCTTCGACACGTCCGTCGCGCCCCACTGGCTCGAGACGGGCGACCGCTTCTGGTACACCTATGAGACGGCCCAGGGCCGCAAATGGTACCTCGTCGATCCCGCGGCCCGGTCGAAGAAGCCCCTCTTCGACAACGCCAAGATGGCCGCCCAGCTGACCCGCATCCTCCTCGTCCCCTACGACGCGCAGCACCTGCCCATCAAGACGATCAAGTTCGTCAACAAGGACACGGCCGTCCAGTTCGAGATCGAGGTGCCCAAGGACAACGACATCCTGGTCGACGGCAAGATCGTCAAGGCCTCCGAGATCGCCAAGGAGGAAGAGACCAAGGACCTCGACGCCGACAAGGAAAAGGAGAAGGAAAAGGAGCAGGACACCCAGAAGGTCAAGGGCAAGGAGGCCGACAAGCCCAAGGAGCCGGAAAAGAAGACCAAGGTCCTGGGCTTCACCTACGAGCTGGCCACCGGCAGGCTCTCCCTCATCGAGGACTACAAGGTCCCCGACAAGCGGCCCCGTTGGGCCTCGGTCTCGCCGGACGGGAAGACGGTCGTCTTCGCCCGCGGTCACAACCTGTTCCTGATGGACGCCGAGAGCTTCAAGCTGGCCCAGAAGAAGGCCGACGACAAGGCCGTCAAGGAGGTCCAGCTGACGGAGGACGGCGAGGAGCACTACTCCTACGCCCGCACCCTCAACGACGAGGACAAGAAGGAGTTCCAGAAGGACGAGAAGGACCGCAAGGACTTCCGGGCCCCGGCCGGGATGGTCGTCTGGTCCAAGGATTCCAGGAAGATCGCCCTCGTCCGCAGCGACGAGCGCAAGGTCGCCGACCTGTGGGTCATCAACTCCCTGGCCGATCCCCGGCCGACGCTCGAGACCTACCGCTACGAGATGCCCGGCGAGGAGAACCAGCCCCAGCCCGAGATCCTCGTCCTCGACCTGGCCTCCAAGGCCAAGATCAAGGTCAAGGCCGACAAGTTCAAGGACCCGACCTTCGACATCTTCACCGCCCCGCGCCAGGCCCTCGACCGGGAGAAGGAGTTCCCGCCGCCGGCCATGTGGCTGGCCGACGGGTCCGACAGGCTCTATTTCGGCCGCCAGTCGCGCGACCTCCACGGCTACGACGTCTGCGTCGCCGACACGGCCACGGGCGAGGTCAAGGTCCTGATCGAGGAGCGCCTCAACACCTACGTCGAGGCCCAGGACCCCTGGCTCCTCGGCGGCGGCAAGGAGATGATCTGGTGGTCCGAGCGCGACGGCTGGGGCCACTATTACCTCTACGACGGCGACGGCCGGCTCAAGGCCCAGCTGACCTCGGGCGAGTTCGTCGGCCAGGGCATCGCCCGCGTCGACGAGAAGGCCCGCGTCCTCTACTTCCTGGCCTGCGGCCGCGAGCCGGGCGAGGACCCCTACTACACCCACCTCTACCGGGTCGGCCTGGACGGCTCGGGGCTGCGGCCGCTCGACAAGGGCGACGCCTCGCACCAGCCGTCCATGAACGACTCGGCCCGCTTCTTCGTCGATAACTTCTCCCGGGTCGACGCGGCCCCGAAAACGGATCTCCGCGACACGGCCGGGAACCTCCTCCTCGAGCTCGAGGCAGCCGACGCCACGGCCCTCCTCGCCGCCGGCTTCAAGTACCCCGAACCGTTCAAGGTCAAGGCCGACGACGGCATCACCGACCTCTACGGCGTCATGTACAAGCCCTTCGACTTCGACGCCAACGCCAAGTACCCGATCATCGCTTACGTCTATCCGGGACCGCAGACCGAGAGCGTCTCCAAGACCTTCGTGCCCCGCAGCCAAAGCATGAACCTGGCCCAGCTCGGTTTCGTCGTCATCGAGGTCGGCAACCGCGGCGGCCACCCGTCCCGGTCGAAGTGGTACCACAACTACGGCTACGGCAACCTCCGCGACTACGGCCTGGCCGACAAGAAGCGGGCCATCGAGCAACTGGCCGCCCTCCATCCGTTCATCGACATCGACCGGGTCGGCATCTACGGCCACTCCGGCGGCGGCTTCATGTCGACGGCGGCCATGCTCGTCTACCCCGACTTCTTCAAGGTCGCCGTGTCCTCGTCGGGCAACCACGAGAACAACGTCTACAACCGCTGGTGGAGCGAGAAGCACCACGGCGTCAAGGAGATCACGGACAAGGACGGCGGCGTCAAGTTCGAGTACGCCATCGAGAAGAACTCCGAGATCGCCAAGAACCTCAAGGGCCGCCTCCTCATCACGACCGGCGACATCGACAACAACGTCCACCCGGCCAACACCCTGCGCCTGGCCGCCGCCCTCATCAAGGCCAACAAGCGCTTCGATTTCTTCGTCTTCCCCGGCCAGCGCCACGGCTACGGCGACATGGGCGACTACTGGTTCTGGCTCCGGGCCGACTACTTCGCCAAGTGGCTGCTGGGGGACTTCTCCCAGACGGTCGACCTCGTCGAGCTCCAGCGCGAGAAGGAGCAGAAAGGCAAGTAGCCCGGTATCTCCCGATAACCGGACAGGGGCCCCCGCGGGCCCCTTTTTTTTTACGGCGATTTGGGTTACAACAGGGGGCGAACGACGGGAGGCCCCATGAACGACAACGCCCCGCGACGGTCGGCCGGCATGGTCGTCCTGGTCATGCTGACGTTCTTCGTCATCTCACTCGTCACCAATGTCATCGGGGCCATCAATCCCGACGTCGGCCAGAGCTTCGGGCTCAGCCTCACGTCCGTCGGCCTGTTGGCCTTCGCCTTCTTCGTCGCCTACGGCGTCATGTCCATCCCCTCGGGGATGCTCGTCGAGCGCTTCCGCGAGAAACCGGTCATGCTGGGCGCTTTCGGCCTGGCCCTGGCCGGGGCCTTGTTCATATCGCTCTGGCCGAGCTACCCCGTCTTCCTGCTTTCGCTGTTCCTCATCGGGGCCGGTTTCGCCGCCCTCCAGGTCGTCATCAATCCCTTGCTGCGCGTCTCGGGCGGCGAGGAGCATTACGCCTTCAATTCCGTCCTGGCCCAGCTCGTCTTCGGCGGGGCCTCGTTCCTGAGCCCGTTCATCTACTCCTATTTCGTCCGGAACATCGGCCGGCCCGGCGCCGAGAGCATGCCGCTCATCGGGCTGATGACCCGCCTGGTCGGCCCCGGCCTGGCCTGGGTCTCGGTCTACTGGGTCTTCGCGGCCGTGCTCCTGCTCATGGTCGCGGTCCTGGCCCTGGTCAGATTTCCCGTCGTCGTGCGCAAGGACGAGGAGCGGGCCGGCGCCTGGGCCACCCATAAGTCCCTGTTCAGAGACCGGACCGTCGTCCTGTTCTTCCTCGGCATCATGGCCTACGTCGGGACCGAGCAGGGCGTCTCGTTCTGGATCTCGAAGTTCCTCAAGACCTATCACGGTCTGGATCCCCAGACCGTCGGCGCTTCGCGGGTGGCCCTGTTCTGGCTGTTGATGACGGTCGGGGGCGTGCTGGGACTCGTCCTGCTGAAGGTCATGGACAGCCGCAAGGTCCTCCTGGGCTTCACGGCGGCGGCCCTGGTCTTCCTGACTCTGGCCCTGTTCGGGCCGGCGGCCTGGGCGCTGGTCATGTTCCCGCTCATGGGCTTCGCCGCTTCCGTCATGTGGCCGGTCATCTTCTCGTTGGCCCTGAACTCGGTCCCCAGCCATCACGGCTCCTTCTCGGGCATCCTCTGCACGGGGATCATCGGCGGGGCCCTCATGCCGCCTCTCATCGGCTTCCTGGGCGGTCTTCTCGGCCTGCGCCAGGGGATGTTCGTCCTGTACCTGACCTTGGGCTACATCCTGTCGATCGGGCTGTGGGCCAAGCCCCTCATCACGAACAAGACGGTCAGCCTGAAGAAGCGAAAGGCGGAGGCGGCGTGAGCGATCCGGCCGTCGTCGGCGTCGATCTCGGCGGGACCAACGTCCGGGCCGGCCGGGTCGTGGACGGACGCCTGGAAGAGGTCCGGTCGGTCCCCGTGCGCGGCCGCGGCACCGCCGAGGAGGTCCTCGAGGACCTCTTCGGCGCCGTCGACGCCGTCATGCGCGACGACGTGGCCGGCATCGGGGCCGGCGTGCCTTCGATCATCGACCTCGCGACCGGCACGGTCTACGACGTCCAGAACATCCCCTCCTGGACCAAGGTGCCGCTCAAGGCCCGCCTCGAGGAACGCTACCGGCGCCCGGCCTTCGTCAACAACGACGCCAACTCGTTCGCCGCCGGCGAGAAGATCTACGGCAAGCTCCGGCCCTACGACAGCGCCGTCGGGCTCATCGTCGGCACCGGGCTCGGCTCGGGCATCATCGCCAACGGCCGGCTCTATTCCGGGGTCAACTGCGGGGCCGGCGAGTTCGGCATGTTGCCCTACCTCGACCGCAACTTCGAGGCCTACGCCAGCGGCCAGTTCTTCGAGCGGGTCCACGGCGTCACGGGCAAGGAGCTGGCCGGGCGGGCGGAGAAGGGCGACGCGCGGGCCCTGGCCGTCTTCGCCGAGTTCGGCCGCCACCTGGGCGAGGCCGTCAAGGCCGTCTGCTACGCCGTCGACCCGGAGATCATCGTCCTCGGCGGCTCGGTCAGCAGGTCCTACGCCTTCTTCCGCGAGGCCCTTTGGGAGGCCTTCGCCTCGTACGCCTACTCGATCGCCAAGGACCGCCTGAAGATCGAGGTCTCGGAGACCGAGAACATCGCCGTCCTCGGCGCGGCCGCCCTCTACTTCGACGCCCGCCGCGGCTAACCCCGGGCAGGATCTTTTCACCCCCGGGGGGACGGGAAAACCCTTGACAGCGTCCGGACCACTGGTTTTAATAATCGACTGGGACTCACGCGCAAGGAGAGACCGACATGGCGAAGACACCGACGACCCGCCGCGGGCCCGGCGCCCCCGCGGCCCTCGGCCTGACGATCCTGCTCCTGACCGGGGCCGCCCTCGGCCAGGAGGACAAGAAGCCCGGCCTGTTCGGCCCCTGGGTGGCCACGGCCGAATTGAGCTACGTCGTCACAGGCGGCAACACCTCGACCTCGGCCCTCAGCTTCGGGACCTCGTTCAGCCGCAAGTGGACCAACGACACGCTCCTTTTCAAGAGCTACGTCCTCAAGAGCAACGCCACGACGACGACCCGGACGGCCCGGGGCACGGAGACCGACTTCGACGTCCTCGAGCAATCGATCACCCGGAAAGTGGCCGAGAACTACCTCCTGGCCGGCCAGTACGACCGGCGCATCTCCAAGAAGCTCCTCGGCCAGGCCGGCGCGAGCTGGGACCGCAACCGGTTCGCCGGCATCGACGACCGGCTCATCGCGACGCTGGGATTCGGCTACGCCTGGATCGAGAAGCCGCGGACGCAGATCAAGACCTCGGCCGGCGTGACCTACACCCTGCGCCAGTTCGTCGGCCTCGACTGGGAATCGTTCGGCGGCTTGCGCTTCAGCGTGACGGCGGACCAGAAGCTCTTCGAGAGCTCGTCCTTCTCCTCGGCCTTCATCCTGGACGAGAACCTCAAGGACACCCCGGACTGGCGCTTCGACTGGGCCAACTCGGTCACGGCCTCGCTGTCGAAGTCGCTGGCCCTCAAGGTCAGCCTGCGGACGCTCTACACGCACCAGCCGGCGCTCCAGGGCCTGCCTCTCTTCGACCTCGTCGGCGACCCGACCGGCCTGACCGTCTTCGTGCCCCTGAAGAAGCTCGACACGTTCCTGACGACCTCCATCGTCATCAACTTCTAAGCCGGCCGAGACGGCGGCCAAGTCGGTGCCTGGCATTCACAAACGCCGATCCTCCCCTGGGCGTGTGAAGACCTGGCACCGATTTTGATGCCCCCCTCTTTCCCATTTCCTACGGATATAGTAGAGTATAGGGGCGGAGGGACCGTGAAAAAGCGCTATTGGCGGTGTTTCGTCTGCAACGACATCCACTACGGGATCGCCCCCCCGGAGCTCTGCCCGACCTGCAAGGTGCTCAACGCCTACGTCGAGATCTCGGCCGCCGAGGCCCGCACGATCCTCGGCCTGGGGCCCGACACGGCCGTGACGCCCGACGACTTCCCGGCGGCCATCGAGCGCTTCGCCGCGGGGAACGAGTTCCGGGTCAACCCGGACCGCGAGCGGGTCGACCTGCTCCTCAAGGGCATTTCGGAGAACGAGGCCAAGTACGGCCTCAAGTTCTGCCCCTGCCGGGTCCGGACCAAGGACTGGGACGAGGACCTGCGCATCGTCTGCCCCTGCAACTTCACGGTCCACGAGACATACAAAGGGATCAAGGACGGGGAGTGCTGGTGCGGCCTCTTCGTCAGGAGGACCTGATGGCCAAGCTGCTGATGTTCCACGGGCAGGAATGCCCCCACTGCCACCGCATGATGCCCCGGGTCGAGAAGCTCGAGGCCGAGACCGGCGTCCGGTTCGACAAGCGCGAGGTCTGGCACGACGAGGCCAACCAGGACCTCATGCGCGGCTACCAGGACGTCCTCAAACCCAAGTGCGGCGGCCAGCTGCGCGTCCCGGCCTTCCTCAACCCGGAGACCAAGGACGCCCTCTGCGGCGAGATCGAGTACGAGAAGCTCCGGGACTGGGCCCTGAGGCAGGGCTGAATGCCGCGGCCCGTCTCCAAAGCCGCCCGGCTCGAGGCCGTCGTCGGCCGCCGCCCGAAGGCCGTGGTCGCCTTCTCCGGCGGCGTCGACTCCACGCTCCTGCTCCGGGTCTGCCGGGACGTCCTCGGCCGGGAGAACGTCGTGGCCGTGACCGGCGTCTCCCAAACGTACACGGCCGAGGAGCTGGCCGGCGCCCGCCGGGCCGCCCGGGCCCTCGGCGTCGAGCACGTCCTCCTCGAGACCGACGAGCTGGCCTGCGCCGCCTTCGCCGCCAACCCGGCCGACCGCTGCTACCACTGCAAGGGCGAGCTGTTCGACCGCATCCTCGAACTGGCCCGGGCCCGCGGCATCGACGCCGTCTACGACGCGGCCAACACGGACGACCTCTCCGACTACCGGCCCGGCCGCCGGGCCACCGAGGAGCGCGACGTCGTCAGCCCGCTCATCCTGGCCGGGTTCGCCAAGAAGGACGTCCGGGCCCTGTCGCGCCGGCTCGGCCTGGCCACCTGGGACAAGCCGGCCAACCCCTGCCTGGCCAGCCGCGTCCCCTACGGCACGCCCATCACGACGGAGACCCTCGACAGGATCCGGGCCGGCGAGAAGTACGTCCGGGGCCTGGGCTTCCCCGTCGTCAGGCTCCGGCACCACGACCGCCTGGCCCGCATCGAGGTCCCGGCGGCCGACCTGCCCCGCCTCGTGAGGCCCGAGACGGCCCGGCGGATCGTCCGCAGGCTCCGCGCCCTCGGCTACCACTGGATCGCCGTCGACGTCGAGGGCTTCCGGACCGGCAGCCTCAACCGGGCCGTCGCCGGAGCGCCCGTCCCGGCCGGCAAGCCCCGATGAAGGTCGCCGTCGGCCTGAGCGGCGGGGTGGACTCCTCCGTCGCCGCTCTCCTCCTCCTCCGCGAAGGGCACGACGTCACCGGCGTCCAGATGCGGACCTGGCCCGGCCCGGACCTTCCGGCCGCGGCCGCCGCCCGGAGCGCCTGTTTCGGCCGCGACGAGGCCGCGGACGTCCGGGCCGCCGAAGGCGTCTGCGCCCACCTGGGCATCCCCTTCCGCGTCCTCGACTGTTCGGCCGCCTATGAGGAGGCCGTCCTCCGCTACGTCCGCGAGGCCTACGCCGCCGGGACGACCCCGAACCCCTGCGTCCGCTGCAACCCCGCCGTCAAGTTCGGGGTCCTGCCGGAGGCGGCCCGGGCCGCGGGGATCGCCTTCGACCGCTTCGCGACCGGCCACTACGCCCGGATCGCGCGCCATCCCACCGCCGGGCGCCTGGTCCTCGAGCGGGCCGCCGACGCCCGCAAGGACCAGTCCTATTTCCTCTATCGCCTGAGCCAGGACCAGCTCGCGGCCGCCCTCTTCCCGCTCGGCGGCCTCGACAAGGACCGGGTCCGCGCCGCGGCCCGCGAGGCCGGACTGCCCGTCCACGACCGCCCCGAGAGCCAGGACTTCTACGACGGCGACATCGCCGACCTTCTCGGCGGGCCCGGCGACGCCGGCGACATCGTCGACCGCGACGGACGCGTCCTCGGCCGCCACCGCGGCGTCCGCGGCTACACGGTCGGCCAGCGCAAGGGCCTCGGCCTCTCCTCCCCCGTCCCGCTCTACGTCGTCGCCATCGACGCCGCCGCGAACACCCTCGTCGTCGGCCCGGAGGCCGAGACCTTCCGCCGCGAGGCCACGATCGGCGACTGCGTCTGGGGCCCGTTCGCGGCGCTCGAGGCCCCGGTCTCGGGGCGGGTCAAGGTCCGCTCGGCCGGGCGCCCCGTCGCGGCCGAGATCTCGCCGCTCCCCGGGGGCCGGGCCCGCGTCGCCTTCGCCGAGCCGGTCGCCGCGATCGCCCCGGGCCAGTCGGCCGTCCTCTACGACGGCGACACGGTCGTCGGCGGCGGCGTCATCGAGTCGGCCCGATAACGGTCCTTCCCTCTCCCGCCCGTCCGGGTTATAATCGGCCGGAACCCGAACCCCCACAGGAGGACCACCATGGCCGGTTATTTCATCGCCTTCGTCTTCGGCATCTTCCTCATGGGCGCCCTGATCGCCCAACGCGACAAGCTCGGCAGCGGCGGCTTCAACGCCTGGCTCCGCGGCAAAAGGGGCCTGGCCGTCGGCCTCCTCGTCGTCGTCATCGCCGTCGCCCTCCTCTTCCAGGCCATGGTCACGGTCCAGGCCGGGACGGTCGGGGTCGTCAAGCGCCTCGGCGCCGTGCGCCAGGAGCTCAAGCCCGGCCTGCACGTCATCGTCCCGTTCATCGACAAGGTCGTCATCTTCCCCACCCTCAAGAAGAATTACGAGGCCTCCGACACGCCGCAGTCGAGCGAGGCCGACTACCCCGACATCATCGTCTCCGCCCTGACCTCGGACGGCCAGCAGATCCGGGTCGGCCTGACGGCCCGGTTCATGATCCAGCCGGGCAAGGCCGCCTGGATCCTCCAGAACCTCGGTTCGGAGCGGGAGTACGTCGAGAAGGTCGTCAAGACCGAGATCCGCGGCTCGGGCCGCCGGGTGCCGACCAAGTTCGCCGCCTACGACCTCTACACCAAGAAGAGCTACGACGCCCAGCAGGCCCTGTTCGACGAGATCTCCCCCAAGTTCCAGGCCAACGGCCTCATCCTCGACGAGATCGTCATCCGCAACATCACCTTCACGCCCGAGTATGCCAAGACGCTCGAGGAGAAGCAGATCGCCCTGGAGAACATCACCACCGAGAAGAACAAGCTCGAGCAGGAGAAGATCCGCAAGGAGCAGAAGATCGTCGAGGCCGAGGGCGATGCCAAGAGCATCGAGATCCGCCAGGCCGCCCTGACCAAGAACCCGACCATCATCCAGTGGGAGTTCGTCCAGAAGCTGGCCCCCAACGTCCAGTGGGGCATCATGCCGGACAAGGTCATCCCGGTCATCGACTTCAAGAATATGACCGGGCCGCAGAAGTAGGCGCCCGCGGCGCGGCCGCCTACTTGCCGTAGAAGTCGATCATCCGGGCGATGGCCGCCTGGCAGACCTTGCAGAACTCGTTCTTCGGGTTGCCGATCATGATGCAGTAGATCTGCGGCCGGTAGAGTCCCTTGGACGCGTAGCCGGCGCCCTCGAAGACCCCGACCTTGTCGACGAGGTCCGCGTAGCGCTTCCTGACCTCCTCGATCTGGACCCTCAAGGCCGCTTCGGCGGCCTTGCGCCGGTCCTCGAGCTTCTTCAGCTCCCCGGCCGACGCGCCCTTGGCCTTGGCCGCGGCGACGGCCTTGTCCCCGGCCACCCGGGCTTCCCTCATCTCGGCCTGGAGGGCCTCGGTCCGTTCCTTGCCGTACTCGGTCGGGACGCCGATCCCGGGCGTGAGCAGGCCCTTCCACTTGACGTCGGCGGGGTCGAGCAGGGCCGTGATGTTGGGCTCGAGGGGCTCGACGCCCTTGGGGTAGAACTCGTTGTAGGAGACCTCGGACTGGTAGTACTCGTCGGCCAGGCCGCCGAAGGAGTGGCCGAGCTCGTGGACGAAGACCTCGGGGCTGCGAGGGTGGTCGACGGTGGTCACGCAGTAGTCGAAGGCGATGGAGCCGCCGCCGTAGCGCTTGCTGTCGACGAGGACGATGAGGGCGTCGTAGGGGACCTGGCCGGCGATCTCGTGCATCCGGTGGTCCGCCTCGATGAGCATGTAGCGGTCGAGGTCGAAGGCGTTGAAGGAGGCGTCCAGGACGGTCTTCCGGTAGGCCCGCTGGCGCGGTTCGTCCATGCCCGCCTCCGGCGCAGGCCGGAAGACGGCCCGGACGTTGAAACGGTCCCGGAGGGACTTGTAGGGCTCGAGACCGAAGAGGAAGTCGGTCATCCGGCCGGCGTCGGCCCGGAACTTGTCCCGGGCCGCGGCCGTGTAGCCCTCGGCCACGAAGACGAAGTCGACCTTGTCATGAGGATCGCCCTTCTCCTGGAGGATGAAGACCTCGTCCCCGGCCGCCGGGCTCTCCCGGACGATATGGTAGTCGGACGGGTCGATGGACCGGACGAAGACGGGGCGCAGGAGATTGTTGCGGTCCCGGGCCGCGACCGTGAACAGGACGGGCCGCTTGGGCTCGGGGATGCGGACGGACCTTTCGAAGACCCGGACCTCGCCGGCCAGGGCCGGGGAGGTCGTCTTGTACTCGGCGTACATCGTGTCAAAGCCGCGCCGGAAGATGATGCGGTTGGAGGCGGCGTCGACGACCTCGAGGACGTAGCGGCCCTGGTCGAAGGGCGGCAGGAGACCGGTCTTGGTCTCCGGCCAGGCCCCCTCGGCGGCGATCCGGTGGACCGTGATGCGCTCGTCCTTGGCGTCGCCGGTCTGGTAGAGGTCGATCCTCAGGGCCCGGTCGACGAAATAGTCGTCGAAGGCGGGCGGAGCCTGCCCGGCGGCCGAAGGACAGGGCCCGGCCGGGGCCGGAAGGGCGAAGCACAGGGCGAACAGGGATAGGGTGAGGGCGGTCTTGCGCATGCGGGCCTCCTGAGGTCGTCCCGGCCATTATAAGGCCCGGGCGCCCCGGGAACAACCCCGCCCGTCGCCGCCGCCCCGCCGGGTCAGCGGCTCTTCCACTGGAACTGGTGCGGCCAGCGCGACCCCGTCGGCGACGGGCCCGCCGTGTGGCAGACCCGGCAGGCCGTGGCCCGCGAGCCGCCGTGGGCCTCGCCGAACTCCTCGATGCCCTCGCCCTTGGAGCTCGAATGGCAGACCTTGCAGCTGCCGATCGTGGCCACCGTCGTCTGGTACTGGACGGCCTGGTGGTTGTCGGAGGCCTGGGAGCTGGGGACGACGGCGTGGGGGCTGCTGTGGCAGGCCGGGCAGGATAGGCCGTTGTGGCCGTTGGCGTTCCGGTACAGGTTCAGGGCCGTGTCGACCTCGGCGATCCCGGCGTGGCAGGTCGCGCACTTCGGTTCGTTGACCCAGGGGACCCGGCTGCCGTTGGCGACCGAGCTGGCGACGTCCTGCATGGTGCCGTGGCAGGCGACGCAGTTGCCGTCGGCGGCCGTGTGGGCGACACTGCGGTTGCACTTGGCCGTCTGGCCGGGGTGGCAGTCGTAGCAGCCCGCGCCGCGGTTGGCGTGGAAGCCGTGGATGGCCCGGGACATATAGAGGCCGGAGGAGCCGGGGCCGGATTGGCCGAGGGCCGGGCTGCCGTGGCACGAGGCGCACAGGACCGGCCGGGCCGCGACCAGGGCGGTCCCCTCCTCCTCGTCGTGCTTTTGGAGGACGTCGAGCAGGGGCGTGGCGCCGTGGCACTTGCCGCAGTTGAACTCGTCGGACGCCGGCACGGTGGCCTGGGTCTGGACCAGCACGGCCCCGCTCGAGGCATCGCGGACGGTGACGTCCATCAGCTGATAGGGGTTATAGACGTTGGCATCGTCGACCGGCACGACCGGGACGCCGTTGACCTGGAAGTGGTCGCCCTTGACCACCATCGTGCCCGAGAGGCCGTTGTGAATGCCCGGGTCCTCCAGGTTGAGGCCCAGGTCGTGGGGCAGGGAGACGCCGAACAGGTCGGGCATGTAGTCCCAGAACTGGCCGTAGCTGCGTTTGCCGTAGGAATAGGTGTTGTTGTGGATGGCATACTCCACGCGCAGGCCGGCGGTGACGATCTCGGGCGGGTCGCCGCGCTTGACGACTTGGGCCCAGACCGTGTTGTAGGGCGGCAGGATGACCGCCGTGTCATAGTCCGGATTGAGGCAGTGCATGCCGAGGTCGTTCCAGGCGAAGACGACGTAGTTCATGGTCGTGGCCGGGATGGCCTTGGCGTTGACGCCGTCCCCGTCACCGCCGTCCCCTCCCCCGCCCGAGGCGGAACAGGCGGCCATGGCCAGGACGGCCAGCCAGACGGCCGGCACACAGAACCCGCGGCGGATCCGGTCGCTCATCATTTTCCCTCTCCTCCCCCGTCCGGCGAAGGCCGTCGGCCCGGCGCGCAGGCAGGGCGATCATGGTCTTGCCCGGATATATGCAATTTCCGTGCCCCGTTTGTCAAGAGAAGGTCCCTCCCGCAGGCGTCCTCCCCAGGGGACGCCGGGCTGGAGCCGTCCGCCCAAGAGGACGGCCGCCCCTCCCGAGGCCCTTGAGCCCGGGCCCGGTTTCGGCTATAATGGCAGCTCACCTGTTCGTTATCGGTACGTCCGTCGATCCCTCACCGGAAGAAACCCGCGACATCCGACAGACCCGGCAGGCGTGAATCTTCGAAAGGCATAGGTCCATGACGAGCGACATCGCCAGAATGCGCAACATCGGCATCAGCGCCCACATCGACTCCGGCAAGACGACCCTGACGGAGCGGATCCTCTTCTACTGCAAGAAGATCCACAAGATCCACGAGGTCAAGGGCAAGGACGGCGTGGGCGCGACCATGGATTCCATGGACCTCGAGCGCGAGCGGGGCATCACCATCGCCTCGGCCACGACCAACGTCGGCTGGGACGGCCACTCGGTCAACATCATCGACACCCCGGGCCACGTCGACTTCACCATCGAGGTCGAGCGCTCCCTGCGGGTCCTCGACTCGGCCATCCTGGTCCTCTGCTCGGTCGGCGGCGTCCAGTCCCAGACGATCACGGTCGACCGCCAGCTGCGCCGGTACAACGTCCCCTTCATCGCCTTCGTCAACAAGGTCGACCGCGTCGGGGCCAATCCGGTCAAGGTCCGGGACCAGCTCGTCGAGAAGCTCGGCCGCAAGGCCGTCCTCATGCAGCTGCCCATCGGCCTCGAGAGCGCCTTCGAGGGCATCATCGACCTGGTGGCCATGAAGGCCCTCTATTTCGACGGCCCCGAGGGCGAGGTCATCCGGGTCGAGGACATCCCCGCCGCCTACGTCGAGGAGGCCGCCCGGCGGCGCGAGGAGATGCTCGACGCCGTGTCCATGCACTGCGACGAGCTCATGGAGGCCGCCATCGAAGGGCGCGCCACCGAGGCCCTGGTCAAGGCCGCCGTCCGCCGGGCCACGGTGGCCCGCGAGATCATCCCCGTCTTCGTCGGCTCGGCCTACCGGAACAAGGGCATCCAGCCCCTCCTCGACGCCGTCGTCGACTACCTCCCCGACCCGTCCCAGGTCGAGAACCGGGCCATCGACCTCGACCGGGAGGGGGTCGAGCTGACCCTGTCGTCGGACCCGGCCGCCAAGACCGTGGCCCTGGCCTTCAAGCTCGAGGACGGCCCTTACGGCCAGCTGACCTACATCCGCATCTACCAGGGGAGCCTGCGCAAGGGCGACGAGCTCGTCAACACCCGCTCCGGGCAGAAGATCAAGGTCGGCCGCCTGGTCCGCATGCACGCCGACACCATGTCCGAGATCGCCGAGGCCGGCCCCGGCGACATCGTGGCCCTGTTCGGCGTCGAGTGCGCCTCGGGCGACACCTTCTGCGCCCCCGGGCTCAACCTGGCCATGACGGCCATCTACGTCCCCGAGCCGGTCATCTCGCTGGCCATCGAGCCGGTCGACAAGAACGCCGCCGACCGCATGGCCAAGGCCCTCAACCGGTTCACCAAGGAGGACCCGACCTTCCGGACCCACGTCGACCCCGAGTCCAGCCAGACCATCATCCAGGGCATGGGCGAGCTCCACCTCGACGTCTACATCGAGCGCATGAAGCGCGAGTACCGGGCCGAGGTCCGGACCGGCATGCCCCAGGTCGCCTACCGCGAGGCCATCGGCCAGGCCGTCGAGTTCGACTACACCCACAAGAAGCAGACCGGCGGCTCCGGCCAGTACGCGCGGGTCAGCGGCCGGCTCGAGCCCCTGGCCAAGGGCGGCTACGAGTTCGCCAACGAGGTCAAGGGCGGCCGTATCCCGCGCGATTTCATCCCCTCCTGCGACAAGGGCTTCCGGGCGGCCATGAAGAAGGGCTCGCTCATCGGCTTCCCCGTCGTCGGCGTCAGGGTCGTCGTCGCCGACGGGCAGTACCACCCCGTCGACTCCTCGGACATCGCCTTCCAGACGGCCGCCCAGGGCGCCTTCCGCCAGGTCTACCCGAAAGCCAAGCCCCAGATCCTCGAGCCCATCATGAAGGTCTCGGTCGAGGGACCGACGGAGTTCGCCGGCAACGTCTTCGCCACCATCAGCCAACGGCGGGGCACGATCGTCAGCTCCGTCGAGGACGGCCAATTCTCGCGCGTCGACGCCGAGGTCCCCCTGGCCGAGATGTTCGGCTACTCGACCGTCCTGCGGTCCCTGACCCAGGGCAAGGCCGAGTTCACCATGGAGTTCCTGAAGTACGGCCGGGTGCCGTCCTTCGTCGCCGAGCAGTTGACGGCCGCGCACCTCGAGAAGCAGCGCCAAGAATCCCAGAGATAACGGAGAGGACCATCATGACGCTCACGGTCAAGGAAGAACTCATCAAGCGGAGCCCCCTCCGCATTCTCGAGAAGTCGATCTCCGGCGGTCTCGGCCGGGGCCACATCGGCGTCCTGGCCAGCCGCAAGGGCGTCGGCAAGACGGCCTGCCTCGTCCACATCGCGGCCGACAAGCTCCTCCAGGAGAAGCCCGTCATCCACGTCTCCTACGCCAGCCGGGTCGACCACATCATCACCTGGTACGAGGACATCTTCAAGGAGATCGCCAAGAAGCCGAAGATGCGGGCCGCCCTCGCCGAGGTCGACGAGCTCATCCGCCACCGGGTCATCATGAACTTCAAGCAGGACGGCGCCCGGACGGAGCAGGTCCTGCGCAGCCTCGAGGCCATGATCGTCCACGCCAACTTCCGGGCCGAGACGGTCATCGTCGACGGCCTCGACTTCGCCGCGGCCGGCCCGGAGGAGCTGCGGAAATTCAAGGACTTCGCCGGCCGCCTCGGCCTCGAGGTCTGGTTCAGCGCTTCGCTCAAGGGCGAGGAGCCCCTCTTCGACGACCGCGGCATCCCCCGCGAGCTCGAAGCCTACCTGGGGGTCGTCGACGTCCTCATCTCCCTCCAGCACCACGGCGACCACGTCCACTTCAATCTGGTCCAGGACCACGGCCGCCTGGCCCCGAAGGACCTGCGCCTGAAGCTCGACCCGACGACCCTGCTCATCGCCAAGGACGTCAAGCCGCGGGCCCGCTGACGGCGTTTTGACTCGCCCCGGCGGCTGTGTTATATCTGCCGTCGCGACGGGCGGCCCGGTCCTCCCGCCCGCCTCTCCGGACATGACGACGACCCCGAGCGCCCGCATCTCCTTCCCCCGCGGCACGCGTCTGGCCGTCATCGACCTCGACGGCACCCTCCTGCAGGGGATGAACGCCGAGCGCATGTTCTACCTCCACCTTCTGGCCCACGGCCACGCCGGCTTCCTGCGCCTGGCCGGGTTCCTCCTGTCGCTCCTCCGCGACACCCTCCGGCTGGGCTTCCGCCCCGCCCTCGGGGCCAACGCCCGCATCCTCAAGGACCGCGCCCCCGAAGAGGTCGCGGGGTGGGCCCAGGCCTACGGCCGGGCCTTCCTCCGCAAGGCCGTCCCCGACGACCTGCGCCGGAAGATCCTCGACCTCAAGGGACAGGGCTGCCGCATCGTCCTGCTGTCCGGCTCCCTCCAGATCCTCGTCGACCAGCTCAAGGACCGGCTCGAGGCCGAGGTCCTCATCGGCACCGAGCTCGAGGTCGCCGGCGGGCGGCTCACCGGCCGGAAGACGGGCGTCTTCGCCTACGGGCCGGGCAAGATCGTCGCCCTCTACAAGCGCGTCGATCCCGAGGGCATCGACTGGGCGGGGTCCTGGGCCCTGGCCGACCGCATCTCGGACCTGCCCGTCTTCGAGCTCGTCGGCCATCCGGTCGTCGTCCACGGCGACCGGCGGCTGAGACGGCTGGCCCGCGACCGGGGCTGGGAGATCGTCGGCAAGCGCTAGGGGGGCGGGAAAGCGCCGGGGCGGCCGCCTCGGGCTCAGAACAGGCAGGTCAACCCGGCGAACGTCCTGGTCTCGGTGCCGCTCGCCCGGAAGTCCCCGATCCGGCCCCGCCGGTGGATGGACTCGACGGCCCCGAACACGCTCAGGGGCGAGCCTGCGGGCCCCCAACCGGCCTTGAGCAGAAGGCGCGTCCGGCCGTCGGCGGCGTGGACGTCGTTGGTCAGTTCCGACTGGAAACGGTCCCGGTTCTCCCACGACCCGTAGGCGTGGGCGCTGGCCAGGCCGCGGAGTCGGAAACCGCGCCAATCGAGGTCGATCCGGGCCGAGGCGCTGGCCCCCAGGGCGTAGTGGTAGCCGAAATAGGCCAGCGTCGTCTTCATCCCCTCGATGGAGTGGGAAGCCGAATAGGCGTTGAAGGCGTAGGCGTTCATCATGGCGAAGTCGGCGTAGGCGTCGGCGACTATCCGGACCCTGACGCCCCGCCCGAACCGGGTCCAGTCGAGGACCGGCCCGAAGAGGTGGGTCACGGACATCTTGTCGCGGAAATCCGTCGGCGTCCCCGGCAGGGGATCGATGTGGACCTGGACGCTCGTCGCGTCGTAGACCGCCGGCCGCTTGCGGACGTAGGAGAAGGCCGAGCCCAGGCCGAGCGACAGGGCGTAGCCCCGTCCCGCCTCGTCGATGGCCTGACGGTACCAGGCCAGGGGGACGACCCGGGCGTAGAGGTCCACTTCCTCGGACGCGCCGCCGGCGAGGTGGGTGTCCTCGGGGCGGCGCCCCCGCAGGGCGACATCGATGTCGAGCTGGCTCAAGGAGATGTCCTTGAGGACCCGGCGGAACGCGCCGGACCGGCCGTACTCGGGGACCCTGATGATCTCGGTCTCGACACGGATCCAGGCCGCGCCGAAGGCGGGCCGGCCGGTCTCGGAGGCGTGGCGCCAGCCGGCCGAGAGCGAGAAAGCCGACCTACCCGGCGCGCCGTAGGCCCGGGAGGCCGGCCGGCGGCGGTCCAGGAACTGGTTGATCTCGTTGATCGGGTTCATGAAGGCCAGGGCCCGGCGGACCGGCGAGCGGCTGTGGTGGAAAAGGTCGGACAGCTGGAACCAGGCCTCCCCGAGCGAGATGGCTCCGAAGGTCGTCATGAACATGTCGTTGACGGAGATGACCTCGCGCCACTCCGAGACGTACTCGTAGGCGAGCGACGACACGAAGGCGGCCAGCAGGGACTCCTTCCAGTCCAGATAGTTCGTCCGGGCCATCTGATAATAGAAGGCCCCGGCGATGACGTGGGTCCAGTTGGTGACGTAGTTGTTGGAGTCGAAGCGGATGGCCTCGGTCGTCAGGAAGCGCCGGTACTGGTCCTCGCAGGTCAGCTCGTACTGCCAGTCCTCGACCCAGCGGTGGTAGTCGGCCCAGTAGCGGATGGTGGAATAGACGGCCACGACGCCGAGCTCGAGCAGGGCCCGCTTGGTCCGCTTGGGCATGACGGCCGCGTCCGGGACCGGCTTCTCGGCGTCCCCGGGCGTTCCCGATGCCGGAGCGGCCAGAGAGAAGGCGGCCGGCCGGGGCCCGGCGGCGGGGACGGCCAGGGAGAAGGGGGTCCCCTCGGCCCGGGCCGCCGGGGGGACGGCCATCGCGGCCAGGCCCGTAAGGACGGCCAGGCCGAGGGCGGCGGCTCGTTTCGGGGAAGGGAAGAGGTCGATCACGTTCTTTGCTTTTCCGGGTACAGGGGACTAAAATAGGCCAACCCTCGAGGAGAGTCAAGCATGTTCAGGCTGGGCCGGGTCGGACGGGAGAGCGGCGGCGCCCCGCCGTCCGGGTCCAAGGCCGGGACCCTCGTCCTCAGACTCGTCGGCTGGGCCGGCGTAGCCCTGTTCGTCTACCTCATCGTCCGGACGGGGCCGCGGGAGATCCTGCGGGCCATCGGCCGCCTCAGCCTTCTCGAGGTCGCCGCCCTCATGGGCCTGCGCCTCCTCTATTGGCTCGTCCGGGCCGTCAACTGGCGGGCCCTGCTCGTAGCCTCGGGGGAACGGGTCCCCTTCGGCCACATCCTGGGGGCCCGCATCGCCGGCTACGCCGTCAGCTATCTCACCCCGGCGGGCAACCTCGGCGGCGAGACGGTCCGCATCTTCTGCCTGGACCGGGTCGGCCGGAACAAGTGCCTGGCCACGGTCGTCGTCGACAAGACCGTCGAGTTCCTGGCCGGACTGGCCACGGTGGCCCTGTCGGTCGTCTTCCTCATCACCGAGTTCGCCCTGCCGCGGCGCCAGAAGATCGAGCTCTTCGCGGCCATCGCCGTCCTCGTCCTGCTGCTCGTCTTCCTCGTCCTCAAGCAGCGCCAGGGCCTGTTCGGCTGGGGCCTGGACACGCTCCGGAAGCTCAAGATCCGCGTCCCCTTCCTCGAGAACCGGCGCGACAAGATCCTCGAGACCGACGCCCACATCGCCGACTTCTACGGCCGCCATCCGCGGCTCTTCCTGGCCCTGTTCGCCTCCTACTTCGCCCAGGCTTGGCTCTGGGCCGCCGAGATCTACTTCACCTTCCGGTTCCTGGGCGGCGAGACGCCGACCTTCTTCAAGTGCTTCCTCATCGTCACCCTGGGGTCGTTCTATTCGTTCCTGCCCGTGCCGGGCTCGGTCGGTGTGTACGAGCTGACCTACGTGTCGCTCTTCGCCCTGCTCCGCATCGAGATGTCCTCGGGGATGGCCGTCATCCTGATCCGCCGGGTCGTCGGGTTGATCTGGGCCGGGATCGGGGTCGTCCCCCTGATGAGGAAGCGGAGCGGCGCCCCGGTCAGCGGGTCGCCGCCGCCTGAGCGTCCCGTCCCTTCCTGATGAAGGTGATCAGCTTGATGAAGGTCCCCAGGGAGCCCATCACGAAGACGCCGAGGAGGATCCCGAGCGGCCAGCCGGAGACGGAACAGACGAAGATGACGAACACGGCCAGGTTCTTGGCCTCGGCCCCTTCCCCGTTGTTGGACACGCCCATATAGATGTTGTTGAGGTAGTAGAGCCCCACCTGGAGCAGGTAGAAGCCGATCGTCAGCAGGCCGAGCATGAGGACCCGGGGGTCGCCCGAGACCCGGAAGATGCCGAAGGTGACGCCGGTCAGCACGGCGAAGTCGCAGATGCGGTCGAAGAACAGGTCCAGGAAGGCCCCGTAGCGGCTGGCCAGGCCCTTGGCCCGAGCCAGCATGCCGTCGGCGTTGTCGAAGATGTCCGAGAGCAGGGCCAGCACGCCCCCGACGGCCACCGGCAGCCGCCGCCCGGCCGAATAGACGACGGCCGCGGCCATGGACAGCAGGAACGAGGCGTAGGTCAGTTGGTTCGGCGTGATCCTCGTCTTGTACACCAGGCGGACGATCAGGGACGCCAGGGGGCGGACGATGAGACGGTCGACGGGGATGTACTTGTGGAGGAAGGGATAGGAGCGGACGGTCTTGAGCGACCGGCCGTAATCGAACGAGCTGTCGGGAGTGCTCATGAGGGGCCTCGGCCTTCCGGGTCTATATATCCTATAACCGCCCGCGGGGTCAAGGCGGCGGGCAAGACGGACCGTTTCCTGTTATAATCGGTCCTTGCGGAGGTGACCGAATGAGGAAGATCTCCCGGTTCCTGGTCCCGGCCGTCGCCACCCTGGTCATGGCCCTGTCCCTGTCGGCGTCCTTCCGGAAAGAGGACGTCCAGGTCCACACCCTCGACAACGGGCTCAAGGTCCTGCTCGTCGAGGACCACAACGTCCCGAGCGTGTCTCTGTACACGTTCTTCCGGGTCGGCTCGCGCAACGAGCGGCCCGGTCTGACGGGCGTGTCCCACTTCATCGAGCACATGATGTTCAACGGTACGCCCAAGATCGGCCCCGGCGAGTTCGATCGCAAGATGGAGTTCGCCGGTGGCAGCAACAACGCCTACACCGGCGACGACCTGACGGCCTACACGGACTGGTTCCCGCCGGCCGCCCTCGAGGCCATGATCGAGATGGAGGCCGACCGCATGCAGGGCCTGTCCTTCGTCCCCGAGGTCTTCGAGTCCGAGCGCGGGGTCATCGCCTCGGAGCGCCGCCTGGGCGTCGACAACGACAACGACGCCATCCTGAGCGAGAACGTCCGGGCCACGGCCATCATGGCCCACCCCTACCACTGGGACGTCATCGGCTGGATGAGCGACATCCTGAGCTGGCGCCGGGACGAGGTCGCGGCGTACTACCGGACCTACTACGCCCCGAACAACGCCGTCCTCGTCGTCGCCGGGGACATCGATCCGGTCCGGACCATGGAACTCGTCCGCAAGCACTACGGGCCCATCAAGGCCTCCCCGCCCCCGCCGCCCGTCTCGACGGTCGAGCCGCCCCAGATGGGGACCAAGACCGTCGTCATCCGCAAGGAGGCCCAGGCGCCTTCCTATCTCGCCGTCTGGCACGGCCCCGCGTACAAGGACCCGGACTTCTTCCCGCTGTCCGTCCTGGCCAAGCCGCTCCTCGAGGGCGAGAGCAGCCGGCTCTACCGGCGGCTCGTCCGCGACGAGGAGCTGGCCATCGACGTCGGCGGCGGCATCAACGAGACCATCGATCCCCAGCTCTTCCAGATCTTCGTCAAGCCCCGGCCCGGGGCCGACCTCGAGCGCATCGACAAGGTCGTCGAGGAGGAGCTGGCCAAGGTCCGGAAGGACGGCATCACCGCCAGGGAGCTCGAGAAGGCCCTGAACATCGTCCGCAACGACTTCTACCGCGGCCTCCAGACGGTCGCCGGGAAGGCCAACCAGCTCGGCCAGGCCGAGCTCGTCGCGGGCGATTTCGCCCGCCTGTTCACCGTCATGGACGACTACGCGGCCGTCGGGACCGACCGGGTCCGGGAGGCCGCCCGCAAGGTCTTCACGGCCAACAACAAGACCGTCGGGATGCTCATCCCCGAAGGAGGCGTCCAGTGAAAAGCCCCGCCCGCAGGCTCCTCGCCGGCGTCCTGACCATGGCGCTCGCCGTCGCCCTGCCCTTGGCGGCCGCCGGCCAGCTTCCCGCGCCGGAGAAAATGGTCCTCAAGAACGGCCTGACCGTCTACCTCCTGCGCAACGCCGACCAGCCGCTCGTCAGCGTCCGCGTCCTCTTCGACGGCGCCGGCACGGCCTTCGACCCGGCCGGATCCGAGGGAACGGCCGGACTGGCCGCGGCCCTGTTGACGAAGGGGGCCGGGGACCTCGACGCCGACGGCCTCGCCGAAGCCCTCGATTTCATGGGCGCGTCCCTCGGCTTCGGCGCGGCCGAAGAATACGCCCAGCTCGCCGGGGATTCCCTGGCCGAGCACTTCCCCCGCCTCCTCGAGATCGCGGCCGCCTGCCTGACCTCGCCCGCCTTCGCTCCCGCGGAATTCGAAAAAGAGCGGTCCCTGAGGATCGACGCCATCAAGTCGGCCAAGGACAACCCCGGGGCGGCCGTGCGCTATTACTTTCAGAAGGCCTATTTCGGGGACCACCCCATGGGCCACCTGGCCTCCGGCACGGAAGCCTCGCTCGCCGGCATGACCGTGGGGACGGTCCGGGACTTCCACCGCGGGCGCTATCGCCCCGACCGGGCCGTGGCGGCCGTCGTCGGGGACGTCGACAAGGCCAAGCTCCGGCCGCTCCTCGAACGGACGCTCGGCCGCATGACCCGGCCGTCGGGCCCGGCCCCGGCCACGGGCCTGCCCGCCCTGCCCCGGCCGAAAGGCCGCCGGCTGCTGCTCGTCGACAAGCCCGACGCGACCCAGGCCTACTTCTCGCTCGGCGCCCCGGGCTACGCCATGGGCGACCCGGTCTCGGCGGCCGCATCGGCCATGAACACCCTTTTCGGGGGCCGCTTCACCTCCTGGCTCAACTCGGAGCTGCGCATCAAGCGGGGCCTGACCTACGGCGCCTCGAGCGCGTTCCGGTCCTGGGCCGGCGGCGGCCTGTTCACGGTCGGCTCCTACACCAAGAACGACAAGATCGGCGAGATGCTCGACATCGTCTTCGACCTCCTCGGCAAAGGCGTCCGCGACGGCTTCCCGGCCGAGGAGACGGAGAGCGGCCGCAACTACATCCTCGGCCAGTTCCCCCGGAGCCTGGAGACCAACGCCAGCAAGGCCGCGGCCTACGTCCGGCTGGCCTATTACAAGCGCGGCTTCGACGAGTACGACCGCTACCTCGACGAGATCGGCCGGCTCGGCCCGGCGGCCCTCAAGGCCGCGGCCGCGAAGCTCCTGCCCCTGGACGATCTCGTCCTCGTCGTCGTCGGCAAGGCGTCCGAGATCCGGCCCCTGCTGGCCAAGTTCGGCGATTGGCAAGAGAAGAGGATCTCCGATCCCGGGTTCTGACCCGGGGCCGAAGGGAGGAGCCATGAGACGAGCCTTCGCGGCGGCCGCGGCGGCGGCGCTGGTCCTCGGCCTGGCCGCCGGCGAGGCGGCCGGCCTCCCCGGCCAGGACAAGGTCGCCCTGCGCTTCGGCCCGGCCGAAGGCGCCCGGCTGACCTACAGCGTCTCGAGCGTCGTCAACGCCGACGGCAAGAGCTTCCTCGGCAAGGACCTGGCCCTGAACGCCGACACCCGCGGCGAGATCCGGCTCCTGTCCAGGGCCTCGGCCCGGGACACCGTCCGGGTCGACCTGACCTCGCCCGGCCTCGATGTCAGCGCCCGCCTGCCCGACCGGGTCCTCAACCAGAAGCTCGGCGCCACCGAGAGCGAGCCTCTCGAGGTCGTCTTCAACCGGACCGGCCGGGTCGAGTCCATCCGCAATCCCCAGGCCGTCGGCGGCGGCAATCCCTTCAACATCTCCCTGCCCCAGATCCTGCGCGACTACTTCCCGACCCTGCCGGTCGACCCGGTCGCCCGCGGCGACTACTGGACCGAAGAGCGCCGGCTGACCATCCCCTTCCAGGGTCTCGAGGTCCGCGTCGACCTGGCCGCCACCTACACGCTCGACGACCTCCTCCCCGTCGACGGCGGGCAGATGGCCTACGTCTCGGCCGTCTACCGGGTCAAGGTCTCGGGCGGCAAGGACCTCGGCGAGGCCCGGGGCGTCTTCGAGGGCGAGGGCGGCGGCGCCGGCACGCTCCAGTTCCGGGTCGACAAGGGCTGGTTCACCGAGTATCGCATCGACTTCAAGTCCGACGCCGCGTTCGTCATGAAGAAGGCCGAGGACCGGCTGGCCGAGTTCCCCTTCTCCTTCTCCGCCTTCGCCGAGATCGTCCTGGTCAACGCCCAGGACCCCGACCCCGTCATCCGCTGAATTTTTTCTCCCGCCACTTGAAATCGACCCAGGGGGGGCGTATCATGTCGCGGTACATCAGGAGAGGCCCGGTCGTAACGGAACGGGCCCGGCAACCTGGGACGGACACCCGAGGTGCTCACCCGCCACCGGCGGGGATGTGGTCGCGATCGCGCAAGCGGCAACCAAGTGTCCAGGGCGAAAGCCCCGTCACGACCCCATCCCAGCCCCTGAGCGAGCCGAACAACCGCGCCTGTCCGGAAAGGAGGCTTCGATGGCCAAAGACTTCGTGTTCACCTCGGAATCCGTTTCCGAGGGCCATCCCGACAAGATGGCCGACCTCATCTCCGACGCTTTCCTCGACGCGGTCCTGGCCAAGGACCCCCACGGACGCGTGGCCTGCGAGACCCTCGTCACCAAGAACGTCGCCGTCATCGCCGGCGAGTTCCGCACGACGGCGAAGTTCGACCCCGTCTCCATCGTCCGCCAGACCGCCCGCGAGATCGGATACGACGACCCGCTGATCGGCTTCGACGCCGCGACCTGCGAGGTCCACACCTACCTCGGCCAGCAGTCGGCCGACATCGACATGGGCGTCAGCCAGGCCAACGGCGAGGTCGGGGCCGGCGACCAGGGCCTGATGTTCGGTTACGCGACCGACGAGACGCCCGAGCTCATGCCCCTGCCCATCCGCCTGGCCCACCGGCTCGTCCAGAAGCAGGCCGAGGTCCGCAAGAGCGGCCGCCTGCCCTGGCTCAAGCCCGACGCCAAGTCCCAGGTCTCCGTGCGCTACGTGGACAAGCGCCCCGTGGCCGTCGAGAAGGTCGTCCTGTCGACCCAGCACGCCGCCGACGTCGACGACAAGGTCCTCCACGACGCCGTCATCGCCGAGATCGTCGAGCCGGTCATCCCGGCCGACCTGCGTTCCCCCTCCATCCAGTACCTCGTCAATCCGACCGGCCGCTTCGTCATCGGCGGGCCCGTCGGCGACACCGGCCTGACCGGCCGCAAGATCATCGTCGACACCTACGGCGGCAGCTGCCCCCACGGCGGCGGCGCCTTCTCGGGCAAGGACCCGACCAAGGTCGACCGCTCGGCCGCCTACGCCGCCCGCTACATCGCCAAGAACATCGTCGCCGCCGGCCTGGCCGGCCACTGCACGGTCCAGCTGGCCTACGTCATCGGGGTCGTCGAGCCCTTCTCCCTGATGGTCAACGTCCACAGCGGGGCCAAGGTCCGCGAGTCGGACATCGAGGCGGCCGTCCGCGAGATCTTCCAGCTGACGCCCGCGGGCATGATCAAGATGCTCGACCTGCGCCGGCCGATCTACAAGGCCACGGCCGCCTACGGCCACTTCGGCCGGGAGCTCCCCGAATTCACCTGGGAGCGGACGGACAAGGTCGACGCCCTCAAGCGCCGTTTCGGCTACACCAGCCTCTAGTCCGGGAGCACGACCCAGCGGTCGAAGGCGGTGAAGTAGAGCCCGGCCTCTTTGACCGGCTCGCCGGTGAGGCCGCGCCAGAACCGGGCGTACAACCGGACCTGGGGGGCGTGGAGCGCCACCAGGCCGGCCAAGGCCGCTTCGCGGTCGGCGGCGCCGGCGCCGGCCAGAACGGCGGGCAACCGGTCGGTCTTGTAGTCGGCGATGACCCAGCCGTCCTCTTCCTCGAACAGCAGGTCGACCGCTCCGGAAAGGAACACGGGCGCGCCCGGCGCGGCGACGACCGGTCGGCCGCCCGCCGCGGCCACCGCGCCCGGGCCCGGGGCCAGCTCGTCGTAGCCGGGGTCTCCCGGAGCCACCCGGACCGCGAACGGCACCTCGAACAGCCGCCGGGACGCCTTCATGGCCCGGCCCCAGAACTCCGAGCGGACGATGCCGGCGACGTGCGCGGCCAGGTCCGGCGCGGCGGCGGAGCTTTGGTCCGCGGCGACCAGGACGTCCCGGGCCATCCGGACCAGCGCGTCATCCCCGGGGACCGGCCAACCCCCAGGCCCCTCCCGCCGCTCGCCCAGGGCCCTGAGCATGACGTGGACCTCCGAGCCCCAGCGGCCGAGGCCGCCCTTGGCCCAGGCCGGCGGCTCGGAGTCGCGCCGGGCGACCGAGGTGACGGTCTCGTGGATGGCCCCGGCCAACGAGGCCTCGGCCATCCTCTTCCGCAGGGCCGCGCGGGCCGTCCGGGCTTCCTCGAGGCCGACGATGGCGGAGCGGCGGCCGCGCCGGGGGCGGGCCTCCTCGACCGGCGCCGGGGCCTCGCCGGCGAGCTCGGGGACGTCCGCGAGGCCGTCCTCGAGCGGGCCCCAGGACCGCCTTTCGCCCAGGTCGCCCGCGTAGGCGCTGACGACGAGGAGGTCGCGGGCGCGGGTCGCCGCGACGTACATCAGCCGGTCCTCCTCGGCCTTCTCGTATAGGCGTTCCTCCCCGGCGCTCTCCTCCCAGCCGAGGGGCTGGGAGACGGTCTTGGTGGCGAAGCCGAAGGACCGGGTGAAGCGGAACCAGCCCCGGGGCGTCCCGCCCGTCCGACGGACGTGCTTGTCCGGCTCGAAGTCGCGGACCCCGGCCGGATTGGCCAGCCAGACGACGGGGGCCTCGAGTCCCTTGGCCTTGTGCAGGTTCATCAGCCGGACGGCGTCCCGCCGGCCCGGCGTCAGGCTCATCTCTTCGACCGGCTGGGCCCCCACCCATTCCTCCATGAAGGCCACGGCGGCGGCGAAGGAGGTCATGTCCTCGTTCTCCCGGCCGCGCAGGACCTCGACGAGCTTGAGAACGTTGCCGGCCCGGCTGCGGCCCATCTCGGCCGTGGCCAGATAGCCGAGCAGTCCCGAAGACTCCAGGATGGCCTCGACCGCCGACGACGGGGGCAGGGTCTCGGTGAGCCCGCGCCAGCCTCTCAGGACGCCGAAGGCCCGCCGGACCCCGTTCGTGCCGCGACGGTCGTCCGGATCGAGGAAGCAGAAGCCGCCGCCGGTCGCGCGGTGGGCCAGGAGGTCCTGGTCGCTCAGGCCGAAGAACAGCCCCCGCAGGACGGCCGCCGCGGCCACCGGATCGTCGGGATCGTCGAGGGCCTTCAGGAGATGGACGACCTCGGCGATCTCGCCGTTCTCGGCGAAGGCGTCGCTGCCGGCGATCTCGTAGGGGATGCCGCGCTCTTCCAGGCGGCGGGCGTACCGGTTCATGCGGTCCTTGTAGCGGAACAGGACCAGGAAATCGCCCGGACGGGCCGGCCGCGGGCGGCCCTGGTCGTCGGCCACGGTCAGGTTCTTGTCGAGGGCCCAGGCGATGAAGCCGGCCAGCCGGCGCGAGTCCACTTCGGCGATGGGTTCCTTGGCGTGGCGCGGCACGGCGGGCACCGTGGCCTTGCGGACTCCCGCGAGGGCCCGCGGCCCGGGCCCCCGCTTGGCGTCGAGGGGTATGAACCCGGCTTGGTAGGCGTCCGCGCGAGGCGGGAAGAGCCCGCCTGCGCCGGGATCGAAGAGCGGATTGACCCAGTCGGCGATGGAGGCCAGGGACCGGTAGTTGGCGCTGAGCTCGAGGACGCGCCCTCCCGAAGCCTGGATACGGTCCTTGACCAGGTTGTAGATGTCGATGTCGGCCCGGCGGAACCGGTAGATGGACTGCTTGGGATCGCCCACCAGGAATAGGGACCCGGGCGCGGGTCGGAACCGCGTCCAATCCTTTTCGGTCCGGTCGCGCTCCTGAGCGCCCGCTAGGCCAGTCAGCAGGAACAGGATCTCGGCCTGGATCGGATCGGTGTCCTGGAACTCGTCGACGAGGATGGGATGGAAGCGCTTGCGGAAGTACTCCCGGACCTCGGGATTCTCGCGCAGCAATTCGGCCGTGAGCAGGAGTTGGTCCTGGAAATTGAGCCGGCCCTCGGCCCGGCGCCGGTCGGCGTAGAAGCGGACGGCCGGGACGAGGAAGGCCAGAGCCCGGGTATGGCGGAACTCGCGCCACTCGCGAAGGGCCGGCAGGACGTGGTCCTCCCGGAAGGCCTCGGCGGCTTGCAGCATCCGCTCCGCGTCGGCCTTGGACGCCCAGCGGTTCTTGGTGACGGCCGGCTCCTTCTCGTAGAGCTCGAGGGTCTCGGCGAGCCGGCGCGGGTCGGCGAAACCGAGGTTGCGCTGCCGGCGGAAGGAGCGGACGAGGACCGTTTGAAGCGCGTCGCGGCCCTTCTCCGGCCTCTCTTCCGGCACCAGCGCGCGGGCCAGTTCGAGGAGCTTCTCCAGGGCCCGTTTAGCCGGTCCGAGGTCGGGCGCCCCGCTCCGGCCGCCGGCCGGCTCGACCTCGGGGTAGGCGCAAAGGGTCTCGAAAGCCGGCTCGAGGTCGGCCGGTTCGAGCCCGGCTTCGTCGAGGCCGCGCAGGGCGGACTCGCTCTCGAGCCGGGCCTTGGCCTGGTACTCGTCCCACGCCTCCCGCAGCAGGACCCGGTCCTCGTGCTCCTCGAGCTCGCGGAAATCGGGGTCGACCCCGGCCTCGACCGGACGTTCCCGGAGGAGACGGGCGCAGAAGGAATGGATGGTCCCGATGAAGGACCGCTCGAGGCCGGTCAGGGCCGCGTCGAGCCGGACCCTCGCCCCGGCGTCCTTTTCCGTGAGCCGGGCCCGCTCCAGGGACACCTGGAACCGGCCCCGGAGCTGGGCCGCGGCCTTGCGGGTGAAGGTGACGGCGGCCAGAGTGTCGATGCCGGTCCGGCCCGACCTCAGCAGGGCGACCATCCGCTCGACCAGGCTCGTCGTCTTGCCCGAGCCCGCGCCGGCCTCGACCAGGAAGGTCGTGTCGAGGTCGCGGACGATGCTCTCGCGGGCCTCGCGATCGGACGGGACTTTCGTTCGGGCGCCCATCACTTGTACTCGTCGAGCCGGTCGTAGGCTTCGAAGACCTCCGGGCTCCCCTCACGCTTCCGGCCGGAGCGTTGGGGCGCCTCGGTCCCGCAGACCGGAGCGTAGTCGCAGTACCCGCACTTGGCCTCGGGGCCGGCGATGAAATAGCCTTCGGTCAGCAGGGCCAGCAAGTCGCCCAGGAGCCGGCGCAGCCGGCCGCGGTCGAAGTCCTTGACCACGATCTCCAGCCCCTCGCCGCGGCGGGAGGGGAAGAAATAGCCGCTCCGCGTGACCCGGGGACGGCCGCCGCCGGGCCGTCCGGCCAGCATGGCCTCCAGGGCCACGGCGTACAGGGCGTGCTGGATGTTGCGGCCGCGGCCGAACTCGACCAGGTTCTCGTAGGCCGCGGCGCTGCCCGTCTTGTAATCCAGGACCCTGTAGGTGTCCGCCGTCAGGCGATCGACCCTGTCGATGAAGCCGCGCAGGGGGAACGAACGGCCGTCGTCGAGGGCGATGGGCTGGCGGACGATCTCCAGCTCGAAGGCGAACGGCTCGCCCTTCTCCTTGCGCGCCGTTTCCGCCGCCAGGAAGATCCTGAGGGTCTCGCGGATATCGCGGCGCTCGCCCTCGAAGATGGGCGTGGACGGGGGCGGGACCTCCTCCCGCCAGCGGGCGACGACGGCGTCCGCGATCCCGTCCAGGAGCCCGGCATGGCGGTCCGCGGCGACCGCCTCGCCCGTCTCCCGGATCCGGGTCATGAAGGCGCAGAGAATTTCGTGGACGAGGCTCCCCCGCTGCAGCGGATCGAGCCAGCGCGAGCGGTCGAAGGCGACCTCCTCGGGGGCTTCGATCCCGAGGACATGCTTCAGGAAGTAGGCGAAGGGACAGCGGGCCAGGAGCTCGAGCCGCGAGGCCGACATGACGGCCCGGCCTCCGGCGGTCGGATCGACGTCGGCCCGGACGGGGGCGATATCGACGAGCCCGTCGTAGGCCGTCAGCACGTCGCCGGCCCTGGCGGCGGCGGCGGACAGGCCCGCGGCGAGGTCGGGGAAATGGACGGGGACCGTGGCCGCTCCGGCGGCGACGGCGTTCGGGCCCGCCAACCGCTCGAGCCACCATTCGGTCTCGTCGAAGGCCCGGGAAGCGGCCCCGGGCAAGTAGCCGGCGGCCTCTTCCAGGCCGCTCTCGAGGGCCCGGTAATCGAGGCCGGCATCGCCGCGGAGGAGCCGGAAGGCCTGCAGGACGATCGAAGAGGGGAAGGATTCCCGGCCTTCGACCGCGTCGAAGGACGGATACCCGAGGACGATCCGGCCCCTGACGGAGGCCAGGACGGCGGCCAGGCCGAAGAGGCTGGCCCGGAGCCCGTCGGCCGAGGTCGGCAGTTCGAGAGACAGAGCGGTCCTCTCCTCGTCGAGCAGGACCGGGTCCTGGAGGCCGCGCCCGGGAAAGGTGGCTTCGTCGAGCCCCACGACGAAGGTCACGGGGCGGCCGGAGCGGCCGCCGGCCGGGATGCCGGAGACGTGGAGATGCCCGGGAAGGGGCGGCGAGGAGCCGACGCGGAGCGACGCCCCCATGGTCCGGAGGAGGTCGAGCGCCCGTCCGGCCGCCATGACCGGGGACCGGGCCTCCCGGCGAACCTCGGCCAAGCGGTCCCGGAGCGTGTCCCGGGCGGCGCGGGCGGTCTCGTCGTCGGCCCGGGCCCGTTCGCCGACGATACGGGCCAGGGCCTCGCAGAGCGCGCCGAAGTCGTACCGGCCCTCGTCATCGGCCTCGGGGAGGGCGTCGATCAGGCGGCCGACGTCGGCGGCGAGGGCGTCGACGGCCGCGACGGAGGCGCGAAGGGCGTCCCGGCGGGCTTCGGCCGCCTCCTCCCCGTCTTCGCCACCGGCCGTCATCGCGTGCGCCAAGCTCTCCTCCTTGGCCGAGCGGAGGGCCTTCAGCCGGGGCAGGTAGCGCTCCCGGCCCCAGCCGATCATGGCGGCCCGGAGGAGCCGGCAGGCCGTCCGCCCGGCGAGGACCTCGCCGGACGGGCCCGGCGTCAGGGCCAGGTCGGCGTTCTCGAGAAGGCGGCAGAGGCGGTCGGCCGCGAAGTCGTTCGCGATCCAGTCGAGGAGCCCGAAGTAGAGACGGCCGGGCGGAGTGAAGGAGAGGGGCACGCCGTCCCCGAAGGTGACCGGCAGCCGGGTCCGGGAGGCCATCAGGTGGAAGACCGTCGCATGGCCCGAGCCGGGCGGCACCAGCACCTCGACTTGGTCGAACGGGACCTTGTCCTCGTACAGGCGGCGCACGACCTCGCGGCACTCGTTGCCCGGGCCGAGGGCCCGGAACAGGACGATCGAGGCGTCGTCATCTTTGGCGGCGGGCGCGCCGGACGGATCGAAGAGCCAGGACAGCCGGCCCGCTTTTTCCCCGGAGGGACGGGCCGGTTCCGGCCAGCAGGCCCGGGGCCGGTCCAGCCCGTGGACCGGATCGCCGGGGACGAGGACGAGGCGTTCGCCGGCCGCGGCCCGGACGAGTTCGCGCTCGAGCCGGCTCGGCCGCGAATCGGCCGGGCAGAGGGTCCAGGGCGCGGCGTAGCTCCCTTCCCCGGCTGCGAGGGCCGCCGCCCTGAGAAAAGCGGCGGCGTCGAGCAGCCCGTCCTCCCGCAGCGCCTCCTCGTAGCGCCCGGCGAGCAGGGCCAGTTCCTCGCCCTTGCGCGCGACGAGGAACCGTTCGGGACGGACGTCGCCGGCGGCGAGGCCGGCCAGCCGCAGGTCGCGCACGGCCCGGTGGAGGGCTTGGGCGAGGCCCGGGGAGGGCGGCCGCTCCGGCGTCGCCAGGTAGGAGATCCGGTCTTCGGCCCACAGGTCACGGAACAGGCGGTCCACCAGGGTGAGCTCCGCCGCCGAGGTCATCGGCCGGCCCTGGCCCGAACGGCCGCTGCGCTCGAGGACCTCCCCGGCCAGCGTCCACGGCGTGACGAAACGGAGGTTGACCCACGAGCCGGCCTCCCGGGCCAGGCTCTCCCCGATCTGCCGTCCGACGACGAAGGACGGGCAGAGGAAGACCTTGTCGTCGAGGGGGTGCTCCCCGCAGAAGCGGGCCAGGAAACGGATCGGGACGTTGGCCGTCATCGTCCGCCCGGCATCCGGTAGAGGAGGATCCTGTGCTCGCGGCCCCCGTCGGCGGCGTCCATGACCTCTTTCGAGACCAGCCTCCCCTCCCAGCCCGGGATGGCGTAGTCGTGGGATACGACGCGGGCGCCGGGCGGGAGCTCGCGCGCGAAGCGCGGCGCCAGGGCTTCCAGGGACTCGGGCAAAAGGTAGAGGGCCAGGACCGTGGCCCCGGTCAGCCGCGCGGTCAGGGCGTCCTCCTCGACGAACCGGACCAGGTATTCGACGCCCTCGCGCTTGGCGCCGGCCCGGCACTCCGCGAGCAGCGCGGCGTCGAGCTCGACGCCGACGCCGCGGGCCCCGCGTTTGGCCGCGGCGATGACCATCCGGCCGTCGCCGCAGCCGAGGTCGTAGACGACGTCACCGGGCCCCACGGCGGCGAGCTCGAGCATCCGGTCGACGATCTCCGGCGGCGTCGGGACGAACGGGGCCAGGTCGGCCGCGTCGGCCCGGCCGTGGGAGCCGGGATAGACGCGGATGACGCCGTTCTCGTCGTAACGGAAGGCGTAGGGCTTCTCGGGATGGACGAGATAGGTCGTCGCCCGCCGCCCGTTGTCGAAGGAGATCTCGACCGGCTGGTCGATGACCAGGCGGTCGACGGCGCCGATCCCGAGGGTCCGGCGGCGCGGGCCGCGGGCCCCGGGGCCCGGCAGGACCGTGTACTCGACGGGGGCGCGGGTGACGTTCCGCAAGCTGGCGTCGGGACGGAAGGCGGCCGCGGTGGGCGGCCGCAGGGTCAGCTCGACCCGGTTCTCCTCTCCGCTCGGCCGCCGGCCGGTGAAGAGGGCCAGCGCGGCCAGTCCGGCCAAGGCGACGGCGAGCGCGACGCGGACGGCCCGGCTCATCGGTCCGTACCCTTTCCGCCCGCGCCGCACATGCCCCTATTCTTAGGACACCCCGCGGACGAAGTCAACGGAGGCGTGAACGGACGGGCCCGGTCAGAGCAGCACGAGCAACGCGGTCATCAGGGCCACCAGGACCCAGAGCGTCACCCGGACGACGGTCTTCATTTGCGGTCCTCCTGTCCGTCGCGGAGGCGGCCCGCCTTGCGGACCGCCTCCTTGAGGACGTATTCCATCTGGGCGTTGATGCTCCGCAACTCGTCGGCCGCCCACTTCTCGAGGGCGTCGTAGACGGAGGCGTCGAGCCTCAGAAGGAATTTCTTCTTGTCGGTCACGGTTCAGGCCGCCTCAGGAATAGAGCGTCCCCGTGTTGACGATGGGGTGCATCTCGGCTTCCGAGACCAGGGCGACCAGGAGGTTGTTGACCATGGCCGCCTTCTTCTCCTCGTCGAGCTTGACGACGCCCTGGGCCTCGAGGCTCCGCAGGGCCATCTCGACCATGCCGACGGCGCCGTCGACGATCTTGGCCCGGGCCGCGATGATAGCCTCGGCCTGCTGGCGCCGGAGCATGGCCTGGGCGATCTCCTGGGCGTAGGCCAGGTGGGACAGGCGGGCCTCGACGACGTGGAGGCCGGCGACCTCGAGCCGGTTCTGGACCTGGGTCGTGAGCTTGCCGGCGATCTCGTCGGGATTGGCCCGCAGGGACTCGGTGTCCTTGTCGTGGGCGTCGTACGGATAGTGCGTGGCCAGCTGGCGGATGGCCGTCTCGCTCTGGATGGCCACGAAATTCTGGTAGCTCTCGACGTTGAACAGGGCCTTGGCCGAGTCGACGACGTGCCAGACGACGACGGCGGCGATCTCGATGGGGTTGCCCAGGGCGTCGTTGACCTTGAGCGTCTCGCTGTTGAAGTTGAAGATGCGCAGGGTCACCTTCTTCTTGACGACGAAGGGGTTCGTCCAGAAGAAGCCGGCCGTCCGGGCCGAGCCGACGTACTTGCCCAGGAAGGTGAAGACCTTCGACTCGTTGGGGTGGATGAGGAAGAAGCCGCCGAAGGTCATGAAGGCCAGGATGGCCGCCAGCACGGCGACGAACATCCCGGGGCCGGGCCGGACCATGTCGGCGTGGGTGACGAGATAGCGGCCGCTGAAGAAGAACACCGCCAGATCGACGGCGACCACCACCCAGCCGTTGACGCTCAAGACCTTCTTTTCCTGGATATCTTTCATCGTGTCCTCCTATGATAGCGTTATAATAGCATTATGATATCATTTGTCAAGTGAAATCGATAGCCAATAAAAAGGGCTCCCGGAGGACGCTCCGGGAGCCCTGGCGGCCCTTTGGAATGAACGGCTTAGGCGAAGAAATCGCCGGGGACGGACCGCAGGCGGCCGATGTCCCTGACCCGGTCGGCCAGGTCGAAGCCCTTGGCGCAGACGGCCGTGCAGGAGGCGCACGAGCCGCAGGCGTCGCCCGGCATGTCGAGCGAGCCGACGAGCTCGTGGGCGGCCTGGAGGTTGCGGTAGCCGTAGGCGTACATATAGCCCCTCATCAGGTCGGGGATGGGCAGGCCCTTGGGGCAGCCGGCCAGGCATTGTCCGCACTGCTGGCAGTAGAGCCCGGCGACCTGCTCGCCGAAGTGGAGGTCCTTGAGATCCTGGGGGGTCAGGGCGATATCGGCCACCACGGACCAATCCTCCTTGAGCTGGTCGAAGGTCGTGAAGCCCGGGATGGCCGTGGCCACGTTGGGGTCGTTGAGGACCCACTTCAGGGCGGCCCTCATGTTGATGGGCTGGAGCTTTTCCTTGTCCCAGTAGGCGCCGGCCTGGGTCTTCATGGCCACGACGCCGACGCCGGCGGCGGCCGCTTCGGCGACGGCCTTGCGGACCTCCTCGCGGTGGTCCTGGCGGAAGTTGTAGGCGGTCAGGACGACGTCGTAGACCTTGGCCTCGACGGTGGCCCGGATGACGGCCGGTTCGTTGCCGTGGGTCGTCGTGCCGATGAAGCGGGCCTTGCCCGACTTCTTGGCCTTGTCCAGGGCGGCCAGGATGGCCGGGTTGAGGACGTCCTCGCGGGCCGTGTTGTTGTGGAGATAGAGGATCTCGACGTGGTCGAGTCCCAGCCGCTGCAGGCTGAGGTCGAACTTCTCCAGGAAGGCCTTCTCGAGGGCGGCGGCGTCGAGCCCCTGCAGGGTCCGGTCCCGCTGGGGACCGGGGACCTTGGTGGCGATCATATACGAATCCCGGGGCCGGCCCTTGACGACCTCGCCGATCATCTGTTCGTTCCGGCCGCGCTGGTAGCCGTGGGCCGTGTCGAACATGACGATGCCGGTCTCCAGGGCGGCCTGGACGACGGCCGGGTTGTCGGCGTTCATGACGCCCATGCTGACGACCGGGACCTTGAGGCCGGTGCGGCCGATGACGCGGACGATCGGTTTGGCCGCGGCCGGGACCGGTCCGCCGTCGCCCAGGGCGGCGGCCCTGACCGCGCCGGGCACGGCGCCGACGGCCGCGAGGCCGGTCAGACTCTTCTTCAGGAAGGACCGGCGGCCGAGTGCGTTTTTGTTCTCCGTCATTCTCTCCTCCGTCGATGGATTACTTGTCGCTCAGGGCGCGCATGAAGGCGACGATGGCCTCCTCCTCGGCCCGCGACAGGCCGAGGTTGCCCAGTTCGGTCTTGTTGACGTTGGCCGCGACCTCGGCGGCCGGCCAGCCGGCCCCGGCGACGTCGCGGGTGTTATAGAAGCGGACGACCTCTTCGAGGCTCTTGAAATAGCCGTTGTGCATGTAGGCCTTGATGAATTTCGGATGGGGCCGCTTGTCCACGTTCCGCAGCGTCGGCGTCCGGTGCTTGCCGAGGTTGGCGGCCGCGAAGGCCCTGTACGCGGGGACGGTCTCCAGGAAGCCGCCGAGCCCGGTGTCGACCCAGTCCTTCCCGTCCGGATTGAAGGCCTTGTCCTGGCCGTAGAAGGGATTGGCGGGATTGCGGGGGATGCCCAGGTTGTCGTATTTGAAATCGGCGAACAGCGGCGGCCTGTCCCCGTCCGGGGTCAGGAGGTGGCAGACGGCGCACATGCCCTTGGAATTGAAGAGGACCAGGCCGCGGAGCTCCTCCTCGGCCAGGCCCAACCCGGCGAACGCGCGGACGTCGGCCTCGCCGATGGACTCGACCTCGAGGCCCTTGGCCCGCGCGGCCCGCCAGAAGTCGTCGAACCGGGAGCTGTAGCGATCGACCTCGGCCGAGCGCTCGTAGGCGGCGATGGCCCGGCCGATGCGGGCGTAGGCCTCGTCCGCGCCCTTGCCGGCGTCCAGGGAGCCGGGGCCGAAGACCTGTTCGAAGAGGCCGGCGTAGGAGGAGGCCTTGACGGCCCGGACCAGGGCCTTGGCGTCGGCCAGGTTCTGCTCGAGGGGATTGAGGAACGGGCCCATGG
>MTKX01036938.1_pt1 | contig 48799 bp, 50 predicted proteins | sample 1042771 | NCBI WGS metagenome assembly MTKX01 (sample SAMN06212183, study PRJNA360534) | anaerobic digester metagenome | biome: Wastewater treatment plant; material: sludge; isolation source: anaerobic digester fed with sludge from wastewater treatment plant | place: Denmark: WWTP Randers ...
CCGCGCAACTATGGCAAATCTGGCCTCTTCCTTATGTTATCCAGAAAACTGAAATGCACCCCTGGCAGGCGAGGCGTCGACCGGCGACTTGCTTTTTGCACGGGGATGTGGTACAATGCGCGGCGATGACGGATGATGTGAAGGGTAGGAGACGAGAGGGATCGCTGTGAGCGAGTCGTGGCAAGTGAGCAGGTTTCGTCGTTCCTCGGCGGCCAAGGGCATGATGGGGGCCCGCCCCCAGGTTAGCGAAATGCACGCCGATTGAGTCCCTTGCTGCTTTGGCGCGCCTGCGCGCCGGCACCCGAATGATGCCAGCAGAGCGAGGGCACACCCTCGCTCTTTTTCTATTGTTTAAGGAGGAACAACATGGCCCGCAAAATCCTGATCGGAGTTGCCTGGCCCTATGCCAACGGCTACCAGCACCTGGGCCACCTGGCCGGTGCGTACCTGCCGCCCGATATCTTTGCCCGCTACCAGCGGCTCGCCGGCAACGACGTGCTCATGGTCTCCGGGTCCGACGCCCATGGCACGCCCATCACCGTCCGCGCCGACGCGGAGGGGGTGACGCCGCGGGAGATCTTTGAGCGCTACCATAAAACCTTCCTGGAGACCTACCAGCAGATCGGGCTGACCTTCGATCTCTTTACCCACACGGATACGGAGAACCACCACCGGGTCTCGCAGGGCATCTTTTTAAAGACCCTGGAGAACGGCTACCTCTACAAAGAGGTGCAGCGACAGCTCTACAGCCCGCAGGAGGGCCGCTTCTTGCCCGACCGCTACGTGGAGGGCACCTGTCCCAACTGTGGGTTCCCCGACGCCCGTGGCGACCAGTGCGACAACTGCGGCAAGCTGCTGGAGCCGTCGGAGCTCATCGGTCCGCGGAGCAAGGCCAGCGGCGACACCGCGCTGGAAGTGCGCGACACCGAGCACTATTTTCTGGACCTGGCGCGGCTGCACGACGAGCTGGAGGCCTACCTTTCGACGGGCAAGGAGCACTGGCGGCCGCAGGTCATCAACTTTGCCCGGAACTATGTCCAGTCGGGCCTGCACGGGCGGCCCATCACCCGCGACATCGACTGGGGCATTCCCCTGCCCCTGCCCGGCTACGAGGGCAAGCGGCTGTACGTCTGGTTCGAGGCGGTCATCGGTTACTTTTCGGCCAGCATCGAATGGGCCAGGAACCAGGGCACGCCCGAGGCCTGGCAGGCGTGGTGGTACGATCCCGCGGCGCTGACCTACTACTTTATCGGCAAGGACAACATCCCCTTTCACACCGTCATCTGGCCGGCCGAGCTGCTGGCCGTCGGCAAGATCTACTGCGACGACTGCGAGACAAACCTGAACCTGCCCTACGACGTGCCGGCCAATGAGTACCTGAACTAATCGAAGTGAGGGTAAAAACCTTCGCCTCCTCCTCCAGTATGCAACTGGCGTGAACGACCTTTTCGCCGTCCTCTATGGATAGGATGGCCTGCACGCTCAACTCCTCAATGATCCGCCGGCGAGACTGAAAGTTCTCCTCGGCATCGGCCAATATCAAACCCTCCCTCAGTTTTTCTGCAAACTCCTGGATGGTCTGCACCTGCTCGGCCGTCAGGGTTCGTGCTTCTAGGTGGAGACGCAGGTTGCCACGCTCCTTCTCCAGCGCCTCGATCGTAGATTCCAACCGTTGTTTGCGATCGATGAGCACGTCCCTGGAAAAATCGTCGGTGAGATAGAGATCGAGCAAGCGCAGCAACTGCCGTCGCTGGTCGTCCAGCAGCCCATCTACAATCTGCAATCGTTCGCGCAATGGCGTATTCAGCGCATCCTGCTTTTCCTGCTGGGCAGCCAGCCCTTCCATCAGACTTTCCGGTTCCGTCAAGAGGGACCTGATCCAGTCCCACACCACGTCGTCGACGTGGTCGACCCGGAACCGCATTCCGTGGCAGGCCTGGCCCGGATACCGCGCCGGGTTACGAAGGGTCCGGCAGTTGTAGTAGCTATACACCTTTCCGCTCCTCTGGTCTGGGTGGCTGTGGCCGAACATCTTGCCTCCACATCTGCCACAGGTCACCCGTCCACTGAGCAGATATTCGTATTGGCGGTTGCCCCTGGCCTCGTTGTTGCGTTTGGACCGCCTGGTTTGGGCCGCCTGCCACATCTCGCGAGAGACAAGCTCCGGCACCTCCACCTCCGTCGTGGGATTGTCTGGACCCTCGTAGCACTTGCCATAGTACCAGACGCCGGCATAGGTCTCGTTTTTCAGGATGGCGCCCACGGTAGCAGGCGACCAGGTCCCGTATTCACTTTCTTTGCGGCTGCGCCCCTCGATGTCCTGTTTGGTCGGCGTGCCTTTGAGCTGGCGAGCAATGGCGTTTATGCTGAGCGGCTTGCCGCTCTTGTCCCCCTCGACGTACCAGGAAAAGATCGACCGGATGACCTGGGCCTCCGGCTCGTGAACGACCAGCATGGTCTTGCCGTTTGCTTGCTCCTGGCGATAGCCGTAGGGTGTATGCCCGTGCATTACTACGTTTCCGGCACGGGCTTTTTGTCGGCGCCCCCGGGTCATGCGCTCGATGATCTTTTCTCGCTCGTACTCGGCAATGGTGGCCCGGATATGCTTGTTCAGCCGGCCCTCGGGACTGTCTGGATATTCGGCCAGGGCGTACTCGATCTGGACACCGGTCCGCCGGAGCTCCTCTTCGACGATCAACTGCTTGGCCAGGTTGCGACTCAGGCGGTCGATTTCGCGCACGACCAGGATGTCAAACTTGCCATCGGTGGCCATCTCCCGAACGCGGTTGAGCTGCGGCAGCTCAAAGGATGCGCCGCTGGCTCCCCGGTCGTCCTCGGCCAGTTCCGCGACGATTCGCCAGTTTTGTCTCAAGGCATACTCACGACACATTTCCAGTTGGCCGGCCAGGTTCCGCCCATCCCTTCCCCTATCGTCGCCGCTGACTCGGGCATAGAGTACCGCTCGCATTGTCATCGTTCTTGACCCTCCTTCCTGCCTCCTGGCTGTCGCCTGCGGCGAGCAGCGGGCAACCCGGCCCCAATAGCCTGCACCAGGTTGGCCGTTGATGCGTCGTGGTGTTCAGGCAAGGTGTATTCGATCTCCACACCATACTGCTTCACTCCTGCCTCAATGGCCAGCAGTTTCGCCAACTCGCGGCTCAATCGGGATGAGTCCCGCACAATCAGCACGTCGAACGCACCGGCCCGCGCCAGTTCCAGCATGTGGTCCTGTTGGGGCAGGCTTGATGATCCACTGCCCGCGCCCTGCTCGGCGAATTCCTCCACGATGCTCCACTCAAGCTCCTGGGCGTGCTCGCGGCACGCTTCTAACTGCTCTGCAAGGTTCTGCCCATCATTCACACAGACTCGGGCGTAAAGCACTGCTCGTACTGTCATCTCTGCTGCCTCCATTTTGTGCAATCCGTCTGGCTGTGGTAAAATGCTTGTGAGCCGGGTGTCCGTTGCTGTAGCAGGCCAGACACCCGGCCACCTGTGGCCCGGCGCAAGCGTCGGGCCGCTTCTCTTACCGGACCTCGCCGGCAGCTACCGGCTCACCGCTGGGCTGCACGGCCAGCCACTCAACGCTGACCACGGCCAATCCGAGCCTTCGCTCCAGGAGGGTCAGCAGCCACTCGCCACACCTCGTTTCAAACAGGAACCATTTCAGCATCTCGGTCTGCTCCCTTCTTGCAACGGTATTGCTCCAAAAAGCGCCTGCCTCGTCCCAGTGCCTGCTGATCACCCCCCTTCTCCCTCGACCTGGTCTCTGTCACAGACCCAGGCTGTCCAGCGCGGCCGCCACGTCCGGCGGCTCATCGCTGGCCGCGACGGGGGGTGCCTGCGCTCCAGGCACGCAACCGCCGCGTTTCAAGTCCTGGATCGCCTCGTACAGATCGACCAGGGTGATGCCGCCACGCCCCAGGTGCGCCCGGATCGCCTCCCGGATCGCCGCGCTCTTGTTCTCCTGCCCCTCCAGCCAGTGGAGGATGTCCCGGTCCCGCACCGTATCGAGCACGAACGTGATTGTCTGCCTGGCCATCGCCGCCTCCTCAGCGAGTACGTACCCGGTTGGTACGCACTCAGTTCGTACCGCTGCTCAGCCGCTGGGCCAGCTTCCAGTAGCCCTCGGCATTGGCGAATACAGGCCCGGCGACGATGCGGGCGTGGCGAAAGTGGGTTTTGAGGAAGGGGCCGAGCAGCAGCGCGCCGCCGCCGGCGACCAGGATGGCGTCGAGGCCGGCCCCGCCATTCCACAGTTGGGTCGCCTGGGCGATGACCTGGTTGGCCATCGGCTCCAGGGCAGCGTCGACCACCGGCTCCAGATCCACCGGCTGGCCGTAGTAGCGCACCTGGCGTGCGACGATGGCCTCGACGACCTGGTGGTCCCTGAGCTCCAGGTTGGGGCAGCGGTCGGCCAGGAAGGCACGTACCGCTCGAACTACGTCCCAGGCGCCGACCGATACACTCTCGGTCTCGCGACCGATCTCGGCCAGGCGCTGCACGCTCAGCAGGTTTGTCGTCTTGCCGCCGACGTCGATGACGCCCACAGAACCGGTTGCCAGGCTGTGGTCGGTAATGCGCCCCCGGTCGTCGAGGGCGGCGGCCAGCAGTGCGCCGAAAGGCTGTGGGATCACGCGGCAGTCGCTCACCTTGAAGGTCTGGGCGTGGCGGCCTTCACGGGTGACCTTGTGCACGCCCACCAGCCGCTCGCGGAGTGCCGCCTTGTCGCCGTAAAAAGCCACCGGCAGGCCGGTGACCAGCAGCAGGTCGACCACCGTGGCTGTGGTCAGCTCGGTGAGGGCTGCCAGGAAGAGGTGGTAGTACTCGGCGCTCTCGATCCAGGCCCGGTCCTCGCGGCGGTTGACGAAGCGGCTCTGGGTCATGGCCCCCTCGCCGACCAGCACGCGCTCGGGCATGCTGAGCACGATGTGGTTCTCCTGCCCATCCAGGGAGAAACGGCCCAGCTCCGGCGTGCCCACCACCGATGGGAAGGTCTTACGCCGGGCATCGGCCACGAGCTTGACGGCGCTGTAGCCCAGGTCCAGTCCTACGTTCATGGTTTCATCCCCTTTCTGTGTCTGTTTCCAGGCAAAACAAAAAAAGACGGCCAACCGATCCCCCTGACGACGGATCGGTTGGCCGTCTTGTTGACGACATAAACCGGCTATGCTACAATAGCCATAGCTCGGCTCGCTGTCTGGCTCCGTGCTCGCCAGCGGGTTGGGTTAGGGTCGTGTCGGTGCGCCAACACCGGCACGGCCCGTTCTTTATGGTCGGGCGTTAGTCCTCTTGTTCAGGTTCCTCGGGCTCGTCCTCTGCGACCCACTGCCGCAAGAAACGCCGCAGCACCTGGGCCAGGGTCAGGTCCTCGCGGGCTGCCTTGGCCATGGCGGCGTCGAACAGTTCACTTGGCAATCGGAAGCGATATGACTTGTCTTTCTCCATATGTTATGTATTCCTCAGAGTACTACAGAGTCATTATACACCTTCTTTTGCCCGTTGTCAAGTCCGGGTGTGCCGGTGTAGCACTATGTGGTTGTCAAAGAACCTCAATTGTCCTGGGGATCGCCCGCCGGTGACAGGGTTTCCTCCGGGAACTCGCGCTCGTAGCGCCACAGGGTCTTGCGGCAGATGTGATAGTTGGTATCCGCCCAGGTCTCCATGTTCTCGACCTCTCCGTTGCGACAGGCCGCCCGGTACTCTTCCACGATCTGGCGGCGTATCGGGCGGGGGTAGGAAAAGCGCGAACTCTCCTTGAGCCCGGCCTGCTCGGCCGTCCAGCTCAACACCTCGAGATCGCGGCGAATGGGCTGACACAATGCCTCAAAGTCCGGGCAGAGATGAACCTCCCGGACGCGCACGAACGGAAAGACCCGGCCGGGCGGAGCGATGACCAGTCGGCCCATCTCCGCCGAGTCCCGGCGGAACAGGTAGGCCACGGCGTCCCCGGCCTCGCGCCGCTCGAAATCGCAGGCCAGGCCGGCCAGGGTCAGGCTCACCTCCTGGTCCACGTCTCGCAGCGCGACTTCGGCGGCCAGCCGGTACTCCCGCACGGCCGCGCCGTCCGCCACGTCAGGTTCAGAAGCGGTCATCGACGGTTCGGTCATCTCCCAACGTTTGGGCAGGGCGGCTTCGAGTGCGCTCCCTTCCCCATCATCCCCCATATCGGCTCTCGCGAGCCTCGTCTACTTTAGCACAATCGTTGGGACTTGTGGGGACTTTTAGGGACAGGTGCGGGACTCGTTCCGCACGCCTGCGGCCTGCGCCCAGACCCCAGGCCCGCTTTGACTCTTGATAGATTCAGTGGTATAGTTCGCCGCCTGGCGCCTGCGCCGGACCGGCGAAAGATGCCACCAGGACTGACTACAGTCTATCATAGGCCAGTATGCAGGTTTATGGGATTCTATGTGACTTACGGAGGGAGTCATTGCCCAGGAACGACGAGACGGCGATCACCGTGCGGCAGATGCTGGAGGATCGTGACCTGACCCAGCGTACACTGGCCGATCGCATGAGTGGCCGCCTGAAGTGGCACATCGACCAGAGCCGCATCTCGCGCGGGATGCGGGACCCGGATGAGCTGAGCCCGGCGGAAAAGCGGGTGATGGTGCAGATCCTGGACGAACGGGGCAGGCTCACCCCAGAGCAGTTGGTTTGGTTGGGCGAGCGCCTGAAGCTGAGCTACCGCACGCTGGCCGAGCTCGTGCCACTGCCGGTCACGACCAACCTGCCCCTGCCCGACGACCGCCCCTACCTGATCCCGCCCAGCTACGAACTTCTCAAGGCGCGGCTGACCGGTGGTCGCCGCGGTGAGGACCTGTACTCCACCCGCTATTCGGCCCTGATCGGGCCGCCGGGCAGTGGCAAGACGGCGCTGTTGGAGCACCTGGCCTTCGACGGCGAGGTGTATGTCCAATTCCCGGCCATCCTCTACGCCAACCTGAACGGCGCCTCCAGCCCTCTGCCGGCGCTGCATCAATGGCTGGCGCTATTGGAAAAGCCGCTGGTCGGGCTGGACGAAGCCAAACGGATCCTCTGCCGCGAACTGGAGCGCAAACCGACGCTCCTGCTGTTGGACGATCTGCCGGATGCCCGCTTCGTGCCCGACCTGCTTGTGGGTGGTGGCGGCAGCCAGGTTGTGCTCGTCTGCGCCCAGAACGTTGCGACGGAGGCCACCGTGCCGCCGGCAGCCACGTTCCTCCACGAGGGGTGGGACGGGCCGATGGCCTGCCGTTACCTGGAGGCGATCTGGGGTCGAAGCCTGGCAGCGGAAGAAAGGGCCTGGGCCGGCCAGATCAACGAGTTGGTGGACGGCCTGTCCCTGGCCTGGACCCTGCTTGCGCCGTGGCTGCGGCGCCCGGAGAGCTGGGCGGAGATACGGGCCGCCCTGGCGGCTGCGCCCCTGACGGTATTGAACCGCTCCCACGACCGCCTGTGGACCAGCCTCAATCTGGCCTACGAGCGGCTGCTGCCGCCGGCCCAGGACCTGTTCCGGGCTATGGGGGTCCTGGCACCGGGCGCTCCCTTTGACCTCGAAGCGCTGGTTGCCATCCTGGGCCTGCCCCCGGCTGAGGTCCGGTGGCGGTTGGATGCCCTCGGGATGGCCGCTTTCCTGAGAGATGCTCCTTCGGCCTCGGGACGGAACCGCTTCCAGATGCACCATCTACTCCACCACCTGGCGCGCGAGCTGGCCCGTTCCGACCCCCAACACCAGGCACAGGCCGAGCATCACGCCCGCTTTTACGCCGGTCGCGCCCACCCCCTGCGCGCCGAACAGAACAGCCCGGAGTGGAGCCGGACGGTCCGGGAGTTGCTGCCCGACCTGCCCAACGTCCGCCTGGGCCAGGCGTGGGCTGCCGAACGCGCCCATCCGCTGGCGGTCGACTATTTTCTGAACACGGCGCCCTACCTGCTCGCCACACGCGACCTGGAGACACACCTGGCCTGGGGGCAGGCGGCGCTGCCGGTCGTCAAAGCCGACCCGGCCGCTTTCCCGGCCCTGGAGCGGCTGGCCCTCTATGGCCAGTTGCCCCATCCCGACCCGAGTCAGAAGCGAGCCTACCTGGAGCAGGCGCTGGCCATCGCCCGCGAGGAGATGGGCGAGGACGCGACGAGCTACCAGGTCTACAGCCTGTGCTGGCTGGCCCGCTTCCTGTACGAGGAGGCCGGGCAGGCGATGGAAGCGGCGCCGGTGCTGGCCGAGACGCTGGCCCTGGCCGCCGGGCCTGGCCGGCCGGCCCTGGAAACCCACGTCCTGGGCGAGGTGGCGAGCTTTTTTCTCCTGCTGCAGGACCGGGTCGGCCTGGAGGCGATGGCCCTTCGTCTGCCGGCCGATCCGCCGGGGATGCACGCTGCCGGGCTCAGTGGCGCCCACTACCACGGTGTGCGCGCCGACGTCTTGCGCGCGGTGGGCCGTTGGGCCGAAGCCGAGCCCGCCTACGACCAGGTGATCGCCCTGCACGACGGCATCGGCGACGAGCGGCATGGAGCCACGGCGCGGCTGTGGCGGGCGCTGTGCCGGGCGCGGCGCGGGGACGTGGAGGGCCGGGACGAGGACCTGGCGTGGGTGGGGGAACGGCGCGGGTCATCCGTGGCCGGCCAGGTGCGCTACCAGTTGACCGTGAGTCAGCTGGCTTTGTCTGCGGGAGAGGCACAGCGGGCGTTGGAGGCTTTAGAGGCACTGCCGGAAGGATGGCAGGCCGAACTCGATAGCTCGATGGGGCGCTCGCGGTACAGCCTGGCCCTGGAAGCCTGGTTGATGTGGCGGCAGGTCTACCTGGCCCTGGGTCACAGCGCAGAGGCAGAAGCAGCCGCCGCTCAGGTCCAGGCAGCAGCCCAGGCGAGGGGGTTCGTTCTTCGGTTCGAGGAGGACCAGGCTGTTGGAGAAGCTACGCTGTCTACAGCACCAGACCTGCTGGAGCAGGTGGTAGGTGGGCGGCCGCCCTTGCTTCAATGAACCTACCCTGGCGGTGGCGGTGGCGGTGTGGGATCCGGTGGATCGCCGCCGGTGACCACCCAACGCAGACAGAGCTCCTCGTCCATGCCTGCCTCCTCTCCTGTGAATTGAGAGTCGGCCGGCCGACGGTGCGAGCCCCCGGGTGGGAAGCTCACCTATGAGTCTACCACACTTCTTTATGACGGAATATGCAGTTTGATGCAAACTTGCCGGGGGAGACCCGCCTGTCTGCGTGTGGTATCCGCTGGTAAAATCCTCTCAGCAGTCCTGAAGTCGGTCCAGGGCAACCCAAGGTCATGCCAGTGTGGGATAGCTGTCCCGTTGTGGCGATCTATAACGGCCAGAACCGGAGATCCGGTCGCTGGCATCTCAATTGTGTTTGGTTGGCTTGGGCAAACCCGGGAGAGACCGGGCGATCAACTGCCGGTCCTGGTGAGCCGCTGAGAGGAAAGTGCTATTTGATCATGGCGATAGTCGTTGCCGTAATGGCTTGGCCCCACTGAAAGATTGTTGCGATTGGCACAAACGGCGGGATTCTACCACAGTTTGGACGGGAAGCCAAAACAAAGTGGTTAAGTGTCACTTCCTCCTCTTCGATGAACAGAATACTGACACGTGGACCGTGGTTGCCAGTGCGTCTGTCATTTCGCACGTGATGTCTCGATGATTCCAGGCCATGCCCATGCAGGATGTAGAGTACAGACAAGATGCCAACTGACGTCGATGTAGTTTGCCTTTTGGCCACACGGGTGGTATAATTATGGCAAATCAGCCAGAAGATACTTTGTGGCCTATCTGCAAACAAGAGGCGTATCGGGAGCACACATTCTTATGTCTCTGGTCGAACATCCCTGGCCTACCTTCTTGGATACATCTAGCAACGACTTAATTCAAGATTTCTTTGTACCGGCCTTGGCTCGTGCTATACACTACGATCGTGGTGTTGGGTATTTCAGTTCAGGTTGGCTGCGTGTCGCTGCGGATGGCATGATCCAGTTCGTCGCTAATGGTGGGACAGCGCGTTGGGTGACAAGCCCTATTCTAGATGAATCCGATTGGGAAGCGTTGCAAGCAGGCGATGCCGCCCGCACCGATCCAATCTTGCAAGCAGCCATGGCTCGAAGTGTTGCAAATTTGGCCGAGACGTTGGAGAGAGACACCCTTTCGGCACTGGCGTGGATGGTAGCAGATGGAATTCTAACCTTCAAACTTGCATTGCCACGCAACAAACTGGATCAAGGTGACTTCCACGACAAGTTCGGTGTCTTTGCCGACGCTGACGGCAACCAAGTCAGCTTCAATGGATCGTACAACGACAGTATACAAGGAACCCGGAACTACGAATCTATCAAGGTTTTCTGCTCTTGGTACCCAGCCTTTGCTGGCCTAGTTCAAGCGGATGCCGAACGCTTTGAGAAGCTATGGAACAACCGAGATCCTAACGTGCAGGTCTTCCAGCTTCCTGAGGCTGCCCGGGCTCAGATCTTGAGGCTTCGCAAGTACGAGCGACCTTATCCAGCGCAGAACCAAGAGGAGCTCCTTGCAATCCCAGAAGGTCCAAGCTCCTATGTCACATCTCAGCCAGCGTATCCTCATCTTCCACCTTACATTACACTTCGCAGCTATCAAGAGGAGGCCATAGCCGCGTGGTTTAGCAATGATTGCCGGGGATTGCTGGAAATGGCTACTGGCACCGGAAAGACAATCACGGCCTTGGCTGCCTCAGCACAATTGTATGACCGTGAAGAAAGACTAGCTGTAGTCATTGCTGCACCATACCAGCATTTGGTTGATCAATGGCATGAAGAGGCCAAAGCATTCGGTTATCAGCCCACACTAGCTTATCAAAGCAAGGTTCGGTGGCTGGATGGATTGAATGGTCAAGTTGTAGAATACAATGGCGGCTACAGATCGTTTATCTCAGTCATCACCACGCACAGCACTTTCATCAGCCCTGAATTTCAGAATAGCATTGCCCGCTTGTCTGGACCATCACTGCTCATTGCTGACGAAGCTCATCATTTAGGAGCTGCACGTAGCCGTCAGAACTATCCACGGCATATCCCCTTTCGCCTGGCGCTTTCCGCCACACCTGACCGTTGGTTCGACGATGTAGGCACTGCTGCACTGCGATCCTATTTCGGTGAGACGGTCTTTGCTTTTTCCTTAGAGAAGGCAATAGGTGTCAGTCTAACGCCGTACTATTACCACCCACACTTGGTATCCCTCACCGATGAGGAAATGGAACGATATGAGGAGCTGTCGGTCAAAATCGCCAGGATGATCGGCCGGGAAGACGAGCAGAGCCAGGAAATCCTCAAGATGTTGCTGATTCGGCGATCTGAGCTACTCAACAAAGCCGAGAACAAGCTTTCTGTTTTGTCTGACCTGGTGGATGCACAGGATGATATCGAGCATACTTTGTTCTATTGCGCACCTGGGCAGATTGACGAAGCGTTGCGTCTACTAGGATGGGACAAGGGGCTTCTAGTTCATCGTTTCACAGCACAGGAAGACACAGGGGAGCGCCAACAACTGCTCGCAGACTTTGCCAAAAGGGATCTGCAGGCGTTGGTAGCCATGAAGTGCCTGGACGAGGGAGTTGATGTACCCAGTACTCGCACGGCCTTCATCCTGGCTAGCAGTAGCAATCCTCGTGAATTCGTTCAACGGCGTGGGCGCATTTTGCGCAAAGCACCAGGCAAGGAATTCTCAATCATTCATGATCTGATAGCGGTGCCACCAACGGCTTGGATTACGTCGCAGGATTCACCCACGTTCGATGTCGAGCGTAGTATCATGCGCCGAGAATTGCAGCGTTTCAAGGAATTTGCCAATCCTTCCCTCAACAAGCATCAGGCACTGGACGTGATCTGGGATATTGCCAAGCGGTATGGCCTGCTAGACTTTTAGGAGAGAAAGGCGATGCTGAAAGATAGACTCAAAGAGCTATTCGAAGACTACGATCCTGCCATTCAGGCCGTGATTTCAAGCGTCCTCTCGGTGGAGCAAGAGCATATTTCCATGCAGAAGCCACGTGTCAAAGACGACATTGACTACATCATCGATCTTGTGGCCAACAAGGAATTGAGTCGAATAGGTACAGAAGAGCCTACGGAGTCATAGAGCTATGAAGCTAGAACGGATCACGATCGAAAACTTTCGCCAGTATCATGGAAGGCAGCGCCTAGAGTTCGCTCGGGATGAGCAACATCGGGTCACTGTTATTCATGGTGTTAATGGTGCAGGCAAAACGTCTCTGTTTCTTGCGATCAATTGGTGTTTATACGGCAGAAGCGTTGAAAACATCAAGGTGGTCGAGAACGTAGGTGAGTTATTAAGCAAAGAGGCTGTAAGCCAAGTAACGCCGGGGCAGCAGGTACGTGCTTCGGTCGAACTTGCGTTTCTGCACAACGGGGAGCGCTATCTGGCCAGACGCGCCTTGCAGGGAACTAAACAAGTGGATGGTAGCATAGATTACGACAGCACTGACGATTTTACCATGATGCGTACACGATGGGATGGTCAGGCTGAGCGAGTTAACAACCCAATTGGCACAATGAATGCCATCCTGCCTGTAAATGTGCGGGAGTACTTCTTGTTTGACGGCGAAAAGATTGACAACTTTGCCAAACCAGAAGCTGCTGAACAGGTCAGACAAGCTATCTATCTTGTACTCAAGTTGGAAATACTCGAGCGTGCTCGCAGACATCTAGAAGCAGTTGCATATGACTACCGCAAGGAGCTAAAAAAGATCTCCGGCAAGGAGTTGCGCGATCTCATAGAGCAAGACGAGAAAGCTCGCGCAGAGCGTGAAAAAGCGGAACATAGAAGATCCGAACTCACTCGAGAGATCGCATCTGCTCGGCGCAAGATCGAGGAGATTGACCAACAGTTGCTTGAGACACAGAATGCCAAAGTCCTACAACAACAGCGAGATCGCGTCGAGCGTGAATTAAGGCAGCGACGCTCCGATCTGGATGGGGCAGTAAGCCAGATTCGTGATTTGGCAACTGCTGCCCACTTTGTCATTGCACAGCCGGCGATTGATCATGCATTGCACATTCTCAATGAGAAGCGTGAACGCGGCGAGATTCCTAGCAGCATCCGTCAGCAGTTTGTGCAGGACTTGATAGAACAAATGCGCTGCATCTGCGGCCGTCCTTTTGCTGAAGGCAGCCCCGAACATCGGCGCTTACTTGATCTGATGAATAGCAGCGTGCCAGGTTCTTTGGAAGACGATGTTCTAAACACGAGTGCAGAACTGCGAACATTCAAGGAACGTGTTGAGAGAGATCTGGCTGATCTGGATACAGGGATGAAGCGCCGGACAGAATTGGTAGATCTGATCAAGGCTTTGGTTGCGGAGTTGGACGATGTCGGGCGCCAATTGAAGGGATCACCATTGGAGGAGATCAGCCAGTTGGAGCAAAGGCGCCAGGATTATTTGGCCGACATCGATAGCTACAACATCGAAATCGGCTCACTGGCCGAGCGGATCGAAAAACTGAATAAGGAGATCTCTCGCCTGGAGAAGGAGATTGCCAAGGCTCGCAAGGATGAGGTGCGCGAGCGATTGCTAAGTACCAAGCTCGAACTGGCTCAACGCGCAGCAGATGCCATCGGTGAGATGTACCAAGTATTCGCTGACGATATGCGTGAACGGATTGAAGCCAAGACACAGGAGATCTTTAAGCAACTGGTATGGAAGGACAGCCACTTTCAAGACATCCGGCTGGGAGAAGACTACAACTTGGAAGTCATTGACCGCTATGGTCTACCAGCGCGTCCGGAGCTTTCCGCTGGAGAGCGCCAGGTCCTTAGTCTTTCGTTCATCACGGCCATGTCACGCATTAGCGAGGAAGAAGCGCCTCTGGTGATGGATACCCCGTTTGGGCGTCTGTCCTCCAACCACCGCAACAGCATTACCGAGCATCTACCGAAGCTAGCCGATCAGTTAGTTCTCTTCGTTACGGACGAGGAGTTGCGCGATCAAGCGCGAGAAAACCTCGATCCATACATTGGGGCCGAGTACCGCTTGCATTTTGATCGAATGACAAGTTGCACAACCATTGGAGAGATTAAGTAATGACCGAAACTGAGCTTGCGCGAACTGATCGTGTCAACATCGACGATTCGGTGATGCATATCTATGACGAGCTTACAGAGGATCCAAGCGTAGAACAATCTCCTTTTAAGACAAACAAAGATGTGTTTATGTTTGCTGCGTGTCTAGGGTATGCAAACGGCAACCGGCGGCAACTGCCAGCGGGGAAGAAGCATACCATCCGTCGCGAAGTTTTCACCGAGAGTGACTTTACTGTACTGAAAGCGATAGCTATTGCCTCAACCGATGGAGTAGATGTCTTGCTACAGCTGGGTGATATTCTTACCATTGCTGAAGAGTACGCCCATGCGGGAATCTACGATCTCAAATCGTATTTGCTCGATCAGGGCGGCAGACCTCTGTGGAATTTGGTTGGCCTTACTAGATCCAGCTATTCTCCGAAATGAGATGATGGGAGCAAGAATATACAATATGTCCTATGTAGCCTGGCCTTTTGCCATTTCCGTACACGCTTCGGAATTAGGTTCCGTTTCGTACAGTTTCAGGTCCTTTGTTCTGTAATCGGTAACTGGAGATGCAAGCATTTCAACCATAAGCGGCCGAATGTAGAGCGTTCTTATGAATTGCACGAAGTCCAAGTGCATGAATAAGTGACGCCTTTGCCTTCCAGCCAAATGTGAGCTAGAGAGAATAGGTGTGAGACCATGTCTGTAAGTACAAAGATCGAATATGCGGCACTCGATGAACTTTACCTTGATCCCAAGAATCCTCGCTTGGGCCGGCACAATGTTGCAAAGGGACTTTCTCAACCAGAGATCTTGGATATCATGAAGACCTGGACTCTCGAAGAACTAGCTCTGTCCTACCTTGAGAACGGAGGGTTTTGGACACATGAAGCTCTGCTTGTTGTGAAGGAAGAACTCCACGGTGAGCCGCGACTGGTTGTAGTGGAAGGCAACCGCAGGCTCGCTGCATTGATGCTACTTAGAGATACTTATGAAGAACATCCTGTGTCCCCAAAGTGGCAGGAAATCAGTCAGAGTGCAGATTGTCCATCGGGCCTCTTCTCCGAGATACCATACCTTCTTGCTGATTCACGAGCAGATGTGCAGTCCTTCTTGGGTTTTCGACATGTCACCGGGATCAAGCAGTGGGACGCAGACGAAAAGGCAGGTTTTATCGCCAAGTTGATCGATGAAGAAGGATTGACATATGAGCAGGTGATGCGCAAAATAGGCAGCAAAACCCCAACAGTCCGAAGGCACTACATTGGCTATCGGCTATTGTTGCAGATTGAAAGTTCGGTAGAGAACTTTGAACCTGAATTCGCAGAGAACCGTTTCGCAATTCTGTACATGTCGATTGATACTGAAGGTGTCAGACAATTCCTAAACATTGACATATTTGCAGAACCCGAGGCAGCTAGAATACCTGTGCCTGACGAATATCTGGAAAACCTGGCGGACTTTGCATCTTGGTTATTTGGCACCAAAGATACACTCCCACTGGTGACTGACACTCGCCAAGTAAGTGCGTTTGGGCGGATTCTTGAGAGCGTCGAAGCTGTCGAGTATCTTCAACGCACATCACGGCCGAACTTTGATGTCGCATTCCGTATAGCTGGCGGTGATGAGGCCGAGATTACTCGATATGTAGAAGAGGCAGCGGATAGTCTGGAATTGGCTCTCACGCGTGCTCACTTGTACAAGAATTCGGTACAACTTAAGAAGGCAGTCCGTCGTCTGGGAGCTGACTCGCGGCAGCTTTTGAGCATTTTTCCAGAGATATACCAAGAAACATTCAAAGCAGAACAGGGAGCCCACTGATGCTTACTATTCCTACAAAGGGGTTTGCCCGCTCAGTGAACAAACACAATATACGCCTCGATATCCTGTGTGACTGGATTGAAGCAAGCACTCTTCTACTCGAACGAGACCTATCAACCAGCGACGTAGCTGATGTCTTGATGGAAGCGGAGTTATATACATCGGAGGATTTTTCTCGTGAGATAGTGATGAATGCGTGGAACGAGTTGGTTAGGCGTCGGTATTGGATCGGAGATTCTTGCGGATTCACTATTGATGGCAGATCTGTTCGACCAGTCGGGAAGTGGCAACATATTCCAGCCCAAGTCTTCTGTGTAGTCCTGTCGCTGGCACCCTATTACGACTGGTGGTTCAAGACATTCGGCTCAGACTATACCGAACAAGGAGATCTGTTTGAATTGCTCACCAAAGCATCTTTGGAAGCACAGTTTAATGGCTGGGAGATTTACCAGACAGGTTGGACCCGGACCAACACTAGCGGACTGGTGTCAATCGTCAATGAGGTTGCAACTCGCTTAGGAGAGGAGCTCGTTCATCCCGAGCTATGGGACACGGCTAACGCAAAAGAAATGGGCTTGGATCTGTTATGTTATCGCCGGTTTCCGGATGATCGGCTTGGTATCCCCGTGTACCTTATGCAATGCGCAAGTGGTGCAGACTGGAAACCCAAACTACGAACGCCAGATCTCAACGTATGGAATGACATGATCTGCTTCAGAAACAACCCCCAAAAGGCTTTTGCATCTCCTTTTTCATTTCTTGACACGGAACACACGCAGAACTGTGTTTGGGTCAAGGGAATACTGCTGGATCGCTGCCGGCTGCTAGCGGCGGCGCGCTATACTGAGACATGGGTTCCCGAATCCCTTGGCAATCGCTTTATATCTTGGTTGCAGCCCAGAATCGTCACTTTGTTGCAACGATCACAATAGGCAGGATCGGTGGGGAAGTGACTACATAACACGTCCAGCCCGCGCGGATGGGCTCGGCCTTGGATGGCGGTACGGACAAGAGTGGATCTACAGGAATTGAAGCTGTCTCACCGCTTCTAGGATCTGCAAAGCCGCTGATTCAATCTGCTGATCATCATTGAATCTTCCTACACCAATCCTAATCGCCTCATGAGCTCTTTGTTTACCAAAGCCGAGTGCCTGGATGACATGTGATGGTTCCGCTTTGATCGTTGTGCATGCTGAACCTGAGGAGATTGCTACCCCCTTGAGCCTAACAATGAGAGCTTTGCTTTCCACTCCCGGCAGACTCAGGTTCAAATTGTGAGGGAGCCGTTCGGTGGGATGGCCATTTAGCTGAACTCCTTCTATTCCCTGGGCCAACTGCTGATGTATTCGGTGTGTCCAGGCGCGGAACCGTACACCATCTGAATCTATCTCTCGTTGGGCAATTCGAAGGGCCTCACCGAAACCGACAATGGCTGGTACGTTCAGCGTTCCCGAGCGAATCCCTCGCTCGTGCCCCCCGCCATAAATTAAGGGCGTTAGCATCACCCGTGGATTGCTGCGACGGCGATACAGTACACCAATCCCTTTTGGCCCATAGGCTTTGTGGGCTGATAGCGACATGATGTCTATGTTCATCGTCTGAACGTCAATGGGCACATGACCTACAGCCTGAGCAGCATCGGTATGAAACAGAATGCCGCGCTCCTTGGCGATGGCACCAATCTCCTGCAAGAACGCTAGTGTCCCGATCTCGTTATTGGCTGCCATGATTGAGATGAGAATTGTCTGAGGAGTTATCGCTCGCCGCACATCTTCAGGGTCAACAAGGCCGTATTGGTCAACAGGCAGATAGGTCACCTGTTTGCCCATCTCCTCCAACCGTCTGCAACAGTCTAGCACTGCCTTGTGTTCGGTTACGCAAGTGATAATGTGGTCGCCCTTGCCAGCATACTTCTCAGCAACACCAAACAAGGCAATGTTGTCGGACTCGGTTGCTCCACTAGTGAAGATGATCTCATCGGCCCGTGCGTTGATGACGGAAGCAATCTGTTCTCGCGCTCGATCCACTGCTTGCTTGGCTTCATACCCGTAGTTGTGGTCAATACTAGCTGCGTTGCCAAACAACTCCGTGAAGTAGGGCAACATCGCCTCTAGCACACGAGGATCGAGGGGTGTAGTCGCATTGTGATCCAAATATATGACATCTGATGGCATTGCTCAGCTCCAGAACATTACACGCTGATGAGTTCCCCGGGGGAATCATCCGCGCCGGAAAAAGTATCACTACTCTCTCCGGAATCAAGAAACTCCCGAGGCATCAGCAAGGCCAAGTCATTGATGGACCGTACTCGCTTGTACAGTAGTAGGACGCCTCTGTTCACATGCGCCCTAAATTGGGCCGATAGTTCGTCGTTATCTAGAGGCAAACCATCCTGGTAACAACGCTCCTTGATCAAGGCAACAAACAACCTGTCCCAAGGCCCAGTCAAGGTGTGGCGGTCGATCTCCCGGTCACTGTCAGGTGGATAGTCATCGGGATGCGGTATAGAAGGGTCATTCAGGGATAAGCAAAAACCAATCCGGCACAAGATGTTGGGTGTGAGTCCTGTTCGCCCCTTCAAGATGCTCAAGCGGTTGGAGACCTCCTGACAAACACGAAGGCGGTTCAGTTTCATCGGCTGATAGCCTCTTCAGAAGAGAAGTCGTTGGAAGGGATAGTCTCGCGCACTTTTGTCCTGCCTTGCTCTGGATCATAGGTCAAGTAATAGATCCGCGAGATCGCTGGCGCCAATCTGGACACCATCTGGCTATCGATTTCCGTGTCTGTGGCCAGTAGAACAACTTGGTGACTGGCACGAGGAAAGTAGTCCTGGACCATGCTCAGGCGGTGATCGCTGTCTAGCCTTCCTAGGGGTGTGTCGATGATAACAGGCATGGGGATCCTTGACACTTCCCGCAGTGCCCAAATGGTTGCCATAGCCAGAATCTGCTTTTCTCCTGCGGAGAGCTGACTACGCTCAAAAGGTTGATGTCTCCGGTACAAGGTGCTTTCGTAGGTATCAGGGTCTATTTTGACCGCATCCACAAGAGACTCTTTGCGGCTCAGGTCATTGAAACGCCGGAGCATTGCCTTCTCCAGCAAACCTACTTTCTCCTGACCCAGTTCTTGTACATAATCCTCCAAGACAAGCTGGGTTCTCGTTGCCAGTTGGATCCGCTGATCATGGTGTTCCCGCTGTGCAAGTTGTTGGCGCAATTGCCTTAGTCTGTGCCGTGTTTGCTCAAGCTCGTATTCGACTCGCCGGATTTGTTCGGCCAGATCCTCATCTGCCATCTGTAGTTTGCCAAACTTTTGGTTATAGCCATGCAGCTCTTCAACTAAAGGCCTGAGTGCCTCGTCTGAGGGTACCAACTCCAATTCTTGATCGACCTGCTGAAGCCTTGATCCCAGGAGATTCAGATGGGTAACGACTCGACAAAGCTGTTGAGGGACTTCGGACAGGGCTTGACTGACCCAGCCCAGCAATACCTGTCTGTCTTGATCGGATACCTGCAGAATGACGTCCTGTGAAGTGATATCGTGAGATGGTATCGATCTTTTCAGTGTGGCTTCAATTCTGGCCAGCAGCTTCTTTCGATCTGGCTCATTCAGCGCCACGGTCATGTCAGCCCAGAATGGAGCGGAATTGACCTCCGCTTGGATCCGAGCCAGTTGGTCCTCCAGAACCTGCTCTGTTGCTACTCCCCTCTCATACTCCTTCTCTAGGAGCAGCCGTTCAGCCACTCGTCGGCACATTTCGGGAGCAATAGCAAAAGGGACTAGGCCACTACACATTTCCTGCGCTTCGCGATAACGCAGTTCCATTTCCACTTCAAGCCGTTGGCGACTCGACCTCAAATTTTCCAATCGTTCAGCAAACCATCGCCCCTCACTTGCAATCCGCTGTTCTTGATAAGAGATCATTCGTTGTGTCTTGGTCATCGACTCGCGGTTTGCCTGTTTTTTCGTCTGCAAATTTCCCAGCCGACCCTCAAGGTCTGCGATAAGCAGAGTGATTTGCTGTAGCTCGTCTTGAAGGGAGTCTGCATCCTGAGTTTCGATCTTGCGAGAGAGGTAAATGTCCAGATCCTTTTGGAGCTGCTCGACCAGGTTGAGACCAAACAAAGTCTTTACTGTATCGGCTAGAAGACCATTGCTAGTACCGTCCAAAGCCAGCATTTGCAGCCTTTCGCCATCAAAGAAAAAAATATCTGTCATTGGGGGAGGCACTAGTTCGCGCAGGAAACTCTCTTTGTGGCGGTCGGTGTCAAAGTCAACCAACTCTTGATCACCTTCCCAGATTCTGAGTGTTTGCTTAACTCTCTCCCGAACCAGGTACCAACTGCGCTCGATATAGTAGACCTGTTTTCGCCCTACGCTCACATAATCCAAAAGCACTCCTACTTTGGCAGACATGGGGCGCTTGGCTGAATTCAAGGGTACATGGATACGTTTGACAAGATGGCTGTCATATGTGGCCCGACTGACCCGGCTACCTATGGCCAAAGATCCATGCAAGCACAAGCGAATGGCCTCAATAAGAGTCGTCTTGCCGGCGCCATTTTTCCCACTGAGTAGGATAATTGGCCGATTGAAGCCGTTCAGTGGTACTGGGGCCAAGTCAAAAACATGTTCACCACCGTATATTCCGAAATCAGTCAGCTCAACTCGCCGTATGATCATGCCGTCTCCAATGGCTCATTGATCCGTTGTTGGCGAAGTTCGATTCCAGCCTGAATCTCTTCAAGGGTACGCCAATCCTCGTCAAAGATGTTCTCTATAGTTTTATGAATCAGGCCGCGTCTACGCATACCGTAGTACTGCCATTCAGCGTCTATCAGCTTCTGCGGTAGTTGCGTGGGGATATCATATGTGGGGGCAACACGTTGCAGTAATTCCAACTCCAATTTGCCAGGCATGCTCACGTCGTTGTAGTCCCAGCCAAGAGCTTGTCCTGTCACTTCCTCATGTATCGCAGGTAGAGAATCTGTCCAGTCTCCCCGCTCTGTCAACCACAGGCGCCGAATCTCTCGGAGTTCGTTGCTGCTGATCAAAGCGTAAGCAGGATCGTATTTTTGCATTTTGATTTGAGTCTCGAGCAGTCGGCGCAGCATCTGCTGCGACATCTCAAGTGTATAGGTTCGCCATCGCAGCCCTCTGTCTGTTACCCTGACACGCCCATCACGCCCTTTGAACTCCCGCTGCTGCGGTTTCACAAGAGGATCCTGTGTAGAAGCCAGGTAGTCTCTGAAGTCGAGGAGTGGTATCATCCACTCTTCTCCAGAATCGATCATGGCTTCCATTGAGCGATCTTGATCAACCACTGTGCATGTCCAACAGCCGAAGCGACTATTGCCACAGGGTGGCGTTGTATCATCGACTACCAGAGGGCATTCTCCATCCTGACCAGAACGGTACAGAGAAGCCAAGTTGCGATTATCACTCCCCCACGGGGAAGCAATCTGAAGTAGATAGGACCAAACGTCATCTTTGGAGAAATCGCGTATTGGCATGTATACCCAGGCGCCAGGTAGTTGACCATGAACCTCCAGTCTTTTTCCCCGAAAGCGATATTCTTTGATCACACGATCCCGCTTGGAGCTCTCACCCTTACGCACTCCCAATACCAAGATCACTTCTCCGTGCGCTGCAACCTTGTCTAATATGAAGCGATTGGAGGCATTGATTTTCAAACGCAGGGTGCACCAACGGAAGATGCTACTGGGGGCAGGATATCCACGGCCAATTAGGTTCACCCAGAAAGTATCATCCAAAACTGGCGCCAATTTATGAAACTCGAACGGCAATTCGAGCTCAGCAGCGCGCTTCTCCATTCGCCTGAGTGAATCGTTGATGTAGTCGATGATCACAGGTGTCTCGACGAGCGTATCTGATGATATGACATAGACTCGCTTCTGTCGCTCTTCAACTGGCAACCCTGCCAAGGCATTCCAGACCAACTGCAAAGCAGCGGTTGAGTCCTTGCCTCCACTGTATCCAACCACCCAGGGATATGGCTGGCTCCGATACACTTCACGGATCTCGGCATGGATGTCAGCGAGCGGGCGGTGTTCAAAGATCGATGTCCCATTCAATTGTATGTCGGTCATAGTGAGGATCATCCTTTGTCTTCAGATAGATGTTGTGTGAAAGCTATCCTCCAGTTGCCTTTCTTTTTGCGTTAGCTCCAGTTCCAATGTCATTTTCAGTAGATTTGCAGTCAGTTGGACATGCTGGCGTGTTTTGCTCATTTGGCCACCACTCATCGCCCTTCCTTCCCATACTTGAGCATTGCTCCTGGACCAGTTGATTTGTTTGAGTTTCTGCAACCTCTCGGGCCAGTCATTGGGGTGAGCCTGTAGCAAGGCTCGACCGGTTATCCCCATTGCATGTAAAGTAACTGCATGGGCATGAACGTAATTCTGCCTAAGTTCTGCAGCACTTACCTGATGCCCAATTGCCAATTGCCACTCTGGAATTACATCCAACAGCTCGTTCCAGAAGCGTAAGGCCAAATCTCTTTCCACTTCGCTGACAAGCTCGTTTTTCTTCTTGTCCAATAATTCACCTGTTGCCCTGAAGATCGCATTCAGGCTAAAGAGCTTGATCGAACGGTTGGAGATAGTCGTCTTCTCCTTCTCGGTTCGATCTTTGAAGGGAAGCGCGTGATCGGCTAAGTAGCGAGCCAGTTCAGCCAAGGGGTCACGATAATCATAGAGAATCCCCAGGGAGCGAGTGGGGCGCACTGCATGCTTGTTGAGGTCGGAAAACAGTTGTTGGCTGCGGCGCAGAGCAACGTCTACGTAAAAGACGACGGCGATTGTTTCCTCTCCCAAGTTGGGCTCTTCCTCCAAGGCTGCCTCAATGGCAGCGCGGCGATGCTGACCATCATTGATCAAAAATCTCGCCGACATCGGAACGATCAACCTCCCCACGTCCGACGTACCATCTCCCATTTCGGCTGGCTCGAAGCGCACTTCACCGTCGATTGACGCTGTAATGGCCGAGAAGGCATAGTCGGTTTGGTTTTCCAAGATATAGCGAGCGATGTCTGGCACTCGAGTGCGGTTTATAGTTCTTTGCGCACGTAATTCAGGCGGGATAGGAGCTTCGTCAAAAAGGAAGATTCGTGGCAGCAGCTTTAGCGGACACATAGCGACATAGTATTCACAGCCGGCTTGAATGCCTCGCAACGCTGGAAATGTATAGGTATATCCGTAGGACGTACTCATTCCTCCCTCTGGAAGTTTGTAGATTCTACCTGGAAGTATTATACAATGGCTTTCTTGGGGCGTCAAGGTGTCGAAGAGGCGATTTTTCCGTCGGTGTGGCCCCAAAGCGGTATGATGCTCAGAATCATACAACAGTAGGCGCAGATGGTCAACCGTTCGATCAACCTGTGCAAACTGCCTGGTTGTCATAGAGGAAGATATGACAGGTGAGGATAGCCCGTATCGCGTAATCTACTGGTATGCAGGTGACGAAAAAGACAGTCCATGCCTATCCTCCCAGCGGGCAAAGCCCTCTATCGGCGGTTCTTTGTCTTTCTTCCCAACGATGGTATAATAATTCTGCGAGCATCGAGTCCTGCACAATGTCCAGGCATCGAGTGTAGGTTCATGGAGGCGTAGAAAAAGGGTGATTGCAACCCCGTCAGGGCAAGAGCTATTGATCCAATTGGAAACGGCATTGCATCGCCTGGTGGAGAGTTTTCGGGAAGAACCCTATCGATACTTCACCGAAAGCGACGCGGTTACAGCGTTGCAAACCTGGGTTGCTACACGACCGGCGTTGGCACAAGTTTGCCAGACTGCTGACGGCTTTGCCACCGGCGTGTTACACCGCGAGTGCCCTACTTTCTTTCGCCTGGACGACAAAAATCCGACGAGGCGAGAGAGACGGCCTTACGGACGTGGGCACTATGACCTGGCCATTCTCAATCCTGCCCTTATCCAGGGGAATGACGCGGAGATTGTGACCAATCGGCGATTTCGGGAGGAACATTCTTTCTTCACACCGCCACTGGTCGCGGCCGTCGAGTTTAAGCTGTCCGTGCAAAGGTGGAAGCCGGGCAAAGACACTCTCATCAAGCAGGAGCTGGGCAAACTCCGCCTTGCCCTGGAATCCCCATCGGACACCGACGCTGCTTACATGTGCATTCTCTGGCGTGATGTGAAATCGGAGCCAATGCCTCCAGATGCCTGTGAAAAGACAGTGGACGAAATGTTGAGTGCATTTCCTGACATCCGAGCCGTTTTCGCTATCTGCTGGCCTCACGTTCAACGAAAAGCGTTCGTGCACTACGCCGGCCCGTGGAGCACCGCAGAAGCAGATAGGTTCTGATCGAGGAGTTGACCCGGAGGATGATGCCCATCATGACGGTATTTCCGCTCTTGCTGGGCAGGACATCGATTCAGCAAAGAGGTGTCACGTGAGCAAAAGGAAACCGCCTTCACAGAATCGGAGACGCCAGCGACCACCAGGGCAGAAGTGCCCGCCCTCGCCCGCCCGCGAAGTGCAATTGGACGACGTCGTTGACATCATCTTCAACCCGGTCTATGGCTACGGCCGCCTCTTGTTGCCAACGGACACCGTCGTGGCCCACGTTCTGCTGCTGAACCGGGCACTGGCGGAAAGGCAGAAATCCCTGGGGCGTGCGTTGACCCTGGAGGAATTGGACAAGGAGTACACGGACCTGATGGATTGGCTGGTGGCCCAGGACCTCTGCTGGCACGAGCAGGACGTGCCGGCGATCATCTCCAAAGAGGAATGGCTGCAGGCGCAGCAAACCGCCATCCAGCAGTTGGCGGAAGGCAAAGAGGTGATTTGACGGTGGGGAGGCGTTGAGCATGGAGGATCAAATCGTCGAGGACCTGACCTTGTTGTTGCTCCATCTGACCTCGTGGGAAGAGCGGATCCATAAGGAGCTGACCATCCACCGCGCCTGGAAGGGCTTTCGCTTCGAAGCCCTGGACGCGCTCGAAGAAGCCGGCTACCTCAATCAGAGCCGCGGGGCCAAGTCGGTGACGCTCACGGAAGCCGGGATCGAACGGGCGCGGGCGTTAGCAGCCAGGTATCTCGGCGAGGCCGCCGAAAGTCAGTGAATCCATTGGCACGAGAGATATGAACATGAACTACGAACAGTTCCGCGTCGCCTGGTATGAAGCGCTGACCGAAGCCGGGATGTGGTCCTACCTGACTCCACCGACCGAGACGGTGGACCTGGGCGGGATGAGCCGCACGTACCAGGTCTACGTCCACCTTGGGCATTCGCGGGAGATCGAGCCGTTCCACGTCAGCGCCAGTCTGAGCTGGACGTGGGATGCGCTGCAGGCAGCCCGCGCGGCCACCACGGAAGAGGATGCGCTCATGCAGCTCCTTGGGGACGAGGGTCGCCACCAAGACACGGAGCGGCCCTGGCTCCGGGTGGATGTCACCCTGAGCGCCACGCTGCCCTGGGGCTCGCCCCTGCCTCTGCCAGACGCGACCATGTGGCGCGACTGGCTGGCGGACGTGACCGAGCGGCTGGAACCCCTACTGTCGACGGACTGGGAGACCCGGGACGAAAAGACGGCCATCTTTGCCACTCGGAGCGAGCCGGAGGCAGAGGTGCAGCCTGCCGCCGACGGCCAGTTGTACCTCACCGGGGTCAAGCTGTCGGCCTGGGAAGGGATCGACCTGCCCCGGCAGTGGGATGATCGCGATCGCGAACAGGACGAAGACCCGTACGAGCAACTGGCCGATTTCGTCGAGCGGGTCTGGGAGGCGATGGACGAGTGGAACCAGAGCTTGGTCCACCTGCTGCCGCAGTGACTTTCTCGACAAGGGGTGGCTGGCGCACTTTGCAGGACAGGGTTACCAGGAGGCAGGATGATCGAGTTCGATGAAGATACGGACGAGGAATGGGGCTGGTACGACGGCCAGTGTTATGCCTGTGACCTGTTGGGGCGTGTGGACGATCTGGGGCTTTGTGAGGAGTGCCGGACCAAGCTGGAGCGCGACCTGGTCCGCCAGCGGGACTGGGATTACTCGGCCTGGGCCTTCGGGCTGTCCGACGAGGGTAGGGAGAAGCTGTATCAGCAGGTGATCACGCAACATGGCAAGAAACTGGAGCTCATCGCTCCCTCTGAAGGGACCCGGAAGCAGCGTCCGGCGCATAGACGAAGGCGCAAGGGTGGCGCCCAAAACCGTAGCCAATCGACCTGAGCGGCCTGGCACGGCTGGGGAAAAAAACGGGAGAGGAATGTATCCTCTCCCGCGTTTCTTTGATTGGGCTACAACGCAAACATGGCAGCCTGCATAGCCCGATTTGCTTCAGTTCTTCTTATAAACTAACGCTATGCCTCCATAATTCTCTACTGCGATGCTATGAGGCGAGCCAGGCGACAGCTGTGAAGCTCCAATAAAGTCGTGATAAAAGTCCCCAGAATGCCCACCATGGCCTGCACCGTCCAACCAGATTGAAGCATAACCGGAAGGGCCATAAGTCGACCAACTCGACTCATAGAATGTAAAGCTCATGGGCAACTGAACAGTAAAAGCCTCGTCATACCCAGGCTTTCCGGCTTCCGCCACCAACATTATGTGCGTGGCTTGTGGGTAACGAAAGTCATAGAAGGTCACGTCTGTGTACGGGACTCCTGCGACTGTGGTCAGCACTCGCTCGAGAATTGTGTTGATGCTATCTTGTGACGAGCGATACGCGAGCCAGTCAACCATTTTTGCCGCAGGATCGTCGGCAAGATAGTATGCAACAATCCAACCATCCGTGTTAGCAAAGACGTGCACATCGTATGACTCAGGGTAGCCTTCGACAGGTACCGAACCAATGACATACTGATCTGTTTCATCTTCAACAGTGCGAAATGCACTCTTGACGCTCGATAGATCCACAGGTGAGGAAACCTGAACATAAGCAGCAATGCCCGCCTCTTCGCTCAGCATCGAGACGACGTCACCGGCATCGCCTTGAGCCGTTGACGCAGGCGGGACAAGGGCCATTGCAAACACATCTTCGGATGTAGTCCTTGATAAGTGCCCCGATGCGAAAGCCAGAATGGCTACGGTCAGGGCCAGCAGACTGATCAGATTGTGCCGGTATCCATTCATGACTGCACTCTTCTCCATCTTGACGGACGTGCTGCAAACCTGGTCAGGGCTTCTTAGCCGTGGTGCGGCCGCGAATTGTTATTAGTGCCGCAATGATTGCGCCTGCCACGCCGATTAGAGCCGCAGCGATCAATCCAAAATTCTCGATCCATGCGGCCAATATCTCGGGCGCTGTTTCTGCTTTATCTGTCGCCGTCACAGTAGGGCCTACCGCCGTTGTGCTGCTCGGAACGACTTGTGCTGAGGTACTTGTCGCAGCGATCTGAGCCACTGGAGTATCACCGTTAGTTGGCTCAGGTACTGCCATCGTCGGCATTGCAGTTGGATCTGGCACGGTAGTTGGTGAAGGAGTGGGAGTTGGTGTTGGAGCAGAGCTGGGTGAAGGTGGGACTTCGGTGGCAGTAGGTGCTTGTACTGTTGCGGTGGGCGCCACAAGCGGATCGAGTTCGATAGCTCTATTGGTGTCAGCACCTTGGATGATGATCCTGTCTTGGGCCGCAGAGCCTACAGCATCGAGGCGGGACGCAGCTATCGAGCGCAACGTGTTGGCTTCCATGACGGTAATCCGTGCAGCGAGCTGAAGAGTCTGGGGCGGGATGGAAGATTCGACACTTCGTACTGTTTCAGCCCCTTCTATAGTTATGCGCTCACCCTGCGCTTGGCCAACAAGGGGGTATATCGCAAGGACTAGCAGTATCACGGTTTGTGGAAAGTGGAAAAATCTTCTTGCTTTCACCCCATTCTACCCCATGACCCTAGATTGGACCAAGTCGGTTCTCACTTTGTGTGATTTTGACTGCTCTCATGAGTCTAGCAGTGGGAGACCTCGATTGCAGAAGCCTCCTCATCCAGCAACCAAACAACGATATGGAAATGACGAGATGAACTCTGGTGCGCGACGACTGCGTAACAGTCGATTCAATGGTAGTTCCGTGCGTGAGTGATTATACTCGAGATGGTGCCACAATGCAAGTCAGAGTTGCACTGCTTGCGGGGATTACTGGGTGGATTGTTCTACATCGGCTGGCTACAACAGCAGATGAAAAAGAGAAAGCCACGAGTGGCTCTCTCTTGAACAACTTGGCTATGGAGCAAACATTGTGAGTTGCACAGGTTGCTCCACAGGCAACCTCGTCGCATCTTCTTCAATCGCTTCAAACAGGCTGCGGAAGTAGAGCACCTTGACCTCCGGCTTGGTCCGGCGCTTGTTGCCTTTCGCCTGTGCCGGCACCCGGCCAAAGACTAACTGGCTGGCCATCTTCTCGACCGCCTGTTCGGCCTTGGCCGCTGCTTCCTCGACAGTGGCGCCTTCCCGGCGGAACTCGGCTTGCATCACGGCCTTCGCGACTGCCAGTTGCGCGTTGGCCAGGGCCGCCTCGGCCAGGATGGCCTCCACCGTCTTGTGCTGCGCCTCCCTGTCCTGCACCGCCCGCTGGGCCGCCCATTTCTGATCCACCAAGTCGTACATCTGCTCGTCCACCGTGTGGCTGGAGAGCAGGTAGTGGACGTGCACCTCGCGGGTCTGGCCTGGCCGGTGGCAGCGGTCCTCGGCCTGTAACGTCGTCTCGGGGCTCCATTCCAGATTCAGGATCAGCACGTGGTTGGCGCCGTTGACCGTCACGCCCCGGTTCAGCGTCCCCGTCCCAGCCAGCAGCACCGTGGCGTCCGACGCCTCGAAGCGGCGGACCACGTCGTTGCGGCGTCGGGTCCCGACGGTGGAGTCGATGCCCACATACGCGATGAAGCGGTCTGTAAGCGCCGCCTCCAGGGTGCGGTACAGCCCGCGCAGGCTGGTAAAGACGATGACCTTCTCGCCGGCGGCCTTGATCTCCTCGATGATCTCCAGCGCCTTGTCCACCTTGTTAAAGCCGTAGGCCACTTTCAAGCCACGTGGCGTGGGCAGGTAGGCACCCTGCAGGCGCATCTGGTCCAGGATGGCCTTGGCTTCCGCCGGCGAGAGCTCGTCGACGTTGACCATGTGGCCCCAGGCGCCGGCAAAGTGCAGGGCGCCGTACTCGTTGGGACAGGAGGCGACGTAGCGGCCCCACCACAAGGCGGCGCTGATGGCGCCCATGTTGGGGTCGGCCTTGCGCAACTCGCGTTCAAAGACCTCTTTCATCGCCCCGGTGACGTGGCCGACCAGCAGGTCGTGTTTGCCGGTCGGTTCCAGCCAATGGACGTGTCGAGTTTTGGGCGGTAAGTCGAGAAGAAAGTCCTCCTTCAGGCGCCGGATCGAGACAGGGGAGAGCAGCTTCCACAGGCGGTTGAGGTTGGAGACGGAGGGGATCAGCTTGCGCCGGCCGACTTCGAGCGTATCCGCATATTCCTTCGTGATAAACTGGTAGGTGGCGAACTGTTGAAGGAAGCGGGCCGAGCCGCCGCGGTAGGGGAAGGGCCAGAGGGGAGAGCCAAAGCCCAGCAGCCAGCCTGCAGACCAGAACAAATCGTGGACGTAGCCCTTGATCCAGGTTCCGGTCAGGATGGCCCGGCCGTTGGCCCGCAGGCTCCGGGCGGCCGCGCCGCGCAGGCTGAGCTTCGATTTTGCGTCTTGGGCTTCGTCGAGGAGGATGCAAGAGAACAGCGTCTTGGCCCGGTTGCTCAGCGGCCACTGATGGTAGGTGGATAGGAAGACGTCGTCGCCGACGGACCCACCGGCGCGTGCCGCCAGGTTCTGCTCCTTGAGGGCCGCGACGCGCTGGCGGCGGACCTCGATCTGCTCCCGCTTGGGGGCCTTGAGGTCCACGACGGGCAGTGTTCGCTGGGGCGCCCGGCCCATGGTCCAGGCGACGTGACCGCAGGCACGACAGACGCGTCCGCCGCCATCGCCCTCGCCCCGCCAGGCAACGCCGCACTGCGGGCAGGCCGGGATCTGGCTCTTGCGCGAGGCGTTGCAGGTGCAGCGGGCACCACGAATCTGGCGGACTGTCCCAGTGTAGAATCCCTGGCGGTCAAAGTGGTCGTGGTCCCAGGGCTCAAAGATGCCCAGGTGGTCACCCAGGCTCAGGTCCTGGTAGCTGGTCACGAAGAAGTCGGGCAAGGGCTGGCGCGGGTCGTGGTAGACGTCGCCCAGGGCAGCGTGGACGGCAGCGACCTGCTCAGATAGTTGGTCCACCTCGCGGCGGGTAGCGTCGATCTCGATCTCAATTCCCTCGGAATTGCGCGCCTTGCCCTTGTCGCGGATGACTTGCAGGTTGCGCAGGTGCCGCCGCTTGTGGGCCAGGGCGGCTTCCAGGTCGAGGCGATTCTTCTCCTGGAGCAGGATCGACTCTTCGGTCTTTAGTCGCGCTTCCAGCGCCGCCGCCTTCTCTTTGACCACCTGATCGAGGTCGCGCAGTGTGGGCTTTGCCCCTTCGGTCAGGCCCCATTCGGCGGACTGCTCGACCATCGCCCCATTCTCCAGGCCCAGCAGAGTTGCCAGGCGTTGGCGCAGCCTGGGTGCGCGCCGTTCGGCGGTTCGCACTCGTTGGCGGGCCAGCCGGTGCCGCCGCTTGTCGGCCATCAGGTCGGAGACCAGGCGGTGGTCGAGACGCCGGGCAGGGAATCCCCAGTTCTCCAGGTCTTCCAGGATGCCGGGCACCACCGAGGCGGGCGTGACGATGAGGGCGTTCCGATAGCCGCGCAGCACGGCCCAGTGGGCCATGGTCGTGGTCTTGCCTCCACCCATGTCGTACAAGAGTGCGACCGAGGACTTGGTCGCCATGCGGGCCACGTCCTGGGCCTGGGTGTCGTACAGGCGGCGGCCACCGGCGGCCTCCTCGTGCTCGTCCATAAAGCGCTCCAGGCGGTTCGTCCAGCCCTGCAGGGCGGGCAGGTCGTCCACGGTGGACACCTGGGGCAGGCCAAAGGCATCCACCAGGGCCTGGACCTGGTCGGGATTGACCTCCTCGACGACGAAGGGCTTCAGCTCCACACCGTCGTGCTCCACGGTGGCGGGCATGAAGCGCAACACCAGGTAGCCCCGGTCGACGAAGGTGCGCTGCACGTAGCGTTTCTTGCCCTCGCCTCGCTCCTGGCCGTCGCCCACCTGCTCGTCGCGGCGGAACCAGCGGCTGCGCAGTTCGTAGGTCGCGCCGGCGGGGATGGTGATCCCGTTGGGCAGAGTCGAAGTGTTCTGCGCCGTGATCGGCCCATCGGCAAAGTACGCCAGGAACTCCATTGGCTCCAGTTCGCGCAACGGCAGGCGGTCGCGCTCGTAGTGGCGGGCGCGCTGTTCGATCTGCTCCGCGTCGTGGGCTGTCAGCGAGACCTCAAAGCCGAGGTCGGTCAGGCGGTCGCGGCTGGACGCCACGCCGCTCATCAGCACGTTGGGCAGCGAGCCGTAGGCTTCGCCCAGCGGGGCATACGTCCCCTGGGCGGCGTCGTAGGCCAGGAGTGGCAAGCTATTGTAGACCTTGAACCAGGCCGACGACCAGTCGCTGCGGGCGCTCACGCCACGGGCGGTGAGGTTCAGGGGCAGGGTGGTGGTGTCCACCTCTACGGCCATGCTGAGATTTGCCACGTGCGGTATCTTGTTGTGGAAGGGGGGATGCAGGTAGAAGACCGGCGGATTTCCCGGCCCGGAGGGCTGCCAGGCGCGGAATCCGGCGTTCCGCTTTACCTGGTCGAAGGCGGCATTCACCGCCTGGACCAGCGCCGGGCCATCGCCCTCGAAGCGGCCGGTCAGCGGGGCGGGTTTCTTGTGGGTGTTGTAGACGCTGTCGGTGATGGCCACAACAAAGGCCGCGTCCACGTCGATGCCGTACTCGGCCTTGAACGGTTTGGGCAAGAGGACGTTGACCAAGACTTGAAAATGCCTCCCGAGAAAGGTTGCCGCTTTGGGATTGTTGTCGAAGAATTTGCCGCTAAAGATGCCGAGCAGCAGGCCGTTGTTGTAAGCCAGCAGCTTGGTGACCAACTCCAGGACAAAGTGCTGGCTCTCGATGTTCTGCTCGGAGCGCAGTTCATAGTCGTCGTAACCGGCACTGCAGTCCCACCAAAGGCTAAATGGTGGGTTCACGGCCGCCACCTGCCAGCGGCCCTCCGGGATCAGCGAGCCGTAGGCGACAATGTCGCCCTGGCGGATAGCGCGTTTGCCCACGGCCTCGGCGGCGATCTCGGCCAGGCGGGCGTCCAGCTCGACGCCAAAGACGTGGTGGCCGGCCTGCTTGAAGGGCACCAGCAGCCGGCCCGAGCCGGCGGTGGGATCGAGGACGTTCAGGCGGGGGCGTTCCTCGGGGATCATGCCCTCGAAGCCGAAGGCGTGGTGGGCGATGGGCGGCAGGGCTTCGCACAGCCAGCGAGGGGTAAAGACTTGTTGATGGGTATGCGCGAACATTGGCTTGAACACTGCTGCCCTAAAGCCGGACGTTCCGTAAGCGGCGTCTTCGACATCCTCGGCAGCGTCAACGTCAGCATCCTGCGGGGCAACTGTGAGTTCATGGGTGTCTTGCATCGTGTTTTTCCTCCAAGGTTTTGATGGCCTCCAGAGCACGGGCTCTCAGGCAGGCGTGTTTGACACAGGCGTGGGCTACGGTGAGCATCGTGAGATGCTCGGTCAGACCGTGATCGATGGCGAACAGGTAGCCGGTCTCGGGGTTGTGCTCGTTCAGCTTGTCCAGCATCAGCGCCACGGCCCGGCGCAGCAGTTCGGTCAGGGTCGGGTCTTCCATAGATTTTCCTCCAGGGGATGACGCACAAGAGGGGCGCTCCTTACGGGTGAGCGCCCCTCTCGGCTACATGCGGATGAGCAAGGCATCCGGCCCGCGCCCGGCCTCGTCGGGCACACGGATGGCGCGGTCCAGGACTTCCTCGGGGTCGAGATCGGGCCGGTATTGCTCCAGGGCCAACAGGACCTGGGCTTCAACGGCCTGCTGCGTGGGACCGACGAAGGTGTAGTGGTACGGCGGGGCCTTGAGGCGGGGCCAGTCGCAGCCGTAGGGTGGCTCGCTCCCCTCGCCCTGGGCCAGGTGGTAGCTGAAGGGCCGCTGGGCGAAGGCGAGGTTCACCGGCCCGCTCCGGACCACCTGCCAGTGCTGGTCCAGGTCCTCGGCCTTGAGGGGCGTGCGCCCGGCGACGGCCAGGAAGAACCAGCCGCCGGCGCGGTGGTCGTCTTAGCCGGCCAGCAGGGTGTACAGCTTGCCATTCACCAGGGCCAGGGTGCGCCCGTCGCCCGCTTTCTGGATCTCGATGATCAGGTTATCGCTCATGATCTCGTTCTCCTACACGGCCCCGGCCCAGCGGGCGTACTCGGGCAGTTGGGACAGGGGCGTGGGCTTGAACCACAGGTCGCGCTCGATGGGCAGGCCCCAAGGGCCGCGGACAGATTCCAATTCCGACAAGCTGAAATAGCCTATCTCAACCTCGAACCCGACTACGAGGCCAAACAGCGTATCGTCGCCGTCGAACTCGGTCGCAAACCACGACCATGAACTGTCCGGCGTGAAGAACTTGGCATGGACCGTGACCTGGTCGTGGGGCAGGCGGTCGGTGCTGCCCAGGGGCGGCAGCTTGGAGCGGATGGCTTTCGTCAATAGTTTCATTGTTTCACCTCCAGGGTTGGTTTAGGGCATCACGACAAAGACGTCCGAGTAGTACCAGGCGTTGATGCGCCACAGGTTCAGCGCCTCGTCGTAACAGCCGAAGGACTCGCCGTCGGCGGGGTCGCGCAGCAGGTCGTAGGTGAGCTGCAATCCGCCAAGGGGGCCGTAGTAGTGGACTTCATCGGGGTCGGAGCAGCCGTCGCCCACAGCGCGCATGGGCCGGATGGCGCCCAGGTAGAGCTCCCCGGGCGTGGGCCGGCTTGGGGCCTCGTCGATCTTGGGAATGGTTTTCATGGGTGTGATCCTTTCCAGTCACACGCGCCCGATCGGCAGGCTTTGGTCGCACAGCGGGTGCAGTCGGGCCGATCGGGGATCTCGGGGACCACGATGCGCCGGTCCCACAGGGGGCGGCCATCGTGCCGGTACAGGGGCTTGATCGATTCGTAGCCGCGTGGAGGATTCAGGCGGATCGTCGGTCCGTTCATTCGTCGTCCTCCTGGGGTCTGCCACAGTGCCAGCACGGGCCGTCGTTGAATCGGTCCGTGCCGGCGAATTGCACTTCTGCCGCCAGGCAGTTGGCGCAGTCGTCGCACAGCGAGACCAGCAGGCTTTCCTGGTCGCCACTGTGGCGGTGGTCTTCCGTGAAGTCGTAATACCAGTGATGGGTCATGGCTGAGATTCCTCTACCCAATCGCACGCGCCGACCTGGCAGCTCCTGGCCTGGCAGTCGGCGCAGTTGGGATGGTCCTCGGCTTTGGGGATAACGATGTGGGAGGACGCACAGCGGATGGGGCGACCGGTGCTGCCGTGGAGCGGTTTGATCTCGCCGTAGGCTTTCGGCTGTGACAGTTTGATCACCTTGCACCTCGCATTTCAGGGTCCAAAACCGAGACCTCTTTCCTTGAGGCTGACAAATTTCCCCCCAGACCCGACGATAATGTGGTCGAGACATTCGATGTCAAGGAGCTTGCCGGCCTCGACAGCCTGCCGGGTCACCTGGACATCTTCCGGGCTCGGATCTGGTGAGCCGGAGGGGTGGTTGTGGACGATGATTATCGAGGGACAGTTACGGCGGATCGCCTCGCGAAAGAGCTCCGAGATGCGGATCATGGTCGTGTTGACCGAGCCGACGTAGATGGTGGGGATGGCCAGCACATGGTTCTTGGTATCCAGCAGGATGGTGCGCAGGTGTTCCTGCTCCAGCAGGCTCATCTCGCCCATGACCAGGTTGGCGGCGTCGGCCGGGGTGCGGATCTGGCAGCGGTCAGCGGGCCGTTCGACGATCAGGCGGCGACCCAGCTCAAAGGCGGCCTTGATGCGGGCGGCGGTGCTGGCGCCGATGCCCGGCTGCTGCTGGAGCTCGGACATGTTGGCCCGGGCCACGCCCTCGATGCCCTCGAATGCAGCCATCAGGTTGGCGGCGTCCTGGAGCTGATGCGGGGTCCCGGCCAGGATGGCCAGCAGCTCGCTGGTGCTGAGGGCGGCCGGGCCGTAGAAGTGCAAACGGTGGACGGGGCGCTCGCTCTCGGGGAGCTCGCGCAGGGTGGGATAGCGACGGGGAGCCTTTTCGTAGGTCTGTGGGTTCAGGGCATCGGCCTCGACGGCCAGGGTGCCCAGCAGGGGAAGTTGTTGGGTCATGGTCCTTTCCTTTCTTGGGGCGCGCTCGTTTCGACCGCCGCGTCCAGCAGCGCCAGCGCGGCGCGAAAGACGGCGTCCAGGCTGCGAAACCAGCGTGTCTGGCCGTCTACTTGGGCGATGATGCCCCTCGGTAGCTGGTGCGTCACGACGATGGTGCCCACGATGGGGCTTTCGTTGTTCATGGTGTTTCCTTTCTATGCGCCGGCGCCGAGATCTCACGGACCTCGGCGCCGACATGGAATGGAGGTGAACGTTGGGCGATCAGAACAGGCTCATCTGGCCTCCTGCCGCCTGGTCAGGCGTGTCTGGCTCCTGCTCCTGTTCTTGTATGCACTGCGGTGCGGCTGCCTGGGCAGCAAGCAAGCCCTGTTCCTCTTCCCAGCGCCGGATGGCCTCGGCCAGAGCCTGGGCTGCCACGGCGCGGGCGTTAGGATGGGTGCAGACGTAGCTGTCGAACTCGAGGCCCAGGAAGTGCTGGCAACCGCTGCAAGTGCAGTATCCATTCTCGCCGGGGAAGCCGACCAATCGCGGGTGATCGGGACTGGGATTGACCGGCCCATTGCGGCGCGGGCAGGCTGTCGAGAAATCCTGGCGGATGAGGCCACACTCGCCGTTCTGGATCTTCCACGCCACGATCTGGTCGCGGGTGGGATTACTCGGCAGCTTTTTCATGTAGGACATGGTCACCCTCTCGCGTGTCGTCGTCGATGCGCCGCCAGCCGAGGTCGAGGCATTCCCAGTAGGCGCCCTCCTCGTCGCGGAGGACGTCGCCGACGGACATCGAGGTGTGGGTCAGACCCAGGTGCTCGATGAGGGAGCGGGCCTCGCCGTGGGGCGACCAGTTCTCGCCCTGCATCTTGAGCCAGGCCTCGGCCCGGCTGTCGGCCTCGATGGTGGTCACGCGGACGTGACTGCGCCGCAGCCGGGGAACGGTCAGCAGCGGGGTTCCGAGCTGGCCGCTGGCAAAGTAGGTCGGCCGGCGGGCATAGTAGACTTGGTATGTGGGCATGGTGGCCTTGGTTCCTTTCTACGTTTCGGTTTTCGTGATCCGGGTGCGAGCGCCGTCGGTTTGCGCCAGGACCGGCAGGCGGTCCCCGACGAGCCGTTCGGTTTCGAGGCGGGGNNGGTTTCGAGGCGGGGGAACCGGCCAGGGATGTGGTCGCGGTGTAGGTAGTACCAGCGGGCGATGGCGTCCAGGAGTTCGGCGCCGGCGTCGGGATCGCCATCGCCGAACCGGTAGTAGCCGGTCAGCAGGCAGTCGCGGCAGAGGCTGAAGTGCTTTGTCTTGATGCCGTGGATAGTCAGCGGTTTATCGGGGAAGAATTGTCCACAGATGTCGCACGACGTCATGTCGAGATGCTGAAAGAGTGCGGCTTGCAGTTGTTCGATCTGCTTACCCAGGTCGTTGACTGCGGCGAGGGCCTTGATCCAGGCGACGTTGGCCGCATCCGGGGGCCACGTCGTGCCGCATTGGGTACACACCAGGCCGGTGATGCTGCCGCGGATGGTGTACCACGGGTGATCGCAGTTTTCCTTTCGTCGTTTCATGGTTGTGCTCCTTGGAAATAACGCTCGCCGGGCGCTCATTCCTGATCGCCCGGCGAGTAGGGAGTTGTGTCCTCTAGAACAGAGCGAGTTGGTGCGGAGCGTTCGACTCGGACGAGTGCGGGACATAGATCTCGCCGCTGTCCAGGTCGCGGGCTTGCAGGTGACCATCGGGAGACCACTCGATCTCGGCCCGGCGAATGACGATTCTTGAGGGAGGACCTGGCTCGGCGATGGCGGCAGGCCGCGGCCAGGTGAAGGCTCGAACGAGCGGGCCTTCATCGCTGGGGTCCAAGGCATACACCTGGGCGATGACCTGGCTGTAGTCCTGGCCTTCCGGGCAGAGCCAGGCTTCCGTCTTGCCGGCCTCGTCCTCGTCGTACAGGGGCTGCCATTCCCGGCGCCGCAATTCCTTTCGCGCGTGGAGCGGCACCGGCCAGTCGAGACCTACCCCGGTGCCGTGCAGGACGGCGGCCGGGCTCGTCTCTGTCTCCGGCTCGTCGAGCAGGATGCGCGCCAGGCCGGGTTCGGCCCGGATCGCGACCGGGATCGCCTCGCCGCGTTCCTGGATCTGTCGAACGGCGATCCGGAGTGCGTCCTGGACCTGGTCGCGGCTCTGGGCCAGTTGGTCCAGGTGGGCGTGTTTGGACGTGGTCGCGGCGCGGTTGTTGCTCCTCATTCCGTGGTCGCGTTCCAGCCGCCGGGTGAGGTCCTTCCACTGGCGGACCAGCTTGGGCAGGTCGTAGGCCCGGCGCCGGCGGATTTCGGTGTCCAGATCGACGTCGGGATCGAGGCGGAAAGCGATGCCGTGCAGTTCGTTCAGGCGGTAGGCAATCTCTTTTGGGAAGCCGCTGTCGGATGCCTGAATGACCGCATCCAGCTCCAGCGCCTCGACGATGATAGCCTCGATGGTGTCGGGCTGGGATGCTTCGGTTGCTGCGATGTTGTCACGGTGGATCGTAGTCGCGCCGCCCTGGGTCTGGCGGGCAGGATGCGAGGGGGGTAGATCCGTGAGCGGGGTGTTCGTGGTCTGGCAGTAGAGCCGAATCTGTGTTCTGCCAAGCGCATGATCCCGGCGGCTGATCCGGTGTGGGCGTCCGTAGACGTCGGGGACGTGCAAGATGGCGTTTTGTTCTGACGTTCCCGGGTCGGCGGGTTCTACATTGTCGAGGTCCAAGAGCTGGTGCACCCGGTCCCAGAGGGAAGCATTGTAGCGAGCGTACCACAGGCCCTGCCGGCGGCTCCAGCGGAATTTCAGGCGCTTGAGCCCGGCGCGGATCGTCTCGTCCGGCTTGACGGAGAAGACGACCTCGATGCCTTCCTTTTCCAGGTTGCGGCGGATGATCACCCCGTCGGCGTTCGTTGTGGCCGCAGCGCCTGGTGTTTCGTTTCCTTCCGGGTGGTGGATGGCGGCCTCGATGCGGTCGACGATGCGGTTCACCGCTGTGGCCGCTTTGTCTTTGTCATAGTCGGCGCAGGGACCGAGCCCGATGCCGCTCTCCAGGATGCGGCCGTCCTTCTCGACGTGCCAAAGCTTGCGAGGCAAACAAGCCCGAAAACCAGGCCAGGTGAAGGCCGTCTCGCAGCAGTCACAGTTGTCACCCGGCGATTGCTTCGCAGTGCTCAGACTGCCACTGCGCTTCAGCAGGGAGCTGCCCGCCGAGATGTCCACGACGACGACGTAGCCGCGCTTTTCGGCGACGCCATCCCACGACGCCGGCGCCCAGTAGTCGGTCATCGGGTCGCTCCGGTCCTCGTGGAAGCCGTACAACGTCCAGCCCCGGGCGCGCAGCGCCAGCCCGAGGGCTGCTTTGGCTTTTCTTCTTTCTGTCCAATGCATCGCTTCCTCCGTTCGATCGAGATGGTACGACGCGCGGGGGGTGAGTGTGGGCCTCCAGCCAGGCTCGCTGCTCCTCCGCCGACTCACCGTTCCAGGGGTAATGGGACTGGGGCGGATGCGCGGCCAGGTAACGCCGCAGAGGGTTCATCCGCACCAACCAATAGTGGCTGGAATCGAAGGTGCACCGCCAGCCGGGGCCATGCGAGCTGTCGACGTACCGGTCGGGCAGTGTGGGGCAATCGCAGATGGGGCACGACGGGGGGATGCGCAGCCAACGCTCCGGCCAGGTATCCTCGTGCCTGCCCAGCGGGCGCTGGCCGCCGGCAGCCAGGTACTCCTGGATCAGGGGAATGGCCGGGCAAGGAAACTGCGGAGTACCGCCACAATCGCAGACGCGGTCGCGGCGGACGTGATGGAGGGTGCCGTCCGCCAGGACGAGGTAATGTACTCTACTGACCGTGACCTGGGGAGATGCTGCGGCCGGGGAGATGGTCTCGCGGAGGATGCGGCCGATGCGTGAGAGGACGTAAGTGATCATGGTCCTCCTCCGTCGCACCATGCCGTACACCATGACGTGTGGTCGCCAGCAAGGGCCTTGGGACTGCCCGATTCGCTGCAGACGCAGTCAGGGTCTGCCGGGGCCTGTGACGTCGAGGGCTTGGGCAGGGCGTTGCCCGGCATGGCAAAGAGCAGTTTCCAGACCCGCCGCCGCCACTCGGGCAGGGAGAGGTCGTCCGGTTCGATCTCCCACGGCCGGCGGCGCAGCGTCAGCGTGTCGGCTGCACAACCGACGACGACCAGGGCTTCGGCGTACTCGGTGGCCGTGTGCCCGGCCCGTTGGTTGTCCCGGACGCAGTAGGCCAGGTAGGCTGCGGAGTCCGATTGGGCCAACGCCTCGCGCAGGACCGAGATGGTATGAGTCTGGTCCCAGTCTTTCAGGTCGCTGGCCCGGTCGTAGGCCGGGTCGAGGGCCTCACGGGTGCGGCGCACGAGCGATAAATCCCTGCTGCCCAGGGCGCCGATTTCGAGCAGCAGGCTGAGGGTGTCCCCTGGATCGATGGCCAGGGCAAAGGCCCTCACAAATCTTGCCTCATTCGGAATGCGCAACAGCTTGGTCATTGGCAGTTCACCTACCTCTCTTTCTTGGAGAATGGAATTCAAGAGAGCCACAAGGCTCACCTGCCTGGCGCGGTAGCGCCAACGGCGGCGCATATCCGAATGACGGAGAGGAAGCTTACGAGGCAGAGGGATCAGGTACTTCGTTGATGCAGCATGCAATGAACCGGCACGAAGCCGGTTGACAGGCTCGAGATACTATCCGTGCGGATTGTTTTGCGAAAGGTAACCGTGAATGGCTGGGCAAACAAAAAAACCGGGACGAGTTTCCCCGTCCCGGTCATTGTAGCTTGATATCTACTTTAGCCTGCGAGTCGTTCATACTCCTCATCGATCAGGCTCTCGTCCAGCTTCTTGAAGAGCGGCTCGGGCTGGCGCAGCGCCTGGCCGGGTGGAAGCTGGCTCGGCGCCCAGGTGCCGATAGCGCCGCTGTGATCGTACGTCAGCGCCTTGTGACTACGCGTCTCTTCCTGGTACTCGACGACCTGTTGCGTCCCAAAGAGCTGCCCGTCGTAGCCCAAGTACTCGTGCAGCTTCTGAGCTGTGTGGGGCAGAATCGGGGCCACGAGCGTCTTCAGGTTGTCCACCACGCGCAGGATGACATAGACCGAGGTCGCCGCTGCAGCCGGGTCCTCTTTGATCTGGAACCAGGGCGCCTTGCGATCCAGGTAGCCGTTCGCCTCGCGAGACAGAGCCAGCGCCTCGTTCAGCGCGGCACGAAACTTACACGCGGCATACAGGTCGCCGATAGTTTCGAACCCGGCCTCGACCCTGGCCAGCAGCTCGCGGTCGGCATCGTCCAGTTCGCCCGGCTCGGGCACGCGGCCGTCAAAGCGCTTGTAGGCAAAGGCCAGCATGCGGTTGGCCAGGTTGCCCCAGGTGGCCACCAGCTCGTTGTTGTTCCGCTCGACGAAATCCTCCCAGGCAAACTCGGTGTCACGGGTCTCGGGTGCCACGGCAGTCAGGTAGAAGCGCAGGGGATCCGGGTCGTAGCGGCTCAGGAAGTAGGGCACATCGACCGTGCGGCCCCGGCTCTTGGAGAACTTGTTTCCTCTAAAGCTGAGATACTCGTTCGCAGGAACATCGTAGGGCAGGTTGAGGTCCGCCTCGCAGTCGTCGCAGTAGAGCTGGCCCACCGCCAGCAACTCGGCCGGCCAGATGACGGTGTGAAAGGGGATGTTGTCCTTGCCGATAAAGTTGTAGATCCGCGCTTCGGGATCGTACCACCACTCCTGCCAGGCATCGGGCGTGCCCCGATTGTGCGCCCACTCCACGCTGGCCGAGAGGTAGCCGATGACAGCCTCGAACCAGACATAGAGGCACTTGCCCTGGTAGCCCGGCAACGGAATGGGAATGCCCCAGTCGATGTCACGGGTGATGGGCCGGCCGTGCAGGTCCTGGACATAGTTGCGGGCAAAGTTGATGACGTTCGGCCGCCAGTGCTCCTTGTCATGGCTGAGATAGTCCTGCAGCTCGTCGCGGAGCGCCGGTAGGTCCAGGAAGTAGTGCTCGGTTTCGCGCAGCTCCAGGTCGGTGTCGCCGCTGGCCTTGCTGCGCGGGTTGATCAGCTCCGTCGGTTCCAGCAGCTTGCCGCAGTTGTCGCACTGGTCGCCCCGGGCATCGGGATACCCGCAGTGGGGGCACTCGCCTTCCACGTAGCGGTCCGGCAGGAAGCGGCCCTCCTGTGGGCTGTAGAGCTGCTGCTGCACCTTCTTGTACAGGTAGCCGTTCTCCAAGATCTTTAGAAATATGTCCTGGGAGACGCGGTGATGGTTCTCAGTATCGGTGTGGGTGAACAGGTCGAAAGTGAGGCCGATCTGCTGGTAGGTCTCCAGGAAGGTCTGGTGGTAGCGTTGGAAGATCTCCCGCGGCGAGACGCCCTCCGCGTCGGCGCGGACGGTGATGGGCGTGCCGTGGGCGTCGGAGCCAGAGACCATAAGCACGTCGTTGCCCACCAGGCGGTGGTAGCGGGCAAAGATATCAGGCGGCAGGTAGGCGCCGGCCAGGTGGCCCAGATGCTGGTAGCCATTGGCATAGGGCCAGGCGACGCCGATGTGTATTTTGCGTGGCTTTCCGTTGTTGGCCATGTTTCTTCTCCTCTATATCAAGCAAAAAAGCGAGGGAGTCCCCTCGCTCGGATTCAAGCAACCTTTGGTGGTTCCGCATAGGCGTGCGGGACCAGACGGCAAGGGACTCAATCTGGATGCATCTTCATCATCTGGGGGCGTGCCCCCATGATGCCCTTGGCCGTCGAGACTTGGCGGGTAATATTCGGTTGCGCGAATCGTATGCTGTCGAACATGACCCTCCTCACGCAAGTTATTGTAACACATATGGCCTAGAAAAGCAAACGGAGGCAGCAGTGGGTTTTCGAAGCAAAAGCACTTGGGTCAGTACCACTACGCGTAGTGGTAGATGGCATTGATACCACAACATACGCCATTTGCCGGGTTGACCCTTGGGGTTGATGCGCCATCAACCCCAAGGCAGGAGATATTGCCCAGGACTTGCCTGTCAATAATGAGTTGAAAAAACGAATATTCATTATTACAGAAAGAAACATCGGCCTGTACTGCTTCGATAACCCGCAGTGGGTGGTGTCGGTACTAGACAGTACATACTGGCCAACTAACATTGACAGGGCACAAGAAATGCGTTACAATCTTGCCAGTTCTCTTAGGCGATTCTTATGATACCACCGAACTGATTCCAGTATCATGCAGTACGAGTTGCTAACGCTTACACATAATCACTGACTGTCAAGACGAGTATCACAGAGGAGTGCATGATAGTCATCTGGATAGACTTCACGAGTCGACATTCTTTTTTCGTCATGAGCCTTCAGTTTCTTCTAGGTTATTCTGGCGCACCTGCAGTTCTGTGTACGACTTGGAGTTGAGGGGGCTAGGAGATACCCTTCATGGACACCCTGCAAGCAAAACGCGACAGGAGAAAGCATCGACGTTTCGTTGGGCGGCAAAATGAGATCGAGCGATTCAGAGACTTGGTGCGTGATGAATCGCTGGCCAATAACGTTCTGATGATCTGGGGGGTGGGAGGGGTCGGAAAGTCCACGATCCTCAGGAAGTTCGCTGACATCGCACGCGAAGGGGAAGTGCCATGGGCATTGGCTACTCTGGAAAGCGTCCGAAGTGCTTCGGAGATCATGTACGCGTGGCGTGAAGATTTCTCTGAAGAGGAATTCAAATCCTTTGATCAGGAGCTCTTGAGAATTGCTCAGATTGAATCCAAGATACGTCAAGCAGCTGGCTCTCTGGCAAATGGAACATTTCGCGCCATAGAGGCTGCAGGGCCGATTGGGGCGTTCGCCGTAGGAGCGCTTGGCGAGGAGCGCATGAAATCATGGCTAGGAACAATTCTGACCAAGCCCGAGATGGACTCGTATCTCTCTTCGCAGAAGAATCTCACTCGGAGGTTTGCTGAAGGTCTGAACGCCCTTGCAGCCAAGACACGGCTGGTTCTGTTCCTCGATACCTACGAAGCTGCTAGTAGCAGTATTGACGGCTGGCTTCGCCAGTTGCTGGAGAGCGAGATCTCTGTTAATGTGTTGTTTGTCGTTGCGGGTAGAGACAGACTGGAAGATATGAGTCTGGAATGGTCCGAATGGATGACTATCGTTGAGGAGGTGGAACTCAAAGAGTTCTCCTCTCCAGAGGCAGAGAAGTATCTAGAGTTGTGGGGTATCTCGGATCGGCATCTGGCTAGTCGGATCATGGACTTCACCGGAAACTTGCCGTGGGCATTAGAAATGACTATGGAGTCCCTTGAAAGCATTGACGATGCCCAAGACATCAGTGTGGCCAGTCCTGAAATGAGGAGGATAGAGCATAAGGTGGTCAGCCGCTTCCTGAGACAGATTGGCGAAGAGACCGATCTGCAGCGGCTTGTGGAAACTTGTTCCGTGCTGAGGTTCTTCAACCAAGACATCCTTGAACACATACTATGCACTGATGTGTCAACTCAACTCAGAGCAATCCGCCAGTACTCGTTTGTGAGGATAAGAGAAGATGGGCAATATATGCTACACGATGTCGTCAGGGAGTTCATCGAAACGGAGTTGGAAGCACGGTCACCGGTGAAGTGGCGACAGATCAACAAGAAAGCAGCCGCTTTCTATGCTAATCTAGTTGAGCAGGAGCAGGGTTACGAAAATGGTCGGTTGGCACACACAGTTGAACTTGTAAGACATACATGTGCAGTGGATGAGCATGAAGCTCTAAAGATCCTGGAATCCCGGTGTACCAGGCTTTTTGGGCCGATGTTAGAAGCCTACTGTGTTCCCATAATTGAGGTACTCCAAGAGCAGATCCGAAAGAAGCGAATCAAGGGCGAACTCAATAGAGTAAAAGTTGAGTACTTCCTCGGTCAGATTCAGCTCGTCCAAGGCAGATTCTCGGCAGCAAGGGACCGGTTCTATGCAGCTATTCGTTCGCCCATGGCTACAGGAGACATCAAGTTGGGTGCCTACGCAGCACTGTGTGACATTCTCCACCGACAGGGAGATGTGAATACAGCCTTGGAGGTTGCATTGGCAGGGCTAGCCCTAGCTGAAGAACTGCAGGATCCCGAGTCAGTTAGTCTTCTGGCAACCAGGGTAGGAGAGATGTACGGCGTACTCGGCGACCTCAGAATGTCTGAGGTCTATTGCGTCAAAAGTGAGGAATGTCTTACTCAGGTCGAGGATGCATTCACGGCAGGCCAAGTGCACTTGCTATTGGCGCACGTATATGTGTGGCGGGGTGCATACGATAGCGGAGAGCGCAATTTGCAGAGAGCGCTGGAACATTGGTCTGCTATCGGGAACGACTACGGTATCGCCCAAGTGCATAGCTCTCTGGGTTGGTTGTGTGCCCTGATTGGTCGGTGTGAAGAGGGCTTAAAGTACTGCACCAGAGCATACTCCTTCTTTGAGGAAACCATTGACCCCTATTACATGGGTCTCGTTGCTCTCAACATTGCCGAGTTCTATCGTATGCGTGAGGACATTCTGAAAGCTGTCAGCTGGAACAAGCGCGCCATTGAAAGGATGAGAGAGGTAGGCTCATTACTCTATGAGGGTATCGCAACATATCAGCTCGGACAAGCATACTACGATAGCGGGCAGTACAATGAGGCAATAACCGTTCTCGAGCACGCACTCGGGCTGGAGTCTGAGCAGATTGGAGAGCTATATTCAATAGGAATCACGCTGATGTACTTGGGACTCTCCTATGACGCCATCGGCTCTTCTGAAATAGCTAACACGTACCTCGACCGAAGTGAGAAAGCTCTGTCTTCGGCCCAGAATCCACACGGATTGGCGCTTCTGTCGGTGTTCCTTGCCCAAAGGGCACTAGACTTGGACCTTCTCGACACTTTCGAAGATCAGGTGGAGCGCGCTGAGATGATTGCAGAGGACCGGCAGTACTTTGATGTCTTGGCCCGCGTTCTATACTTGCGCGGTGTACGCAGGATCATCGAGTACTCAGCTATGGGCAATGGAGAGAGAGATGCCGCCATCTTTGAAGACGCTGCGGAGATCTTTTGCCAGGCGCTATCAACAGCCATAGAGTATAATCGCTATCTTCTAGATGGCATACTGGACAAGGTGGTAAAGGCAGTAAGACACCATCTCCCAAGTCCTCGCTTTTCTGATGAAAGTAGGCAACTAAGCGAGGCAATCGTTTCATATTGGAGCACAAGAACTACGGAGGCGGGACGGAGAATCGAGGAAGTCGAGAGGGAGAATAGAACACTGGAAGTCGGGGACGGCAAGCCACAGCAGATGCTGGTTGAGCAGGTAGAGGAGTTCGGATTGCAGTGACTATTCTGCCCAGCGGGGCAGCACTCATGACTGCATCGCTGCCTACGACCGTTGTAGAGTCTTGGAAAGTGAGTTGGATAGATGTAACCTTGACAGTTTCATCGAAAGGAGGCAATGCATGTCGTTCGAGGGTCAAGTTGTACTCGTCACAGGCGGTAGTGAGGGTCTAGGCAGATCGGTTGCTACCCAGGTGGCCAGAAAAGGGGGATATGTCTGGCTTGTATCGAGGGACGCGGAGAAGCTGGCGTCAGCGGTAGGTGCTATTAGAGATCAGGGAGGGTGCGCCGATTACCGGACTTGTGATGTGAGAATAGGTGAACAGGTTCACAGCTGTGTGGATGGGATTTTGGAGGCTTGTGGACGCATAGACGTTTTGGTGAACAACGCAGGTTTGTGGCTCGAAGGTGATATCGGAGGGAACGAGCCAGAGGCAATTAAACAAGTGATTGACACCAATCTGCTAGGCCCGATTTTGGTTGCGCGGGCAGTACTGCCCATTATGAAAAGGCAGGGACGCGGCCAAATCCTGAATGTGAACTCCACGTCAGGTGTCGAACCATATGCTGATTGGCCGGTGTACGTAGCAAGCAAGTATGGATTGAGGGGATTCTCGGATTCTTTGCAGAGAAGCCTGGATGGTACTGGGATCAGAGTGCTATCAATCTATCCCGGCGGCATGGGTACCGATCTTTACAAGAACGCAGGGCTGCCCTACTCGGCTGATGAGCCCTGGATGATGAGTGTGGAGGATGTGGCACAAGTAGTCTGCGATATCCTGTCGGCATCACCAGGACTGGCAGTAAGCCACGTCGAAATCCGGAAAGCCTAGCTCCTCGTAGAGCCCAGGTTGTCTGGAATGGCCACTTACTCATGTCTGGCTGAACTCCTGGTACCTGTCGTATGAGCATGGCGGTTTTCACACCTAGTCGATGAATCACTTGCCCACGGACTCCTTGGGAGGGCAAAACAAAGTGAATCTGCACGAGAAGTACGTCTTCAACTGCAAATCTCTGGCCGAAAGCGAAGAAATCAACGGCCTCAGTGCCGTCATGGTCGGAGGCTCAGTCGGTAGGGGAGATTACGACTCCCTGTCAGATATAGACTTCTTTCTACTAGTTGAGGACGGGTATCTTGCTGAATTCTTGGATATTGGCATGCGACGCATGGCATCCTTGTTGGGCGAGTTGTTGCTATTCCATGGTCCAGTTCGTACTGGCAAATTCGCCCATTCCTTCTCGACGTTTTTCGCGGACCGGATGATGTGCTCTTTTCACGTGAACAGCACGAGTACGTTGGATCTGGGGGTGATGAGCAAGGCTCCCCATCTCATGCTCTATGACAAAGACGGGCGATATGGAAGAGCCCTGGACGAAAGCAAGGCTGAAACACCTTGGCTCAGATCACTGCTGGACTCGACGTACAACTTGTTCTGGCTGAGATCGCTTGGCGTATGTAAAGACATTGAGCGTGACTACATCTGGTTGGCACTGTTTCACATGTCCGATCTGAGGAGTCAGATGATGATTCTGATGCGTCTGATCGAGGATGCTCCACCAAACGGCATGAACTATCAGAGATCTGCGAAGTGCATCGAAAAGGACATCAGCGATGATTCACTGGATGTGCTCGACCGCACTCTGTGTGTTCACAGCCGAGAATCAGTGTCTAGCGCGCTTCTCTTCTGTATGGATTGGTATTCCAGGCACTATTCCAGCTTTGTCAAAAGTATGAAATGGGAAGACTTCAGCTGGGTAGATCCCAGCGATGAGATTCAGTACTTTGTCAAAGACCGATTGGAGACACTCGGAGCAAGTCGGTATTGATTCTGCGTATGTCTTCTAAACCAACTAGTGTTCGTTGACTGCAATGCTAGCAGAGCTAAAGCACACCAGTTACCATGCACATTATCGCCATAGTCGGGAATATTCGGTCTTTCTGCAACACTCTGACGAGAAGGAGATCTCAGCTGAAGTGATATTCAATCATTTGCGGTTACGCGGGATCACTCCCAAGCGTGTGTGGGACGTAGGGTGCGGGAGCGGTGAACTGATGGTCCATGTTGTTAGCCTTCTGAACCGGTCGGGAGTCGATTCCCTGAGTGAAGTGACACTCCTCGACCCGGACAAAGAACTCCTCACCATCGCTCGTGAGCAGCTTGGGGTAGTCACCGACATTCCAGTAACCAGTATCACCAAAAGGATAGAGAATACGGTGGAGCACTGCGACTATACGCTCGGCTTCGACCTTATAATTGCATCCCATCTACTGTATTATGTTCACCAGGTAGAAGAGGTCATCACTAAGCTTTACCACGCGCTCTCGCCATCAGGCTTGCTGTGCACAATTGCTCGAATGTCAGATGCTGACTCCTTTCAGATTAGGAAGCTTTTTAGGGTAGCCAGAGGAGAGGATGTAGAGGCAGGACTCAGCGGGGAAAGATTGCGTGAGCTTGCCGAGTGCATGAGACTCAATGTAAGTTTTCAGATAGTGGTCAGTCACATAGAGATTCCCGCTCGGGATGTATCCGTCTTCCTACAGAATGCACATCATCGGGCGCTGCACAACAATGCAACAGCATGGATCATCAAGCTGATGGGCCATTCAGACTCGCTCATTGTTCCGGAAGAACTGCTCTGCGAAGTTGGAAACATCCTCGAGCGTCGCACAGAAGGAGATACTTGTAGACTAGTGCAGAGGGATGGATTCATCTGGATCCATCGAGAATGTGCCTGTTGAACGGAAATCTTTGCAATTTGAATCATCGTCTTCTGGTCAACGGGCCGACGGAGCTTTTGGGTAATGCCAAGTATAGCAGGAGTCACTCAAGTCGAATCCGTTGGAACATGAAATGACAATGTGAAGCCGAAAGGAGAGGTAACAATGCCACACGTTGATCTGAAGTTCAAACCCGGTCGTGTAAGCGGACAGATACTTCACGCTGCATCTCAGGAGATCACTGAGATAGTGGGACGTCACTTCGAGGAGTATCCTGCCTATGTGTCCGTAGAGGTCTTGCCTCAAACCGAATGGACATTGCACAGAAAAGACGTGGATCTCGAGATCAACGCGTCACCAGATGCTGAAGGGCAACGAGCTCGCGCTGCAGTGGGACTCGCTCAAGAACTCGGCGATTGGCTCCAACACTACCTTCAGTCCAAACGCGTGGACTGCGAGATCAGTGTTTGGGTGCGGGTGTTTGAGCAAGGGGTCTACGAATATCGTGGCCCATCAGGCTAGGTCTGGGAGCTTTTGTTTTTGATAAACTAAAAGAGGGCCAGTAGGCCGGATTTTGATCCCTGAAAAGAGGGCCACCTGAGCAAAATCTCTGCTATTATAGGGACCAGGGAATGGATCTTATA